>Ga0307488_10004085_pt1 | contig 12182 bp, 11 predicted proteins | sample SB02metaG_FD_202248 | JGI IMG/M metagenome (GOLD analysis project Ga0307488, IMG submission 202248) | Sea-ice brine microbial communities from Beaufort Sea near Barrow, Alaska, United States - SB 0.2 | ecosystem: Environmental > Aquatic > Marine > Coastal | place: USA: Alaska | collected...
ATTTGAAATACGGTCGAACCGTGCATTCCTTGGCGCAGGCCTTGACCTGGTTTAACCCGACCTTCTACTTTGTCGCCCCGGAAGTGCTTAAGATGCCGTCCTATATCGAGCAGAGCCTGATCGAAAAGGGGGTGTCGTTCCGCTATGTCGACACCCTCGAAGAAGCCGTGAGCAAGGTCGACATCCTCTATATGACTCGCGTGCAAAAAGAGCGCTTCGACCCCACCGAATATATGCATATCGCCTCCCAATATGTGCTCCGGGCCGAGATGCTGGCGCACGCCAAACCCAATATGAAGGTGCTGCACCCCTTGCCGCGCATCGATGAAATTCATCCGGACGTCGATGCGTCGCCGTTCGCCTACTACTTTCAACAGGCCGAAAACGGTGTCTACGCCCGCGAAGCGCTGCTCGCCTTGGTGCTCAATGAAACCATTAAGGAATTGAACGATGCGTGAAACCATGGCCGTCGAGGCAATTGAAACCGGCACCGTGATCGACCATATACCGGCCGGGCAGGGGCTCAATATCCTGGCGCGCATTCAAGCGCGCAATGGTCAGGCTCGGGTCACCGTCGGTTTGAACTTGCCGTCCAAGGGCAGTGGCCAAAAGGACATCATCAAGGTTGAGGGTTGGTTGTTTTCGGAGCAGGACGCGGCCGAGATGGCACTCTATGCCCCTGATGCGACGGTGAATATTATCGAAGGTTACCGAGTGGTGACCAAATTTCAGATCGGCTTGCCGGCCGCCTTTGTCGGCATCTTTGCCTGCCCCAATTCCAACTGCATTTCCCATTCTGAACCGGTCTCGAGCCGTTTTTATGTTAGCTCCAATCCTAATCAGGTACAGCTGCGTTGCCATTTTTGCGAGCGTACTTTTTCCGACTCGCTATTCAAGCATTAGATTGATCTGCACGGCGGAAAAATCCTGTTAGATCAGTTGCTTATTTCATTTCCTTCTTTATAGTGAAGGCTTTTTATTTGTACCGAATTACGGGAGTAGGCACGGTAAATGGATACCCTGAATAAGTTGCACGAAGACGCCTTAGCGGCGGTTAAAGAGGCGACCAATGCCCAGTCCCTAGATGACCTGCGGGTTCGCTATCTGGGCAAAAAAGGTGAAATTACCGCCCAGCTGAAATCACTGGGTAAGTTAACCGCGGAGCAACGGCCCGCCGCCGGCGCCCTGATCAATGAGGTCAAGGACGCGGTATCGGACGCCATCAATACGCGTAAAGCCAGTATCGAAGCAAACGCCTTGGCCGAGCAACTGGCGGCAGAAAAGCTCGATGTTACCGCGCCCGGTCGACGCCAGCAGAAGGGCGGCTTACACCCAGTAACCATGACGCTGCGGCGCATGGAGGCCTTCTTCACCAATATCGGTTACACCATCGCCACCGGTCCGGAAGTGGAAGACGACTACCACAACTTCGAAGCGCTCAATATCCCGTCGCACCATCCGGCACGGGCGATGCACGATACCTTCTACTTCGACGTCAACACCCTGTTGCGCACCCATACCTCACCGGTCCAGGTGCGTACCATGGAAAACGGCCAGCCGCCGTTCCGTATTGTCTGCCCGGGCCGAGTCTATCGCTGCGATTCCGATCTGACGCACAGCCCTATGTTCCACCAGATGGAAGGCCTGATGATCGACAAGCAGGTCAGCTTTGCCGACCTGAAGGGCACCATCGAAGAATTCCTGCGGGTGTTCTTCGAAAAAGAACTTAAGGTCCGCTTTCGGCCCTCCTATTTCCCCTTCACCGAGCCCAGTGCTGAGGTCGATATTGCCTGTGTTATGTGTAATGGCGAAGGCTGTCGAGTCTGTAGCCACACCGGTTGGCTCGAAGTGCTCGGCTGCGGCATGGTGCATCCCGATGTGTTACGTGCATCGGGTGTCGATCCTGACCAGTATCAGGGTTTTGCCTTCGGCATGGGCGTGGAACGGATGGCGATGTTGCGTTACGGCGTGAATGACTTACGCCTGTTCTTCGATAACGACCTGCAATTCCTGCGTCAATTCAACTGATTCTGCAACAGGACCTAGACAATGAAAGTGAGTGAAAAGTGGCTGCGTAGCTGGGTGAATCCATCCGTTAGCGCCCAAGAATTAATGGACCAGGTCACCATGGCCGGTCTGGAAGTGGAAGGCTTTGAGCCCGTTGCTGAAGCCTTCAGTGGTGTAATAGTCGCCGAAATCATCAGCTGCGAGCCCCATCCCAATGCCGACAAGCTGCAAGTCTGTACCGTGTCCACCGGCACCGAGAATGTCCAGGTGGTCTGCGGCGCACCCAATGCCCGGGCAGGCCTAAAGGTTGGCTTCGCTCAGGTCGGTGCGCTGTTGCCCGGCAACCTCAGTATTGGACAGGCCAAGCTGCGCGATGTCGACAGCTTCGGCATGTTGTGCAGCGAGAAGGAACTGGGCTTATCGGCCGCACACGAGGGTATTCTCGAACTGCCGGCCGATGCGCCGGTCGGTCAGGACATTCGCACTTACTACGAGCTAGACGACATCGCCATCGAAGTCGATCTGACCCCCAACCGGGCCGATTGCTTAAGTCTGCGCGGATTGGCGCGCGAGGTGGGGGTGCTCAACGATTTACCGATGCACGCGCCCGATCTGGCCGCCGTCCCGGTGCAGCATCAAGACCTATTTGACGTCACCATTGAAGATGGCAAGGGTTGCCCACGCTATGTTGGCCGTGTCCTACATCAGGTCGATATCAGTGCCGCCACACCGATCTGGATGGTGGAACGGCTGCGCCGCAGTGGTATTCGCTCGATCGATGCCGTGGTCGATGTCACCAACTATGTGATGTTGGAACTCGGTCAGCCGATGCATGGCTTCGATTTACAGCAATTGAACGAAAAAATCGTCGTGCGCAAGGCGCGTGCCGATGAAAAACTGGTCTTGCTGGATGGGCAGGAGATCGCACTGGATCCCTCCATCCTGGTGATCGCCGATGCCGCCGGCCCGCTCGCGATGGCCGGTATTATGGGCGGTGTTCATAGCGGCGTGTCCGCCACGACCACCTCGGTGTTTCTGGAAAGCGCCTTTTTTGCGCCCATTGAGCTGGCCGGTAAGGCCCGTGCCAAGGGTCTGCATACCGATTCCAGCCACCGCTTCGAACGCGGTGTCGACAGCCGTTTGCAAGAAGCCGCCATCGAGCGAGCCAGTGCACTGTTGGCCAGTATCTGTGGCGCCCAGGCCGGTCCGCTGATCGTCAAGGAGCAGGCTGAGTATATTCCCAAGCTGGCCGTGATCGACCTCTATTCAAGCGTGGTCACCAGCAGTCTGGGGATGTCGATCGATGATCTGCGCATCAAACAAATCCTAGTCGGTCTGGGCTTTACCCTGTTAACCGAAGCCGAAGGCCATTGGCAGGTTCAGGCGCCCAGCTGGCGTTTCGATATGGCCATACAGGCCGATTTGATCGAAGAGCTTGCCCGCATCGTCGGTTACGACAATCTGCCGGTAACCGCCCCAAAAGTGGCCATGAAGCCCCAAGGCCCGGCCGAGCAGGCGACACCGGTGGCGGCGTTAGTCGATCGTATGGTGTCTCTGGGTTACCAAGAAGCCATTACCTTCAGCTTTGTGGAACCCGGCGTCCAAGAACTGATGTTTCCCAATCTCACCAGCTTGAAATTGGCCAACCCGATATCGGCTGACCTGTCCGCCATGCGGGTATCGCTCTGGCCGGGTTTGTTAAAGGCCGTGCAGCACAACCTGAATCGCCAGCAAGAGCAGGTGCGCCTGTTTGAGACCGGTCAGCGCTTTCGCGTGGAAAATAAGGGTCTGGAGCAAGTCGATATGTTAGCCGGGGTCATTACCGGCTCGCGTGCCGCCAAAGGTTGGTATGAAAACGGTGAGAGTGTCGACTTCTACGACCTGAAAGGCGACGTCGAGCAGCTCTTAGGCCATATCAAGGGTGTCGAGTTTGAGATTGTTAACGGCACCAACAGCGCGCTGCACCCGGGCCAATGTGCTCGAATCGAACGCAACGGCAAGCTGGTGGGCCATTTGGGCGCCTTACACCCGAACTTGGCAAAAAGTTTTGGCTTTAAGCAAAACGTGTATCTGTTTGAGGTTCGGTTAGATCGCACCTTGCCGGCGCTCTTGCCGAAGTTCCGCCCCCTGTCGAAGCAGCCTGCGAGTACGCGAGATTTGGCGGTGGTGATTGATGAAGTGGTGTCGGTCAGTTCCGTCTTGGATACGGTGCGCGAGATGGCCGGTGACGATTTGGTGAGCCTAAATCTATTCGATATCTACCGGGGCAAAGGAATCGATTCAAAAAGAAAAAGTATTGCGATGGGCTTGACCTGGCAGCATTCCTCACGCACTCTGACTGATGACGAAATTAATCGTTTCATGGATTTGATCATTAATACCCTGCAAACGCGCCTAGATGCGGTGTTGAGGGGCTAAGGAGCCTACCATGGCCCTGACCAAAGCAGAGATGGCAGACCGGTTATATGAGGAGTTAGGTCTCAATAAGCGCGAAGCCAAAGAAATGGTTGAGATTTTCTTCGAAGAAATACGAGAAAGTCTAGTGCATAACGAACAGGTGAAGTTGTCCGGCTTTGGCAACTTCGATCTCCGGGATAAGCGGCAACGCCCTGGACGGAATCCGAAAACGGGTGAAGAGATCCCGATCTCGGCTCGTCGAGTGGTTACCTTCCGGCCCGGACAGAAACTGAAGGTGACCGTCGAAAATTATGTTGGAACCGAGCCAGAATGATGAATTACCTGTAATCCCAGGCAAACGTTATTTCACCATTGGTGAAGTGAGTGAATTGTGTGCCGTAAAGCCACACGTTTTGCGTTATTGGGAGCAGGAATTTCCACAACTGAGCCCCGTCAAACGCCGGGGCAATCGCCGCTATTATCAGCGCGGTGATGTCATGTTGATTCGTCAAATTCGCCACCTCCTTTATGAAGACGGCTATACCATCGGCGGTGCACGGCAAAAGATGACCGACCCCGAAGACTCTGAGCAGGCCCAACAGGAGCGCCAGACACTGATTTCAGAAATGATTGAAGAGTTAGAGGCGGTTCTGGTTTTATTGCTTAAATCGCAAAAAACAGAGTAAAAACCTTTTGTTTTTCAATATGTTAGCTTAGAATACTCAGACAGTCGGGCATTGGCGCAGTCAGGTAGCGCATCGTCATGGGGTGGCGAGGGTCAGAGGTTCGAATCCTCTATGCCCGACCAATACATTATTTAAAATCAGCAGCTTAGAGCTGCTTTTTTTATGCCTGGAATTTAAGATTTAGCCTTTTTATGCGGCCTGTGGCCGATATATCGAACACCCAACGCCAACTCCAACCCCCCATCCGAGCGCCATGCCAGCCCGGCCCTCTCTATTCCAAAGCATCCTTCTGCATCGGCAAACAAAAGCGAATTTATACGAAGTTATCCTCGTGGCCAGAAACTAGTCTATACGCCCAGGTCGTGGCAACTGAAGGTCGATGAGATCAACGACATTGGTTCGATTGGTGATGTTGTCGAGTATCTAGATGTAGAGAATATTGACCTTACTGGATTTCTTAGAAGAACAATACGACCTAATGGCCGCTGGTCTAAACCCCTACTTTTAACATCTGTTTTACATGGGGGATTACCTTCTACCTGGGTTACACTAGGCAATTAGTCATTGCTGCTTCAATCGAACCCTTCAGTGGCAGCGCGGACTGTCTTTCTTTTGTATTTCTATTTTATCGGAATAAATTAATGGGCATAGTAGTGGCACTCACGGCGGCATTCTTCTGGGCATTGTCGGCGCGTTTTTATGGGCACAGTACTGCCCAGTGGTCGGTTCTATTATTAAACTTTAGTAAGAACCTCATCGCAGTAGTCGTTCTAGCTGTGTTGTTATGGTTGTTGCCAATCAATTACTCCGCCGATTTAAATACCGCTCTAATACTGATGTTCAGTGGGGTAATAGGCATTGGCCTAGGCGATACGGCTTTATTTGCATCGTTGAACCGCATTGGCGAGCAAAACACTCTGCTCATCGCTGAGACGCTTGCGCCATTTATTGTCATAACCCTTGCCTTTGTCTTACTCAGTGAGACGTTAACCTGGCTTCACTACGCCGGTATATTTTTAGTTTTATTGGCATCCGACCTGGCCATTGGCTGGCGCCATCACAACCGATTAGACTTGGTGGCGGTATTATTTGCCATTACAGCCGCTTGCTGCCAAGCGACGGGCGCATTAATTTCTCGTTATTATCTGAGTACCACGGAATTAGGCGTACTGGAGTCTGCAGTATGGCGTCTTGCGGGTGGGCTACTGTTCACGGTCGTGGGGCTCGGATATTTACGCCTGCAAAAACAAAGGATTCGATTCCAACCGCTTACCCGTCGGCAAAGCACCAAGCTCATACTGGCGATTTTTCTTGGCACGGTGATCGGTGTATTTATGCTGCAGTGGTCATTAGATTTGCTGTCAGCAGGACTTGCACAAACACTGTTAGCGAGCAGTCCGCTCTTTGCAGTGATTATTGCTTGGCTCAATAAAGAAAGGGTAACTCGTCGTCAAATCGCCGCACTCTGTGTTGGTTTTGTTGGCGTCGCCGTCATCTCATTCGCATAAATCATCTCGCCATATAGGGGGGATTACCCATGCACGGTAAGGCTGCAATATCGATTACCCTTTGTGGAGCAGGGAAGTGGCGCCCACCTAGACGATAACCGGCGATACTCAAAAGCAAAAGCCACAAGCCAAAACCACAAGCCAAAACAATGACCTGCCTTGTCACCCTTCGATTCATTGACGTTAATGGCGCGCATTTGCGATATCGAAGCAACGCTTTAAATTAAAAGCTGCAATCCAAGCCTTGATCCAGATCCCTTTGCTCTGACACCGTTTCCCTGATGGCTGACCCCATTAATCTAAGCCTAATCCTGCAGCGTGTTCCTCACAGTGAGCGAGCATTAAGCCTATGCGTAATTATATTTGTCGGCCGAAGAGGATGTTACGGTGTAAAAAAATACGGTTTTAGGACTAAAAAGTTATTTCTTATTCTAATATTATAATTCGGAAGTATATCGGAATCTAATAACTCGATAAAACGGGTTATTAGTTTTTGGGGTGATATCTATGTGTTTATTTATAGCAAAATAATATACGAAAAATAGTAATATTTATTGTAGTCTGCGTTTTTCAGGTTCTAGCGAATATTACCTGTTTTGGAACTCAAGGCTATATGCAACCTGTATGTTGCTTTGAGAATGATTATAAATTGATACAAACTGGAGACTAACTCGATGGAAAACGCCAAGATACTGTTTGTAAAAACCACAGTCAAAGATAAAAAATTCGCCACAGTAGTATGGTAAATGCAGTATAAACGGAAGGGCTGAGCCCTTCCTTTGATAACCTGTTAGGTAGGGTAGGCTATGAATATAGTGGGCAACGGGATATTCGCATTCGATAGACAATACCCTCTGTATAATTTTTTCTACCCGTCATCCGGGCGGTCAGTGGACTCCGCACAGCTGGAAAATCTATTCGTAAGCGCAAATTCAGTTGCGAAAAAGAGAGCGCTTTATTTCCATATACCCTTTTGCGACACAATTTGCTCATTTTGTCCATTTGCGCGTGGCTTAGTTAAGGACCGATCGGTAATCGATAGTTACGTTTCCGCACTAATCTCTGAGTTGATTGCTAAAGCCAATAAATACCCTGTAGGGTCCGTTCCGATTAATGCAATATTCTTCGGTGGTCGGACACCATCGATTTTAAGTCCAGATCACATAAGGACTATTGGCAAAGCCATTCGTAAATATTTTGACCTTTCAGATATAGAAGAATTCTCATTCGAGATTGAAGTGAAAATCCTAACGAAAGACAAAATTGATGGGATGAAGGAAATAGGCGTAACCCATCCGCGATTTGGACTGCAAACCTTTTCAAGTAAATGGAGAGAGCTGTTCACCCTTACTGCGACCTTAGAAGAAATATCTAATGCCATTGAATTACTAAAACATAATTTCAACACCGTGAGTTTTGATTTGCTTTATGGGATGTCAGGCCAAGATGAAGCTGAGTTACTGAAAGATCTAACCGTTGCTTGTGATACAGGCTGTTCAAATATTGATATCTACCCTATTGACAATGTCATGACCCAAACGTCACTCCATAAGTCGCTTCTCGATTTACAGTGTGAACCTACCTCAGCCGTTCGAAAGTTTACCATGAACCTACTGGTGGATGAGTATATGCGTTCAAGAGGTTATGCACCTCACAATGGCCACGGTTATCGAAAAACTGACGTCTATGATAGGGATAAGGTTATTTATGAGGGCTATACCTTTCAGTACCACGAGCATGTATACGGATATCACGATTACGATTTACTCGGTTTCGGGGTTAATGCCATTTCGTCAATGTTTGGCATGACGATTCAGAATCCGACCAGTCGTTCCAGATATATAGAAGCTTACACAAAAACAAAAGAAATAGTTGTTAAGGTCCGTACACATCCAGAAGTACTCGATTACGCTCGGCCCCTCATTCTCAGGTTGCCATACCACGGCTCTGCCGATAAAGCGCGTATTGCCTTTAATAAGATACCGGATGTATTACTTGAACGTATCGAGCAGCTTGTTGGCATTGGGCTTATTCGGGATGAGTCGACTCACTATCGGATCACCAAGGCTGGGTGGTACAACTATGTCAATATGATGTATTTCCTGATGACTCAAACTGAACGGCAGTGCCTTGATAATATTGTGGCCACCCAGTTAGAGACGCCGGACCGTTTTATCTCGACGCGGGAAATTGTCTATGGGGATGAATATTTCACCTAGTATTATATATTAAGACCCGTAGTCATGAGTTTATTTAGTAGGTTGCTCGTTAGGTGATGTTAGGCGTGAAATAAATAATCTGAAGGATGGCCCTAAATGAAAAAAAGAGATGTTAATAAGTATCTCTTAATAGCCGCCCACGGCCTCGCTAAGATGGGCAATAGCTTACAGGATGTTGTATTTATCCTGTTAATTGTTGGTCTGTTGAAAGGTAATGAATTTCAAATGGGCTTGGTTATTACCATTCAGTTTATTCCCTATCTTTTTCTCGGCTACCTGGGTGGTGTGGTGGCAGACCGGTATAACAGGAAAACGAATATGCTGATAGCGGATGCTATTCGGTTTTCTTTGGCGCTTGCCTTAACATACTTGGTTTTCTTTAATCGAGAAAGTGTTGCACTGTTGGCTTGTATCGCTTTCTTGTCGACAACCTGTAGGTGTTTCTATCAACCCGCTCAACAAGCCATGTTGCCAGAACTGGTAAGGAAAGCAGATCTTACGAAATATAACAGTAGATTCCAAGTCTCAGAGAATTTGGGTGTTATTGCTGGGCCACTCATAGCGGGCGTAATTGTCACAGTAGGCGAGTATTGGCAAGCCTTCTTATTCGACTCAATGACCTATCTCGTTTCCTTAATACTGGTTTTTCTAATTAACTATTATCCTCTGAGCAAGAATGGTCGAGTCAGCGATTCCAATGAAATTAGGTTTAATATTTTCAGGTACCTGAATGGTCAAAGGAAGCTTTTTGACACCGTGTATTGTTCCGCAGCCTCTATTCTTGCAATTTCAGCAATTATCCGTCTTGTTATTCCGTTGTACATTACGGTGGATATGAATCGGCCACCTGAACTTGTGGCCTGGACCTTAGGTTTGATCGCTGCGGGAACCCTATTTGGCGCCTACCTGTTCGGGCAAGTCGAAACCAAACTGAATACGCCCACGGTCTATTGGTTGGTTTACGGCCTATGTATATCAATGTTGTTCGTGTCGAATAATCTCTTTTGGCTGTTAGGATGGGCCTTCGTTTTAGGTGTTTCAGGTGCGTTTGTGGATGTCGCGCTAATTTGCAGCATTCAAAAGAATACCGAAGGAAAATACATGGGTAAGGTTTTTAGCTATTTCTCTACTCTCGCCAATACCGGTGAAGCGCTTTCAGGATTTATTGTTGGAGTTGTTTTAATGGTAGTCAGCGCCAAATATTCAGGCGTTCTACTTGGTTTTATCTGCGCTTGCATAGCCTTCGGCTTTATAATTGTTCGTTTGTTAGAACGAAAAAGTCACAGTACTTGGCCCGTTGAAAGCGAAAAATATATGTCTTAGATAGACTGTATTGGCGTTTTTAACGGAAATTATAATACTATTGTCACGATAAGGAGGCGGTACATGTTATTAAAAAATGACTCCGATTTCTCTGTAAAGGACTATTTTCAAACGGTCGATGGCGTGGAGTTTGCTGGCACTCATATTATACTCGATGTGTGGGGCGCTAAAGAATTAACTGACAGTGGCTTTATGGAGGCCGTATTTAATGACTGTATTTGTTCAAGTGATGCAACACTTTTGCACATGCATGTTCATTGCTTCGAGTCCAGTGGTGGTATTTCAGGGGTGGCAGTTCTGGCGGAATCACACATTTCGGTACATACATGGCCAGAGAGAGATTATGCGGCCTTTGATATTTTTATGTGTGGTGAGTCTAAGCCCGAGGAATCGGTAAAGGTCATTATTGATGCGTTTCGCCCCTCACACCATGCGCTTACTAAAATGCGCCGGGGCATTGTCGAGACGGGTGCGGTGAATGATTGCTCAATTTGGCAATACGCACATAATCGTTAAGCGGTTTATTCAGACACAAGGATGAGGCGAGGCGGTAATCTTCTGTCTTACATCGGAGGGATGTTAGAGAGGATCGGGGCCCCGGTAGGAGCATTGGCGGGGTTCAAGAGCCGTTTAAGATGGCCAAACCTTCGCTAGGCTTGGCAACATCGACCCTATTAGGCCGATGTCCAGCGCTCAAACAGGCGTTACCTATTTTGCCTTTGCTTCTTGCTCGGCGGCGAGGAACTGCTTGTACAAGCCATCCGCCTCCTCGCTGAGCATGGAGTAGCTGCGAATATCGCCGCCTCGTTGGGCTTCCATGGCCTCTTGAAGTTTGGCTTCGTACTGCTTCTTGAGTTTTTTCGTTGGGTCAGACTTGAACATTGAAAACATAGGTCATTTCTTCTTAAGGTTTAGAGAGGTTACGTACGGACCCCCGGGTTAGATCGCTCAGCGAGTTTGGCCGGGGCTCAGGCCTTACCATCTATCCGGTAGCAATAACCGTCTGCCCGGTAGCCACAACCGCCTGCCCGGTAGCCACAAACCCTACCAGGGTATGGTTTTGCCTTGCCAATCGAGGAAGCTGGCTGTGCCATCGACTGGCGTGTCGGCCACGATGCTTAACAGCTGCTCGGCGACAAATTCACTGGTAAAGAGCTTACCGTCCGGTACGCTGCGCTGAAACGGCTTCGACAGGGGTGTATCCGTGGTGCCGGGGTGAAAAGAGATCAGTTTGATGTTTTTTGCCCGACGCGCGAGTTCCACCGCAGCCGACTTGAGCAGCATATTCATCGCAGCCTTGGAGGCGCGATAGCTGTACCAGCCTCCAATTTCGTTATCGGCTATGCTGCCGACCCGGGCACTAAAGACGACCACCTTGCACTTCTGGCGGCCCGTTAGGATCGGCATTAAAGATTTTAACCAGAGCATCGGGGTGATTGTGTTGGCGCTAACAATTTCAGTGAAGGCTGCGGCGGAGAAGTCCTCCAAGCGCTTTTCTGGCTGGCAGTTGTCGTTGTGCAGAACGCCATGACAGATAAAAACCCGGGCAATGTCCGATTCGGTCGCGCGCTGTATGCGGGCCACCGCGAGGCCTATTTCAGCCTCTTGATAGTCGTTTACTCGAACCAGTTTGGCGTGCTCAAACTCGGCGCTTTGGTAGTAGCTCACATCGCGGCTGACCAAAACCAGTTCTGCGGCCGGGTCGGCAATAACTTGCGCGGCCAAGGCCTTGGCTATCGCGCTGCTAGCCCCGATGATTAGAGTGGTTTGTTTGTTCATAACAGGTTCCTCGGTCACACGCGGCCAGACCGAGGCCAAAGCGCGTAAATAAAAATTGGGAAATAGGGCGCCGATATTTGGCCAGGAGCAGATAGACGAGATGGGCCAGTGGCCGAACGATGGGCCAGCGCAGTGGGGCTACTAGGGTTCCTCGACCGACCAGCGTCCAGGCCCTATGGGTTACATCCATCGCCCTTAGAGGCTTACCCTGATATTCGCCGTAGAGGATCTTAAGCGCTTGAGCCCGATCGACATGCGGATAT
>Ga0307488_10004087_pt1 | contig 12178 bp, 15 predicted proteins | sample SB02metaG_FD_202248 | JGI IMG/M metagenome (GOLD analysis project Ga0307488, IMG submission 202248) | Sea-ice brine microbial communities from Beaufort Sea near Barrow, Alaska, United States - SB 0.2 | ecosystem: Environmental > Aquatic > Marine > Coastal | place: USA: Alaska | collected...
TGGAGTAATTTTTCTTACTCCCAGCTCTGTCGCCTTTTGTAAAATAATTTCCATCGGTGTTTTTTTTACTAAACATATAGCTAGTTCGATGTTTGAAATTTTTGAAGGCTCTTTAACTTTATTTAAAAATTTAACTTCCACTTTGTCTCTTTCAATAGAGATAATTTCACTTAACCACTCACCTTCTTTATTAAAAAAATTTAAATTAGAACCCCTTTTTAATCTCATTACATTTACAATATAATGAGTATATTCTTTAGATAATAAACCAGTAGTATTTTCAATTATATTATCGGGATTAAATAATCTTAAGTTACTCACTATATTTACCTGATTCTACTTTCTTCAAAATTTTTATTTAATTTTAAAGATATAGTTTTGCTATTTTTTTTGTTCCAGTCTGTAAAAGATTTTAAAATCGGTATAACTGAAGCTCCAAATTCTGTTAAAGAATATTCTACCTTAGGAGGAACAACTTGATAAACTTTTCTATTTATCAAACCATCAATTTCCAGCTCCTTTAATTGTTTTGATAGCATTTGTTGAGTAATGGTTTTGAACCACTTTTTAATTTCACTAAATCTATTTTTTTTGTTTTGATATAATAAAAAAACAATTCTTATTTTCCATTTACCACCTAGGAAATAAATTGCTCTTTCAGCGGGGCATTCAATTGTGTTTTTCATAGTATGATTTTATACAGTAGTATGATTTTAATGTCTTGTTTTAAATTAGAAAACCTTTATTTATTTACAAATTAATTTAACAAAGGGTAATAATGAAAAAAGGAATAAGAGCAGGAGAGACACCAATAGGAGTAGATGTTGAAGAAGGTAAATCTTATTATTGGTGTACTTGCGGAAAAAGTTCTAAACAACCATTTTGTGATGGATCGCATACTGGATCTGAATTTGGTCCTTTAACTTACAAAGCAGAACAATCAAAAAAAGTTTTTTTTTGTACCTGTAAGCAAACTAATGATCAACCACTATGTGATGGTTCACATAATGCTAAATAAAAAAATAATATGAAACAATTAGATAATAAAGTTAATAAAATTTTTTCAAGTTTAGAGTTTTTAGCCCCGTGGCTAATGAGATTTGGACTAGGAATTGCTTTTGCTTTACATGGTTTAGGCAAATTCCCATTGCCGCCACAAGGTTTGTCTAACTTCCTAGGATCGTCTTTAGCTTCGTTCGTTGCTATTTCAGAGTTAGGAGCAGGATTGATCTTAATTATTGGAGGATTTGTAAAAGGACCAATTGGTAATTTAGCTACAAGATTTGCTGGTGCAACAATTACAATAGTAATGATTTTTGCTTTTTCTTTAGCTCATAAAGATTGGTTTATTACAACAAAACTATTTACTAGTGAGCAGATATTTCTTCTTCTCATTGGATTATATTTTTTATTAAAAGGAAACCGTTAGTAGTATACAATCTCCTTAATGAACGACATTAAAGCTATAGTATTTGACGCTTATGGAACTTTATTTGACGTCAATTCAGCTGCTGAAAAATGTAAAGGTAAAATTGGAGATAAATGGGAAGGCTTTGCTAATTTTTGGCGAACAACTCAATTAGAATATACCTGGTTAAGAAGTTTAATGAAAAGACATAAAAATTTCTGGCAAGTTACTGAGGACAGTTTAGATAAATCAATGAAAGCTTTTAAGATTGATAGTTCCATGAAAAGTGAATTACTGAATTTATATAAAGTTCTTTCCCCCTATCCTGAGGTTAAAGAAGTTTTAAAAAAATTAAAAGAAAAAGAATACAGACTCGCTATTCTTTCAAACGGAACCCCTACTCTCTTAAATGAATTGGTAAAAAGTAATAATTTAGAAAATATATTTGATAATCTTTTTTCTATAGAAGAAGTTGGAATTTATAAACCAGACTCAAAAGTCTACGATATGCCAATAAAGAAATATCAAATCAAAGCAGAAGAAATAGCTTTTCTCAGCGCAAATACCTGGGATGTATCAGGTGGTGGAAATTATGGCTATAATGCTATTTGGGTTAATAGAAATAAAAATATTTTTGATAATCTTGATTATAAACCAAAAAATGAAGTTAGCGATTTAACGCAGCTAGTTGATATAGTTTAATCTTCACTTATATTTATGAAATGTCACAAATAGAAGTTAAAAAAATAATCAAAGCCCTAAATGCATCAGATGGTGCGGGTGTAAAATTGAAGAGAAGTATTGGCACACCTGAAGCTGATTATATTGACCCTTTTTTAATGTTGGACGAGTTTGGTTCAGAGAATAAAGATGATTATCTTGCGGGTTTTCCTCCCCACCCTCATAGAGGAATAGAAACAGTTACTTATATGTTGAATGGTGAGTTTGAGCACGAAGACAGTACTGGAGCAAAAGGGATAATGACTGCAGGAGATGTTCAGTGGATGAAAACGGGTCGAGGAATTATTCACTCTGAAATGCCCGCAATGTCTGAAGGTAAATTATTAGGTTTTCAACTTTGGATTAATATGCCGGCAAAATCAAAAATGAATAAACCTGAATATTTATATATTAAAAATAATCAACTTGGTGTTTATAAAGATGCTGAAAAAATAGTTAAAGTTATAGCTGGAAAGTTTGAAAAAGCAGAAGGGCCTGAAAAAGGTCATAACGTTGATCCAATTTATTTTCATGTAGTACTAGAAAAGGATAAGGAATTTACTTGTGATGTTCCCAGTGGACATAATTCATTTATTTATTTGTTAACTGGAGATTTGTCTATTGGAGAAAATGTACATGATAAAACAAGTAATTCTAATCTAATAGTATTAGACAGAGGTGATAAATTGATAGTAAAAGCTAATAAGAAAAGTGAGTTTCTATTTATAGCAGGTAAGCCAATTGGCGAACCAATAGCAAGAGGAGGACCTTTCGTTATGAATACAAAAGCGGAGATTCTTCAAGCAGTTCAAGATTATCACAACGGAACATTCGCAAAATACTAATGACTAAAGCAATTATAGTTAAAAAACCAGGCGGGCCAGAAGTTTTAGAAATTACAGATATTAAATTGGGGGTTCCAGGACCTGATCAAATCAAAGTTAAAAATATTGCAATAGGTTTAAACTATATAGACACTTATCATCGATCAGGTTTGTATCCGGTAGCTCTTCCAAGTGGAATAGGTCTTGAAGGTGCTGGAACAATCACTGAGGTAGGTTCAAATGTCAAAGACTTAAATATTGGAGATAATGTTGCTTACGCAGGAGGTGCTCCGAGTGCCTATGCAGAAGAAAGAATTCTTCCTGCACACTTAGGAGTTAAAATTCCAGATGGCATTTCTCATAAAATTGCTGCATGTATAATGACTAAAGGTTTAACAACACATTATCTTTTGTGTAAAACCTACAAATTAACTTCTAATGATATTGTTCTTTTTCACGCAGCAGCAGGCGGAGTTGGTCAAGTTTTTTCTCAATGGGCAAAAGGAATTGGATGTAAATTAATTGGTACGGTTGGGTCTGATGAAAAAATTTCTATTGCTAAAGAAAATGGCTGTGATCATGTAATCAACTATACTAAACAAGATTTTGTTAAAGAGGTTAATCAAATTACTAAGAGTAAAGGTGTTTCGGTAGTTTTTGATGGCGTAGGCAAAGATACTTTAAGGGGATCCTTGGAATGTTTAATGCCTAGAGGCACAATGATTTCTTTTGGCAACGCATCAGGTTCTCTAGATCCTCTGAATGTATCCAAAGATATTCAGTCAAAAAGTTTATTTTTTACAAGACCAACTATGAAAGACTATTATACAAATAGAACTGAAGTGGTTGAAGGAGCAGAAGAATTATTTAAGCAAGTAAAATTTGGAAAAATAAAAATAAAAATATTTAAAGAATATGATTTAATAGAAGCCAAGCAAGCCCACTTAGATTTAGAAGCACGGAAGATTAACGGTCCGGCTATATTAATTCCTTAATGTCCAAGACTATAGTTTCTCCATGTATCAGTATTTGCAAAACTGATCCTGTAACTGGCTACTGTTATGGTTGTGCTCGAACTGAAGAAGAAAAAAAATTATGGAAAGATCAAGATACTAATAAGGAGTGGAAATCAAAAAATTTAAATTTAATTATGATAAGAATGAAGGGCTGGCAATTGAAGACTTTTAAAGAGTCTTATAATCATAAAATAAGTAACGGGATTTCACTGTACAAGAAAAGTATTTTAGAAAAAAAATAAAATTAAAGATCTTTTTTCATCGAGTCCATGTCACTCAAATGATACTTTAGTGCTTGATTGGAAAGACGTATTTCTTGTAAAAATAAAAAAATTGAAATTATCATACAAACACAGCATCCTGCAAAAATAATTCTGGCCGTATTTAAATCACCTAAATAAAGCATTAAAACTGTTGTCATGTTGAAAAGAAAACCAAAAGCTGCAAACCCCATTGTGTATTTCAATATGTTTGTTCTTTTATTTAAAACGTGTAACTGGCTTTCCCATGCTGGAGGCGTACGTTTTTCAAAAATATACTGATCATGTATTTTTCTAATTAAGCTACTCAAAGTGTGGAATCTATTGCTATACATAGTCATCATTAAAGGTATAGCTGGGAACATTAGAGCTGCTACTGTGTAATCTATATCCATATCGAATCAAATTGATTATCTAGATAGTGTTTGATACTTACAAGCAATTACTCACTAATGCCTCAACTAAAAATATTTATAAATCTCACAAGATTAAATAAACCGATAGGAGTAATGCTTCTTTTTTGGCCTTGTGCATGGGGGCTTGCTTACACATATAATATTGAAAAAAATTTTAATCAGTTTTTGTATTTTCTTTTACTTTTTTTTCTAGGTTCAATTCTGATGAGGAGCGCAGGATGTATAGTTAACGATATTGTAGACAAAGATATAGACAAGAAAGTACAAAGAACTAAAAATAGACCTCTTGCTTGCAATTCTATCTCAATACAAATGGCTTTAATCTACACATTTATACTTTGTGCTTTAGCATTTTTAATACTGATTCAGTTTAATGGCTTAACAATTATTTTAGGTTTTTCTTCAATGTTCTTAGCTTTTTCATATCCTTTCATGAAAAGAATAACTTATTGGCCTCAACTTTTTTTAGGTTTAACTTTTAACTGGGGTATAGTGATGGCCGGTGCTGCCGTAACTAATAATATTTCTACTGAAATTATCATTCTTTATGCATCAGCCATATTTTGGACATTAGGCTATGACACGATTTATGGAACTCAAGATGTGGCAGATGATGAAATAATTGGTATTAAGTCTACATCTGTTAAGTTTAAAAAAAATATAAAATTATTTGTATGTTTTTGTTATTTTATAAGTTGTGCTTTAATTATTTTCTTGTTTTATAATAAATTAGGTCTAAATAATTTTACTCTATTAATGACGATTTATATTTTAAGTCTAATGTATCAAATAATAAAATTTAAAAAAAATAATCCAAACGAATGTTTAAAAGCTTTCAAAATTAATAATTTCTCTGGTCTTTTTTTATTTTTTGGAATTTTTTTAACTAATTAAAAATATGGAATTAAACGAGTTAATAATTATACTTAAACGTCTATATAGTGAGTATGTTAGAAGACACATTAAAAGAATAATTCTTGCTCTTGTTCTTTCTTTAATCGTAGCTGGTAGTACTTCAGCAACTGCATGGCTTTTAGATCCCGCAGTTAAAAAAATTTTTATAGATCAAGATAAAACCCTGGCATGGTTAATACCTATATTTATAGTTTTAGCTTTTTCCTCAAAAGGAATTTCTCTTTATTTTGCAAGAATAAATATAATAAAAGTTGGTAATAGAATAGCTGGTGAGCTACAAAAAAAAATTGCAAATATAATACTTCTTGCGGATGTGCAAACATTAGACAACAGACATTCAGGAAAATATATTTCTAATATTCAGTTTGACTGTAATTCAGTTCAAAATCTTGTAAGCGTGGGAGTTCTTAACATAATGAAAGATAGTTTTTCTTTAACCGGATTAATTTATTTAATGTTTTACCAAAACTGGAAGTTAGCATCATTTGCAATCTTAATGATGCCTCTGGCAATTCTCTTTGCTAAAAATCTTGGAAAGAGAATAGGTAAGGTACAAACAGAAGCGGGAGAAATAACTGGTGATTTTACATCCTTTTTAGCAGAAATTTTTAAAGCTTCTAGAATGATTAGAATTTATCAAAAAGAAGATAAAGAAAAAAAGAATGCAGAAAATTTTATAAATAACTTGGTTAATAAAAATATTAAGATTGGAAGTGTGATGATAAGAGCCACACCTATTATGGAGACTCTAACCGGATTCATGATTGCAGGATTTATTTTTTATTCAGGTAAATTGATAAGTGCAGGAGAATTAGAAATAAACAACTTTTTTTCTTTTTTAGCTGCTATGATGCTTGCTTATCAACCCATAAGGTCTCTAGCTACGATTAATATTGTTGCCTACCAAGGTGCTGCTGCTGCTAAAAGAATTTTCACTGTAATTGACAATCCAATTGAAACAAAAAATAATGAGAATCTTCAAAGTTTAAAAGTGGATAAATGTAATATAAAATTTGAAAATGTAGGCTTTAGCTATCTAAATACTTTAGAAAAAGCGGTAAAAAAAATTAATTTTGAAATTAAAGGCGGTTCTATGACTGCTTTTGTTGGCCACAGTGGTGCGGGAAAAAGCACTATTATAAACTTACTACCTAGATTTTATGATCCTCAAGAGGGAAAAATTTTTATAGATGAGCAAAATATCAATGATATATCGCTCTATTCACTTAGAAAGAATATTTCCTTAGTTAGCCAAGATGTAATTTTATTTGACGACACTATTAAAAATAATATTGCGTACGCGAATTCTAAAGCTTCACAACAAGAAATAATTGAAGCGTGTAAATTTGCAGCGGCGGATGAGTTTATCATTAAATTGTCTGATGGTTATGAGACTCTTATTGGAGAAAACGGTGTAAGACTATCAGGTGGACAAAAACAAAGAATATCTATTGCTCGTGCGATATTAAAAAAATCACCAATTATTCTTCTTGATGAAGCTACATCTTCCTTGGATTCAGAATCAGAGCAAATAGTACAAAATGCAATTATTAATTTAACTAAAAATAAAACAACTTTGGTTATTGCTCACAGACTATCAACTATAAAAAGTGCAAATCAAATTTATGTTTTAAAGAATGGGTCAATTATTGAATCAGGTAAGCATGATTCTTTAATGGAAAATTCGAGTGAATATAAGTCGTTGTACGAAAAACAGTTAAAATAAATTAATGCTGAAAGTTTATAGATACTTAACTTACTTTTTCTTTCCTTTTTTTGTTTTGCTAATTTATCTTAGATCAATTGTTAACAAAGAAGATAAGACAAGGTTTAAAGAAAAAATTTTTTCATCACACTTTAAGGCATGCTCAGATAATAATAAAAAATTAGTTTGGTTTCACGCAGCAAGCATTGGAGAGTGTCTAAGCATTTTACCTTTGATAGATAAAATAAATAGTGAAAATAAAAATATAAATTTTCTAATTACAACTGTAACTTTAAGTTCGTCAAAGCTTCTAGAAAAAAAATTAAACAAATACAATAATACTATTCATCGTTTTTTTCCTTTAGACGTTGAAAATCTTGCAGAAAGATTTTTGAGCTTATGGAAACCAGACTTAGTCTGTTTTGTAGACTCAGAAATTTGGCCAAATTTTATATTCAAAATTAAAGAAAAAAAAATTCCTTTGGTACTTGTCAATGCAAGAATAACAAAAAAAACATTTAATAAATGGAAAATTATTTTAAATTTTGCAAAGAAAGTTTTTAATAATTTTGATCTCTGTTTAGCTGCTAGTAAAGAGTCTAGAGATAATTTATACAAACTTAATGTTCGAAATTTAAAATATATAGATAATTTAAAATATTCAGTTAAAAATACATCAAATGAACTTAAAGATTCTAATAAGAAAAGTTTAAATCATTTTAAAACTTGGTGCGCGGCAAGCACACATAATAGGGAAGAACTTATTATTTTAAAGACACATTTAGAGATTAAAAAAAAATATGATAATGTTTTAACTATCATCGTGCCAAGACATATTGATAGATCTTCTTATATTAAAAAATTATCCTATAAATTTAATTTAAATTCACAAATTTTTAATGATGATGACTTAATAAATCCTAATACAGAAATTTTAATAATTAATTCTTATGGTGTTCTATCCAAATACTTTAATTATTGTACAAATATTTTTGTTGGTAAATCATTTATAAAAAAAATTAAAAATGTTAGTGGCCAGAATCCTATCGAAGCTGCAAAATTAGGTTGTAAAATATTTTACGGTCCGTACGTAAGTAATTTTTATGAAATATACGAGCATTTAAAATCTCTAGGTATAGCTAAAGAAGTCAGTAATGAGATAGATCTAGCTTCAAAAATATCCCTAAATTTTAAAACTCAAAAAACCAAAGACCAACATCAGATAAATCTATTAAATAGCTATGGAGAAAAAATATTACAAGAAACGGTTTTAGAGTTAAATACTTATCTAAAATAAATCATGAAAATATTTAAACCTAAATTCTGGCAAAAAAAAAATTCATGGCTTTCTTTTCTTTTGCTGCCTTTGTCTCTTTTTTTTCAATTAATAATAATTATAAAAAAAAATATAGTAAAAAAAAGAAAGTTTTCTATTCCTATTATTTGTATCGGCAATATCTATTTGGGTGGAACTGGTAAAACTCCTTTATCTATCGAACTTGCTGAAATATTAAGAAAATCTAATAAAAAAATTGCTATAATCAAAAAATTTTATAAATCTCATGCCGATGAGTTTAAGCTAATTGAGTCAAAAGAAATAAAATTATTTAAAAATGTATCTAGAGATCTAGCAATTAGAGAAGCTGAAATAAATAAGTTTGATTGTGTAATTCTAGACGATGGTTTTCAAGATTCGTCTATTATTAAAGATTTAAATATTATCTGTTTTAATGAAAATCAATTAGCAGGAAATGAAATGACCTTACCGTCTGGGCCGCTCAGGGAACCTTTATCTCATCTTAAAAATAGCCAAATAATTGTTATAAATGGAAATCCCAATCAAATTTTTGAGAAAAAAATAAAAGATATATCTAACGATATCAGTGTTTACTACTCACAGTACTTGCCTACAAATTTAGATATATTTGCTAACCAGAACTTGCTTGCCTTCGCGGGAATAGGAAATCCTAATAATTTTTTTAACCTATTAGAAAAAAACAATTTAAAAATTGTAAAAAAAGTATCTTTTCCTGATCATTACAATTATTCTCTGAAAGAATTAAAAAATTTAGTTAATTTTTCAATAGAAAATAATTTAAAAATTATAACTACTGAAAAAGATTTTTTTAGAATTGAGCATTATAAGATTCCACAGATCCAATGCTTAAATGTTAAGTTAGAAGTTAAAAATAAAGATAAATTTGAAAAAGAAATAATTAAATGTCTATTTTAAAAGTTATTATATATTTTTTTCAATCAATAATTATTTATTTATTTTTTATACTTATTAAGTTAATGGGTCTAACTCTAAGCAGAAAATTATTTTCATCACTTTTTATCAAAATTGGTCCATTAATAAAATCAGAACAAACTATCAATAATAATTTGGAAAAGTTTTTAGGTTTTTTTAATGAAAGTGTGAAAAAAGAAATAAAAACTAAAATGTGGTCTAACTATGGAAAAACTTTTGTAGAATACTTATATTTAAAAAAATTTAAAAGTACGAACCATCATATTGAGATTGAAGGAGAACGAATATTAAATAAAATTATTCAAAAGAACAGACCAGTGATTTTTATATCAGGCCATTTTGCTAATTTTGAGTTGATGTCAATGGAATTGACCAAAAGAAATATTAATTTAGCTACAATTTATAGACCTTTAAATAATTTTTTTTTAAATCCTTTTATGGAATACCTTCGAAAGAAATATGTATGTCAAGATCAAATTAAAAAGGGGCTAATGGGTGTTAAGGATTCTATAAAATATATAAAAAATAATTTTAGCATTGCTTTAATGGTTGATCAGAGAGTTAGTGAGGGGAAAAAACTTCCCTTTTTTGAGCACATGGCGCTGACCACAACATTACCTGCGCAAATAGCTTTAAAATTTAATTTAGATATTGTGCCTATCTATATAACTAGAAAAAAAGATGATAATTTTAAAATGGAAATTTATGAGCCCATTAAAGTTCTAAATAATAATGATAGCGAGTCTAATAAGCTAAATATATCCATTAAATTGAATAAAATTCTTGAAGAAATGATATCACGAGATCCTGGGCAATGGATTTGGACCCATAATCGCTGGAAGTAATTAGCTTTTTTTTCTTAACTCTTCAAATTTTTTTTTTACCTCAACTGGTGAATAATACGCTTCTTGAGATTCAACGTTCCAGTAATTCAAGTTTTCAAGTGGTATTATCTTTTTTGAAACAGCACAAACAACGTGATCTCCATCCTCTAGAATATCAAAAGTATTAGGCCCATATTTAATAACAGCTTTTTTTTTGTTCATATATAATAGTAGTATATATAATATATTTTTTCATATGAATATTGCTTTAATTGGTAGTGGAGGACGAGAACATGCACTTTGTCAGAAAATATATGATTCTAAAATTACACAAAAAATTTATTGTATACCAGGAAATGCCGGTACGGCCGTTCTTGCTAAAAACTTAGATGTAGATTTTTTAAATTTTAACAAATTGCTATCAGTTATCAGGTCTAACAATATAGACCTGGTTGTGGTTGGGCCAGAATTACCATTAGTTAAGGGAATAGTAGATTTTTTAAGAAAAAATAAAATTAAAGTCTTTGGTCCAAACAAATATGCAGCACAGCTAGAAGGATCAAAAGCATTTATGAAATCTTTATGTAAGCAATACAAAATCCCAACAGCAGGATTTAAGATTTGTACAAATAAAAAAGATGTTCAGGTATTTCTAGCTCAAAGCAAGATGCCAGTTGTTGTTAAAGCTGATGGGTTGGCCTCTGGAAAAGGAGTCGTGATTTGTCAATCAAAAAAAGAAATTATAAAATTTAGTAATGAAATTTTTTTAGGTAAATTTAGAAGTTCAAAAAAATTAATACTTGAAGAGTTTTTAGAAGGGGAAGAAGCTAGTTATTTTTTAATCGTAGATAAAAATAATTTCTCATTTATAGGTTCTGCACAAGACCATAAACGTGTTGGAGAAAACGAGACTGGTCCTAACACTGGCGGTATGGGGGCTTATTCTCCAGCACCAATTATAAATAAAAATTTAGAAAAAAAAATAATAAATAAGATTGTTGAACCTACGTTGAAAGCGCTTAAAGCAAAAAATCATCCTTACACAGGATTTTTATATGTGGGTCTTATGATTAAAAATAATGAACCTTATTTGATAGAATATAATGTAAGGATGGGAGACCCTGAGTGTCAAGTTATCATGCCAAGATTAAAGACAGACTTGGTTCAATTATTGAATGCATCAGTCAAAAATAAACTCAAAACAATTAAGATTAAATGGAGTAAAGATAAATGCATGACAACTGTTCTTTGTTCCAAAGGTTATCCAAAAAAACACTCTATTAACAAAAGAATAAATTTAAATTATACTCTATTAAATAAAAAATCTTTTATATTTCATGCAGGAACTAAAATAAAAAAAAAATTATTATTTTCAAACGGAGGACGTGTATTGAATATAGTTGTTTTAGGAAGTACTTTTCTAAGAATAAGAAATCAAATTCATAAAATAATTAAATTTATTAATTGGAAGCATGGTTTTTTTAGAAAAGATATAGGTTGGAGGGTGATAAAAAAAAATGAGAATTATAAGTGGAATTCTAAAAGGTAAAAAAATAGACTTTTTGAAGTCTGCAACTACAAGACCTCTTAGAGATTTCGTTAAAGAAAATATCTTTAATATTATTAAACACTCTAATTTAGTTGACATTAAATTAGAAAACGCCAGTATTTTAGACCTTTATTCAGGCACTGGTTCGTTTGGGATCGAATGTATCTCCAGAGGTGCAAAAAAAACAACTTTTGTTGAAAGTGATAATACAGCATTACTTACATTAAAAAAAAACCTAAACAATTTAAAAATCAAAAATCAAACAGAAGTTTTTAGTGCAAAAATAAGTT
>Ga0307488_10004089_pt1 | contig 12172 bp, 6 predicted proteins | sample SB02metaG_FD_202248 | JGI IMG/M metagenome (GOLD analysis project Ga0307488, IMG submission 202248) | Sea-ice brine microbial communities from Beaufort Sea near Barrow, Alaska, United States - SB 0.2 | ecosystem: Environmental > Aquatic > Marine > Coastal | place: USA: Alaska | collected 2017-05-06
TGTCTGTAAAGAAATTTTCTAAATCTAAAATAGGATATCCAACAATCTGTCCAGGGCCATGGTAAGTAATGTCTCCACCACGATTTATCTTGTAAAAAGTAGCTCCTTTTTCTTCAAGTTGTTTTTCATTTAGCAATAAGTTACTTAAATCGCCACTTTTACCTAAAGTATAAACATGAGGATGCTCAACAAACAAAAAGTAATTTTCTGTTTTGTTTTGTTTCTCATTTCTTCGATTGTCAATTTTTACATCCACAATTTCTTGCAGGAGGGCTGTTTGATACTCCCAAGTTTCCTTGTAATCTTTAATACTTAAGTCTTTAAGTTGTATGTTTTTATTCATATGGTCAGTTACAAAGGTAAATATTTCATTATATTTGGTGACATTACACCCTTAAAAATTTAGTATGAAAATGAAACAATTAAACCCTACTGGATTCCTGGTACTATTTATTTTTTTCTTCTCTTTCGTTTCAGCTGCACAAACGCAAAAATGGAGCTTGATTAAAAACAATGAAACGGCTATTTCTCGAGAAAAATTGATGGTTCGAAAAGAGATGCCAACTACTTATCAATTATACAACCTAAAAGAAAGTGCTTTTAGAAATAAAATAGGTACTGTGAAACAAACAAAAAATAAAACCATACAAATACCTACTTCACAGGGTTTAAAAACTTTTTATATTGAAGAAGCTTCTAATTTTTCTAAAGAATTGGCGGCAAAGTATGTAAATATAAAAACATACTCAGGAAAACAAGTGGATAACAATGCTATAAAAATGAAGTTCTCTAAAGGTTTAGATGGATATCATTTTGCAGTTTATGAGCCAGGAAAACCTTCTTTTTATATAGATTCTTACACAAATGATAATAAAAAGCTAATTGCCTACAGTAAAAAGAACCTTCAAAAAAAGGCTTCTGATTTTACTTGTGAGGTTTTAGAACTAGGAGCTGTAAAGACTGCGTCTTCTTTTGAAAATAAAATCACAAATGATGGTTTGCTCAGAACTTTTAGATTGGCAGTGGCAACTACAGGAGAGTATTCTCAATTTCAACTAAACAGATTAGGTATTTCTACTAGTGCAGCTACAGCTGTAAAAAAAGAGGCGGTGTTGTCTGCCATAAATACAACCATCTCTAGAATTGGTGCTGTTTTTGAGAATGACTTAGGCGTTAAATTTGAGTTAGTAGCAAACAATGAAGCTATTATTTTTTTAGATGCTGAAAATGATGGTTTAAGTAATAACGACCCAAGTAGTTTAATTAACGAGTCTCAAGCTAAAATAGATGGAAGTATAGGAAACACTAATTATGATGTTGGTCATACATTTAGCACAGGTGCAGGAGGATTAGCAGGAAGAGGTGTGGTTTGTAGAACCAATCAGAAAGCAAGAGGAGTTACTGGTATTGGAGCTCCTTTTGGAGACGAGTTTGATATTGATTTTGTTGCACACGAATTCGGACATCAATTTGGCGCAAATCATACTTTTAATGGAACCACTGGTAGTTGCTCAAGTAATAGAAATAATAGTACCGCTGTAGAGCCGGGTAGTGGTACTACAATTATGGGATATGCAGGAATTTGTTCTGGACAAAACGTTCTAAATGACAGTCATGATAATTTTCACAGTGTAAGCATTGCAGAAATGACAGCTATTATACGTTCTTCTGGATCGTGTGCAACTACTTCAAATGCAAATAATACGGCGCCTACTGCAGATGCAGGTTTAGATTATTCAATACCAAAATCTACCCCTTTTATTTTAAAGGGAGTTGCTACGGATGTTGATGAGGCAAACGGGTTGACTTATAATTGGGAGCAGATAAACGCGGAAGTTGGGTTTTCAGTACCACCAGACTCTACAAATGGAGGTGGTGCAATGTTTAGGTCTTTACCCTCTTCTACAGTTTCTAGTAGATTTATGCCCACTTTAAGCACCGTGATTTCTGGGAACACTTCTTCTACTTGGGAAGTATTGCCGTCTGTTGAAAGGGTATTGGATTTTTCTTTAACTGTTAGAGACAATCATTCTGGCGCTGGAAGCACTGCAAGAGACGATGTAAGGATTTCGGTTGAAGATGCAGTAGCTTTTACGGTTACTTCACAAAACACAGCTACAATCTGGAATGCAGGAAGTACTCAAAATATAACCTGGAGCAAAGGAACTTCAGATGTTGCTCCTATAAATTGTAAGAATATAACGATTAAATTATCTATAGATGGAGGTCTGACTTTTCCAATAACATTAAATCCGAATACTGCCAATGACGGTTCAGAGGATATAATTGTACCCAATAACGTTACTACGCAGGCTAGAATTATGGTAGAAGCTGCAGATAACATTTTTTATAATGTAAATGAGGTAAATTTTGAAATTGAATCTACTTCTCCTTCTTTTGTTCTTAAAAACAATTCAGGAGATTTGTCTGCTTGTAATTCAGGAAATCAGACAGTAGATTATACCTTAAATTTAGATTTTATTAATGGGTTTTCGGAAGATGTAACTTTTGTAGCAAGTGGGCAACCTACTGGTTCTGTGGTAGCTTTTAGTCCTACAACTTTAAATAGCGATGGAGACGTTGTGATGTCAGTTTCTAATTTAGACGGAGTAACGGAGCAAGAGTATACTATAAATATTCAAGGAAACAGTGCAAGCATAAAGCAAGATATAGCTGTTCTATTGCGTATAACAGCATCTAGCCTTGGTGTTGTTACGTTAAGTTCTCCTGAGAATGGGGCTACAAGCGCATCACTTACAGAAACGTTAAGATGGCAAGCAGCGGTAAATGCAAGTTCGTATGTTGTTCAAGTTGCCAGTGATGCTGATTTTACTTCTGTTGTATCTAGTGGCATACCAACTATAAATTCTTATGAAGCAACTAACTTAGAGAGAGACGCAACGTATTATTGGAGAGTAAAAGCGAACAACAGTTGTAACGAAGGTGTTTTCTCTAGTGCATTTAGCTTTACAACAGAAAGCCCAGAGTATTGTATTTCTACATTTACAGATGAAGCAGGAGGAACGGAGCATATAACAAATGTTACATTTAATACGATTAATAATAATTCGGGGAATGATGTAGTAGATGGTTATGAAGATTTTACTTTTATAGGAACAACGATAAAAAGAGAAGATACGCATCAAATAAGTATCACATTAGATACGGGAGGGTATCAAGATCAGATATACGTTTTTATAGATTGGAATCAAGATTTTGTTTTTAATAAAACAACAGAGAGATATGATTTAGGATCAAAAGTTGACGCTGATGGGCAGGTATTGACTACGAATTTAGATACTGCTACTTTTAGCATAGCAGTGCCTTTAGATGCGCGTCTTGGAGAAACAAGAATGCGAGTTTTGATAGAATATGACGATCCTGATGATGGTTTCGGAGATGGTGCTTGTGATGCAGATCATTTAACAGAATGGGGAGAAACTGAAGATTATACAATAACGGTTGATGCCACTGCTTCTGTTCAAGAGGTGTCTTTTGACGGATTTAACATATTCCCAAATCCAACAAAAGGAGCATTTACACTAAATTTAAAATTAGCAAATACAGCTAAAATCTCTGTGCAATTGTATGATGTTAGAGGGCGTTTAATTGATGAGAAAAATTACTACAACACAGAAGTAGATTTCTCTGAAAGAATATTTTTTGAAAAAGCAGCTTCAGGTTTGTACGTGTTAAAAGTAATAAATGGCAACAAGCAAACTACTAAGAAGTTAATCATTAGATAAATTAAATATTTAACCAATAGGTTAATTTTAAATTTAATGATTTAAACCTAGGAGCAAAATCACTAGAATAGTAATTGTCATTATACACAATAAAAAGATCTGACAGTGGCGCAAAACGCCACTGTAGTCTTGTGTTAACTCCTATATTTTCTTGCTGACTGCTGTATTGAATAAATGTAGACCAAAACAAACTCTTGTTAAAAGTAAGGTCTACTTTAGGTCCTATTAACCAAATAGAGGCATCTGGATAAGAACCGGGAAGATTTATATTATCGTAATTAATTTGAAGAGATCCTGAAAATTTAGGCTGAATTCTCCAAGCTAAATTGGCGTTAAAAGAATATTTTTTACCATTAAAGAAAGTTCCTATAGAAGGTTCTATTTGATAGGAGAATGTTTTTCTTTTATCAGATTTATAGCCTACAAGAAACGTTGTATAGGTGTATTCGCTATCTGTGGGTAAGGGAATGGCACCTGGTGTTCCTGTGGGGTCAAACGCGCTAAAAAGATAGATAAACCGATTTGACATTTCGATATTAAATTCTCCTGTGTTTTTAAAATTTGCTTGCCAGTTGCTTAGTATGGCATAATCAGAATTTTTAAAATTTAAAGCTGGTTTCCAAATAAAAATAGGAGTTACAGAAAAACTATGTTTTTGAATTTTACTTTCTAACGGCCAAAAAGTGCGTTCTATTTTTGGTGTAATTTTAAAGATATCTGTCCTTCTTAGAAAACCTAAATCAGACCCGTAATTGTCTCCAACATACACACCACTCAACCTTACACTAAAATCTCTATTAAAGTACTGTGTAGAAAATCCGCCAGAATAATTTTTATTTTTGATGCCAGGAGAGAGAGATTTGTGCAAGAAATATTTTCCTACCCAAGAATTATCTTCAGATGCCAAGCGGTAATCGATACCAATAATTCTATTGAATTTGTCTTCATCTGCTAGAAAATCGTATTCCTTTGTTGCCTGTTTATTAATAAACATGAAGCTAATATTAGACCGGTTAAATAGTTTTTGCTGCAGCGTAAGAACCGCATTGTTCACCGTAGGAATTTCATTTTTAACATCTTCTGCTGTCTGCATTGTTAGCAAACCAACTCTTAAATTGTTGTTTACTTTACCGCTTAAACGAACACCTGCAATAATATCATTTTCTATGGTGTTGCCATTCGCATCTTTTGCAATGCCAATTCTTCTGGAGAAAAAAGGATTGGAATCTCTATTATTACCAAAATCTGCAAAAAGATCGCTATTTTCAATAAAAAACTGCCTTCTTTCAGGTAAGGAGATTTCAAAACGTGTAAGGTTTGTAATTTGCTGGTCTACTTCTACTTGCGAAAAATCTGGATTTATAGTTACATCTAAATTTAGGCTATTGCCAATGGTAAACTTTGCATCTCCACCAAATTTTAAAGCTGTTTTTGAAACACCATTTTTAAAATCTTTGGAGGTAATTGTATTTACATAGGGTATTATAGAAACAGGCGTTTTAGACTTGCCTAAGGGTTTTTCAAAAATCATTTCGCCCATGTACGCCAGGTTAAATATAAATTGATTTTGAGGGATGTTTACCCACGTATTTCTCTCATTGTCTTGTGTGTCGAATTGGTAACTATTAAACCGCCATTTTGTTTCGCCTTCTCTATATTTAAAAGCAGATAAAGGAATAATCATTTCTGCGATGTAATGATCTTCTTTTATGGCTGTTTTACACTTCCACTTGGTGTCCCAAGCCATGGTAAAACCTCTTAATTCAGAACCACCGCCAGAAAGCAGCATTTCTCTTTTTACTCCGTAGGGGTTTGTTCCAAAAATAAAAGCATTTGTGCCGTCATTAAACGTATCAAATAGTAAAGTGATATTGTCGCTACCGCTAGCGCTAAAATCTCTTCTAAGCGAAGGAATTATAAAATCATTAGCTGGTGCATTTACTTTGATGCCAACATATAAGTTATCATCATCAAAAAGAAATTTAATAATAGCTTGTTGTTTCGCTTGTACTGAATCTAGAGGAAAATACTGCCAAAACCCAGAAGCTCCCTTAGCTTTTGCCCATGCCTTTTCATTAAGATTTGCATCTAATACAATAGGTTCTTCTATGTAGTTCACAAATACAGATTTGTCTGTTGTTTGAGAAAAACTTTGTATTACTAAAAATAATGCGATACTAAATAAGCTACTTTTCACTTCAAAGGTTTTTTATAAGTCAAATATAATAAAAAAACTCATTATTTTATAGAGCGCTAAGCGCTAGTGAGCTACCAAAGAAAAACAAAGAATTTCAGATTTTTATTTAAATGGTAAGGCATAAAAAAACCGTATCAATTTTGATACGGTTTTTCTAAAAAAATAATTTTTAGTTTATCCCAAAAAAGGATATTTATAATTTGTTGGTGTAACAAAAGTCTCTTTAATTAAGCGTGCAGACGTCCAACGTAATAAGTTTTGTGCAGAACCAGCTTTGTCATTTGTTCCTGAAGCTCTCGCGCCTCCAAATGGTTGCTGACCTACCACTGCTCCGGTTGGCTTGTCGTTAATGTAAAAGTTTCCAGCTGCATTTTCTAATGCTTCAGAAGCTTTTTCTACGATGTATCTGTCATTAGAAAAAATAGCACCCGTTAATGCATATTCAGTAGATTCGTCTACTAATTTTAAAGAAGCTTCCCATTCTGCGTCCTCGTATACAAAAACAGTCATTACTGGGCCAAATAACTCAGTTGTCATGGTTGCGTATGTTGGTGATTTTGCTAAAATTACAGTTGGCTCAATAAAGTATCCTACAGATTTATCATGATTTCCACCAACAATAATTTCTGCGTCTTTGTCTGCTTTTGCAGCATCAATAAAGCTTGCAATTTTATCAAAAGAACCCTCGTGAATTACTGCATTTACAAAGTTGTCAGTATCTTCAGGAGAACCCATTTTAATGTCATTTGTTTGTGCAATTACATGTTTCTTAACCTCTTCCCAAAGAGATGCAGGAATATAAGATCTTGAAGCAGCAGAACATTTCTGCCCTTGATATTCAAAAGAACCTCTTACAATTGCCGTGGCAACCTGTATAGGGTTTGAAGAGTTGTGTACCCAGATAAAATCTTTTCCACCTGTTTCTCCAACAATTCTTGGATATGTTCTATAGTTGTGAATGTTGTTTCCAATTTGTTTCCATAAATTTTTAAAAACGTGGGTAGAACCTGTAAAGTGTAATCCAGAGAAATCTCTAGAAGCTAAAACAGTATCAGAAATCATTACTGGATCTCCATATACCACATTGATAACACCATCTGGCAAACCAGCTTCTTTAAATAAATCTACAATTACTTGTGCAGAATATGCTTGATGATCAGAAGGTTTCCAAACTACAACATTTCCCATCATTGCTGCAGATGCAGGTAAATTTGCGGCAATAGCTGTAAAGTTAAATGGAGAAATTGCGTACACAAACCCTTCTAGAGGTCTGTACTCAACTCTGTTCCAAATACCTGGTGAAGATGCGGGCTGATCTTTAAAAATATCAATCATATATTCTACATTGAAACGTAAAAAGTCAACGGTTTCACAAGCAGCATCTATTTCTGCTTGGTGTACGTTTTTAGATTGCGCAATCATTGTTGCAGCATTCATTCTTGCTCTATAGGGTCCTGCTAATAATTCAGCAGCTTTTAAGAAAATAGTAGCACGTTCTGTCCAGCTTACGCGAGACCAAGCTTCTCTTGCTGCCAAAGCAGTAGAAATTGCGCTATCTACATGAGATTTGTCTGCAGTATGATATTGCCCAACTACATGCTTATGGTCATGAGGAGGTGTAATATTCTTTGTGTTTCCTGTTCTTACTTCTTCGCCATTTATATGCATTGGCACATCAACATTGCTGTTGAACATAGCTTTATAAGTTGCTAATAATTCTGTTCTTTCTGGAGAACCTGGAGCATACTCCTTTACTGGTTCGTTTACTGCTTTTGGAACATTAAAAAATCCTCTTGCCATTTTGTAATCGTTTTAAATGTTTATACTTAAATAACCATTCCTGTTCTACCTTTATCCTTTCGGAGTTCCGAAAATTCAGCGTGGGAAAGAAATCATCCTGAAGTTGTACAAAAGTAGTGAATTTTATTAAAAAGCGGCTTTATATTTCAAAAGGATCCTAAAGATACTTTACATGAAAAGAAATGAGTTGGGTCTCTATTTTTGGAGTTTAAAATACAGTAACTGTTTAGAGGTTAGTTGTTATTTTAGGTTTCGTTAATTTAGTAAGACAGGTGTTGTTAGTTGAAAAGTGGGTACATACACTTTAAATTGTTCGTAGGTTTCTAAATTTATCATTGTATAAAAACCTTTCATTGCACCGAGATTAGACTCTAAAAAACAACCAGATCTATAGGTATATTTAGCATCTGGCAGTAAGATGGGTGTTTGACCAACAACGCCTTCTCCACTTACAATTTCTGTTCCGTTTAAAGAATCATAAATTGTCCAGAATCTATCTGTTAACTTTACGGTTTCTAAGCTTTTGTTCTCTATCGTAATAGTGTAAGAAAAGATATAGTACAGTTTATTATTCCGATAACTGGTGCCGTTATAGTTGGTTTCTACAGAAATTTTTATGCCTTTTGTAATTTGTTGAATCATACTTAGGTAAATATAGTTTTTTTGGGGTGTATTTACAAATCAAATTTACAATTACCTGTTTTGATTGAAATATCCCTGGCCAACACCAATAACACGGTCATACAAACTTCCCGTAGGTTTGTAGTATACAAGCACTGTATATTCGTTTTCAGTTTGAAAGAAAGAACCATTAATTTCATTTGTATTTACCAAATTATCTTTACCAACAGTGGCAAAAGTATAGTTGTAAAAACCTTGTTTTAACAAGATACTTGTCGTGTAAGTTTGGTTTTTGGAGCTGTAATTCATTTTGTTGTTATCCGAAATAGAGAAATCATTAAAAGCACCAAAAACATATACTTCTTTTTCGTTAAATGGTGCTGTTACGGCTAGTGTAAAGTGCATTAAAGCGTAATCTGCCTCTGTACTATTGTCATTACCTTCTAATGTTCTTACTGCAAATTGTCCGTTAATATCTGGGCTGTAGGTATATTGTGCAAATTGGTTATAGGTATGCGGATAGATATAGTGATTGTAAACGTCTTTTTTTACAATCTTCACAATATTTAAACTTCTATTCCTAATAATTTTACTGTCAAAATTTAAGTATTCATTTCCTCCCCAGAAATTTGTCTTGTTGGTGTAGGTATATATAAGCTGATTTTGTTTGAAAAAAGTAGGTTGTAGGTTGTTTATAATTTCGTTCCAATTATTGTTTTTAATAAGAGCTACATTTATTTCTTGACCTGGATTGTTGATGCGAATACCTGGGTGATTGATAGAAAACTGAATGGTCTGCTGCGTATTAACAGTCTTTATATTTCTACTTCTATCTACAGCAACTGCTATTGTTGCGCTATTTTCAAACAACACAAATCTTCGCGTAAAAATAACTTCATCATCCGCGTCTAAAACAGATAAAAGGTAGTTTCCGCTCTTGGTAATTTCTGTGTTTATGTTTGGTATTTGAACACTATAGTGCGTGTAGTTTTGTAAGGTATTAAAGGAGTTGGTTACATTTATAATGTTGTTTTGATCAAATCCGTTTATATACTGACTTGATAATAACCTGCTCGGTTTCCAGTCATGGGTTTTATGCGCTATTTTGTACTTGTATTGTTTGCTATCTGCATCTAAATCATCAAAAGACAGTTCTAAAACGGTTCCTAAAGGCACAATAGAAGAAAAGTTATTCTCTTGCAGTGGTCTTAGTTGAATGGTTTTTATGTTTTGAGCATTTAAAGAACTTATTAGAATCAATAAAAGCCAAGTTATTTTTTTTTGCATAATTTTTTTATAGAGATACCTCAAAAATAGGAAAATTAATATTTACAGAAGACATGCAGGCACGGTTCTTGTTTCTATATAAATGAAGATTTTAAGATAAAAGGCCGTTTAATTTAAGAAAAACCATTTTTTTAGGAGCAATTTTAGGGCTTTAGTAAAACTTTTTATTTTTGATAAAAGGGTGTCTTATTTTTTGAAATACAACTATTTAGAACAGATATAAATAAGAATAATTAGCTAAGATTAAGGGTGAATTATATCAGTCTTCACTCACAAAATCTTTAAATTTGCATGATTTTTTTAGATAACTAAACATTCCAATTTACTATGTCAAAAGACATTCGTATTAAAAAAGGCTTAGATATTAAGCTTGTTGGCGTTGCCGAAAAAAACACTACTAACAGTACTCAAAGTAGTGTCTACGCAGTAAAGCCAGAAGATTTTCACGGAATTACACCTAAACTTGTAGCCAAAGAAGGAGCAGAAGTAGTAGCAGGAGATACACTTTTTTATTCAAAAAGTGACGAGCGCATTTTATTTCCAAGTCCGGTTTCTGGTAAAGTTACTCAGGTAATACGTGGTGCAAGAAGAAAAGTATTAGCAGTAAAAATTGCGGCAGATGCAGCGCAAGTTTATAAAGATTTTGGAGCTAAAGATGCAGATGCAATGTCTGGAGAAGAGGTTCAAAATCATTTATTAGCTTCAGGTTGTTGGCCATTTGTAAAACAGCGTCCTTATGATGTGGTTGCAAATCCGAATCAAGCGCCAAAAGCAATTTTTATTTCTGCATATGCAAGTGCACCTTTAGCAGCTGATTTAGAATATACTTTAGCAGGAAAGGAAGCAGAATTGCAAGCAGCAATAACAGCTGTTTCTAAATTAACAGCAGGGTTAGTGCATGTTTCAATTGGGGCAGATGCTGTTTCTCCTTTGGCGAATCTAACAGGAATAGAAGTGCACAAAGTTTCAGGACCACATCCATCAGGAAATGTAGGTACACAAATAGCAGCAATAGACCCTATTAATAAAGGAGAAGTTGTTTGGGTTCTTACACCACAAGACTTAGTAGTTATTGGTGAGTTGTTACTAACAGGAAAACTAAATTTAAGCAGAACAATTGCTTTAACAGGTTCTCACTTTAGTACACCAGCTTACGTAACAGCAATCTCAGGAGCTACCATTGCAGATGTAACTGCAAATAATTTAAAGGATGACAATACAAGAATTATCAGCGGAAACGTACTTTCTGGAAAGGAAGTAAAAGCAGATGAGTTTTTGGGGTATTATGACAATCAAATAACAGCCATACCAGAAGGAGACGATTATGAATTTTTTGGCTGGAACAAACCAGTTTTTAATAAAATCTCTACCTCTAGAGCATTGACGTTCTCTTGGTTAACTCCAAAGAAAAAATACGATCTAAACACCAATACAAATGGTGAACATAGAGCTTTTGTAGTAACAGGTTCTTATGAAGAAGTATTTCCTTTAGATATTTATCCGATGCAATTATTAAAAGCATTTATGTATAAAGATTTAGATGAAATGGAAGCTTTAGGAGGCTATGAAGTTGCACCAGAAGATTTTGCTTTGACAGAATTTATATGTGTATCTAAACAACCTCACCAAAAGATAATTCGCGAAGGTTTAGATTTAATGAGAGAAGAATTAGGATAAGATTATGAGCTTAAAAGGAAACTTACACAATTTAAAGGAGAAATATAAAGGAACTAAAATGGCACCTGCGTTTAACGCAATCCATACTTTTTTATATTTACCAAACGAAGTGACTCCGATAGGAGGAACTCACATTAAGGCAGCAGATGATTTAAAGCGTACCATGAACATTGTAATTATGGCTTTAATACCTTGTTTGTTGTTTGGAATGTTCAATGCAGGATATCAACATTACGCAGCCATCGACAACTCTTTAAGAGCAGATGTATTGGCAAACTTTTTTACCTTTGATAACTTCTGGATTGGAATTATAAAAGTATTGCCACTTGTAATTGTTTCTTACGGAGTTGGTCTTTTAGTAGAATTTATTTTTGCAGTTATAAAAGGACACGAAGTAGAAGAAGGATACTTGGTAACAGGAATGTTAGTTCCCTTAATTGTGCCAGTAGACACTCCTTTATGGATGTTGTCTGTTGCAGTTGTATTTGGAGTAGTAATTGGTAAAGAAGTATTTGGTGGTACAGGAATGAATATTTTAAACCCTGCTTTAACCATTAGAGCTTTCTTGTTTTTTGCCTATCCAACTTGGATGTCTGGAGATAAAGTTTGGGTATATGACGCCGTAAATAGAACCGGCACTGCAGATGCAATTTCTGGTGAAACTATTTTAGGAAGTTATGCTCAGAACCAAGAAGTGGTCTATTCTACCTTCGATAAGTTTATGGGATTTATTCCAGGATCTGTTGGAGAGACTTCTACCTTCTTAATTTTGGTAGGAGCCGCTATTTTAATATTTACAAAAATTGGAAGTTGGAGAATTATTCTTTCAGCATTTGTAGGAGCT
>Ga0307488_10004090_pt1 | contig 12170 bp, 16 predicted proteins | sample SB02metaG_FD_202248 | JGI IMG/M metagenome (GOLD analysis project Ga0307488, IMG submission 202248) | Sea-ice brine microbial communities from Beaufort Sea near Barrow, Alaska, United States - SB 0.2 | ecosystem: Environmental > Aquatic > Marine > Coastal | place: USA: Alaska | collected...
CGGAACCAGTAGTTCCTCGTCAGCTCAACTTGCGCGTCGTTGAGGTATCACGTGGCATAACTTGAGTGCTTCAGAAACCGGCGCCGCCGCTGTCAAGTGGCGGAGCGATCCAACAAGACACGCTACCATCACGGCGCGCTACACAGCGCCGCCGCTGGTGGTTTCGAGGACACCACGGTAGACATGCCTGTGACGGGACGCCCTGTAAGAGGACGCCGCGTGATGGGACGCCGTGTGAGAGGACACCTTGTAAGGGGACGCCACGCAAGGGGATGCCGTGTTAGGGGAGGACGTCGTATGGTGAAGTTCCCTGCCTTGATCTCCTTCTTGCTCTGCTCGTCCACGTACTTCTGGTAGTACGCCACGATCGCCTTGGCGATGGCCTGGCGCACGGCTGTTGCAAGAGAGCACACAGGGAAGGGGCAATTAGCGTTTATGCGGGAAAGTGTTTCACCGCTGGTACCCTAAATCCCGCGTTTGACATCCCTCCTAGCCCCCCGTCAACCCTTCGTACTGGGACAGTGTTCTGGTGACAAGGGAGGCCCTTCGGCCCCGAAACCCCACATTTCACATCCGTCCCAAGCCCCCTGAACCCCGCGGGAGAGTGTACCGGGAGAGTGTACCGGGGACAGGGGGACCTACTCCAACCCTAAATTCCACATTTCCGACCCCGCCCCCGCCCCCCTGAACCCTCGTGCCCCCCTGAGGATCTCCACGCAGGAGGAGCCTGGCGCGACGAACAGCACCGCCCCCGCGATTCCCTGGAGCTAGCCCGTGGACCACGGCATCCCCCCGGTGAGAGTCCCGCGCAAGAGTCCCCCAGCCCGCCAGCTCCTGCCACAATCTTCTCCAGCCTCCCCTGCCGCTGCGCTCCCACTGTGCTCCCCGGCGCCCGTGCTGTGAGTCAACACTCACCATACATCTGCGACACATGGCCGCCACCCTTGACGCGGATGCGCAGGTCCAGGTTGGCGAAGCGCTGGCGGCCCAGCAGCAGCACGGGCTCGATGGCCTTGAACTTCAGCGTCTCGGGCTGAATCAGCTCAATGGGGGCACCTGCAAACCGTAGAAAAGAGCGAGTTCAGTCGATTGACGGAGAACGGCGGTGAGAGACGGCGAGGAGGCTCCCGACGCACGCGGTTGACGCTGTTGTACGCACAACACCCCCTCGTTACATCCCCTGGCACCACCGCCGCAGTGTACCGCGTAGGATCCTCACGCGGCCTTGGGACGCTGCGAGCCGGCGCACACTCTCACGCTGCCAAAACCCTATTTCGCCGGCAGTGGTGGAGCGGACTCCCGGGAAGCGTTGCGCACCGTTGAAGCGGATGACGCCCTTGCCGCGCTTGCAGTGCACGACGGCGACCGCGGTCTTCTGCTCGACATAGGCGTTACCGAGGGGGGAGGGTCAGTAACCAGTCAAGGATCAACGGCGCTCGGACCTCGCGCGCGAACACACACAGCAAACGAAAACGCGAATCTCCTCGGCCCGCAATAAATCAATCCCAGGAGCCGGCGAACTGTCGATTTCCGTACGACGTGAGCCCCCCGCAGTGAGGTGGCGCACCTTACGCCCGAAGGTCTGAACGGACTCCGCCATGCTGGACGAGTTTACCGACGTGCGCGAGAGCGTACGACGCGTAACAAAAGGGCGCGTGAGGGTTGCTTTCCGTTATTTTGAGCACGAAGGACGGACGGCCGGCACACTGTCCGGCCGATAAGGGGCCTATCAATTTCATAAAGTGGGGGGCAGCGGAAAAGGGGGTTGGGCAAAATAAGGGGGTTGCCGGCGCCTGTTCGCCTCCCTCATGTCTTGAAACGCCTTCCTGTCTTATCGGCGTGCACCATCACACGCGCACGGTACCGCGTCGCTCGCTCCACAACCGCCCGAGCAATCTCGAGGGGGGCAAACCCCACGTGTCCACGGGCATAGTGGACCTTGCCGGCCGCTTGCGAGATCCCGGGCCAATCCGGTATGGGGGCGGCGGCGGACGCGTATGATGTCCTCGGCCTCGAGCCCGGGGTCTCTTCCGAGGCACTGCGCGCGCGGTTCCACGAACTCGCGAAGGTGCACCACCCCGACCGCGCCGGTGGCGACGCCGCGGCCTTCGCCGCCATTGTCAAAGCGCATGACGAGCTCGCCGCGCGCATACCTAGCGCCGACAGCGGCGGCGGCGGCGGCGAAGAAACAGTCAAGCCATCTGACGCCGAGTGCGGGAAGGCTGCGTTCCGCCAGGGCAACTACGAACTCGCCATCGAATACTTCGAGGCGGCGCTCGAGGGCCCGCTCCCGTCCGGCGCGCCCGCGGCCCCGCGCGACAAGGCGGCGCTGTATAGCAACCTGTCCGCCGCGCACTTCGCCGCGGGTAGGGCCTGGCAGACGTTGCTCACGCTGACGTTTAAGGATGCCATTTAAATTCAGACGTGAGGGCTCAAAAGGCGCTGGATGACGTGGCGAGCAATATCTGCCAGGCCCGACACGCGGGGCGCTTCGCCAAGGCGCTGAGCGCCGCCGACGGGTGCATCGCGGAGGAGGGCGCGTGGGCTAAGGGCCACTTCCGGCGCGGGCAGGCGCTGGCGCGGCTGCAGGAGGTGCAGCGCGCGCGGGCGGCGTTTGCGGCGGCGGCGGCGGCAGACCCCGAGGACACGGAGGTGGCGGCGGCGCTGGCGGACCTGGAGCGTCAGGAGGTGGAGGCCACGCGCGCGGCGGCGGCGGCGGCAGCGGCGGGCGCGGGCGGCACCCTCTCCCTCGGCGGCGGAGGCGAGGTCGGCAACGGCGGCACAGGGCGAAGACGCGGGCTGGCGGCAGAGACCGTGCCTCAAAAGAAACCCACGTTCGGCATCGCCCCCGCCACTCCCGTCGCCGCTCCCACCTCCTCCACTACCGCCGCCGTCGCCGCCGCCGAATCATCATCGCACAGCACCACCCGCTCGGCGCCGGAGAAGCCGCTGCTTATCACCAAGGGAATCTCCGCTTTTACACAGCAACACCAAGAACGGGTAGGGATAGATGGATAATTCCCGCCACGTCGTCCACTACATTTCTGGACACGGGGTCCTGGGCGAAAGCCTGACGCCTCCTTAAACGCGCAGAAGCGTCTCTGTCTCTCTCGCTTATTCCATTTCTCACTCGTACACGGCACATACAGACCCTCGTTTCTTGTATGAACTTGCATCATCTGACGCGGCGAGCTTCACTTATCATGCCCTACCAACGGGGCGGCGGCGGCGGCGGCGGGGTGGCGGCGAGCACGACGACACACAAGCGGTGCCGCATGTGCGGCAACGTGTGCCACATCCGTATGTCGAGCTGCAGCAGCTGCTGCCTGCCGCTGATGGAGGCGGGGTCGTGGGAGCCCGCGCACATGCCGCGCCCCGGCGGAGGGCCCGGCGGCGCTGAGTATGGCGAGGACAGCAGCAGCAGCGATAGCGACGGCGGCGACGGCGGCAGCGACGCAGAGGACAGCAGGATCGGCGCTGCGCAGGGTATAAGCAACCCTTCCACTGTGGCTGCCGATGAAGCCACCTCCGCAGCCATCCCCACCCCCTCCCCCACCGCCACCCCCACTGCCGCCCCCACCACTGCCGCTACAGCCGCCGTCACCAACATTCCCGCCGCCGCCGCCGCCACCACCACTGGGGGGGAATCGGGATCGTCGACCGCCGACGCCGCGATGGAACGGCGCCGCCAGGAGCGCCGTCAGCGCGCCGAGCGCCAAGGCGTGTCCAAGGCGGCTCCCGCACCGCTGGCGAGCGAGAAGCCCGGAGACGCGGCGGCGGCGGTGGCGGCCGGCGGTGGCGGCACCAGTGCGCTCTCGAAGGCTCGCATGGCTCGCAGCAAGCGTGCTGGCACGGACAGCATCCCATCGGTAGACGCCACTTCCACCACCACGGCCCCGGCCCCAGACACCGTCGCCGCGACCCCGCCCCCAGACAGCCCGGCCCCAGACGCATCAGCCCCGGACGAAACGGCCGATGCTTTCCGCCGCGAGGTGATTGCTCTTCAGCACCGAGTGACAAACGCTTCTCTTACTCCCTCATCTGCTGATGCCACCGATGACGCCAGTGGCGCACCCGCCGCTGCCCCGTGGTGGGAGGAGTGGCTGGGAGCCGACAAGCTGGCGCCCCCCGCGCACCCCCGGGGCTTCGACCCCACCCTGGCCGCCGCGTACAAAGCCCTTCGGCATGGACAATCAAATTATTGCCCGCCACGTCATGGACACGCATCTTATTCACTCCCTTGTGCTGACTTACGTGGCATCCGATGACGTGGTGGACAATGTTCTTCCAGGCCCTATGGTTACTCGGACACGCATTGTGTGGTTACTCAGGCATGCATTGTGCATTGTGGCGGAATGAGGACCTACTTATGATAAACGCATAGACGTTGAACCCCATCTAGTTTTCAAATGAAACGAGTAAGTCTACCGGGCCCTACCCCGCGGCTAGCCCCCGGCAGCGGCGAGGACGCCATCCGCACCGCCTACCGGCGCCGCCTGCTGGTGAAGCACCCTGACGCGGGCGGCACACCTAAGGAGCTGGCCGCCGTGCACGCCGCGTACGATGCACTTTCCGCCGACGCGTGGCGCCACGACGAAGGTGAGGCCTGCCAGATATTGATAGCCACGACATAGGATGCCATTCGAGTGGGCAGCGACTGACGCGGGCATGGCAGATATTGCTCGCCGCATTAGGAGATGCCATCGGACTCAAGAAACGAGGTTTCATAATGCGTTTGATGACGTGGCAGGCAGTTTCTGGCTGGCCGTAGATGATGGCGCCGCCGCGTTGCGGAAGGAGGTGGAGGCGCGGCTCGCGGCGGGGGGAGGGGAGGCGCGGCGCGTGGCGGGGGAAGGAGAGGAGCAGCGCGCGGCGGGGCACACCGCGGGCCAACAGTCGCCCCCCCGGATCTTCGTGTCAGTGGTGGTGTACCGCGACCCGGAGGCGCAGCACACGCTCAAGGACATGTTCGACAAAGCGAGTCACCCGCAGCGGGTCTTCGCCGGCGTGGTGTGGCAGTACAAGGTGGCGGAACCCAAACCGTCGGAGGATGTGAACCGGCTCCACGGCGAAGTGAACATGCTGACTCGCATGGTGGAGGCGGAGGGGGGCAAGATCACGGACCCGGTCGAGCAGGACAAGTACCTCCGGTAGGGATGAGCGAAGGTCCGCCCGCCGCGTCATGAGACGCTTCCGCCTCCACGTGTATATGGAGGCCTCAGGCTTTCGCCCTGCCCCCCGTGCCCGCCACGTCATCCATCGCGTCATTGACCTTCAGTTCCAGACGTGGCGAGCCCGACTCACGTGGCCCTATCCAACGGAAGATGAAGGTGCACCAGCTAGACGCGCAGCGCGAGTGCGACGCAAAGGAAATCGAGCAACACGGGAAAGCCAACGTCAACGCTGACGACGCTCAACTCCGCAAGGCCGAAGGGGGCAACATCAAAGGTGACAAAGCCGCCGCCGCCGCTGCGAGCCAGGGTTTCATCGCCGCCAAGAACTTTGCCGGTGTGAAGCCTGGGTACTACTTCAAGAAAGGGGCGAAGGGCCTTGGCTACTATGAGGACAACCTCAACTCACAGCCGCCGCCACCAGCCAAGGAACTCACCCCGCCCGCTACCCCCGCCGCCGCCGCTGCCGCCGCCGCCGCTGACGCAGCCGCCGCCGCCGCCGCCGCATCTGCGTGGGCTTGGAGCGACCACGTGCGCGAAACCCACAAGGCGGGGCTGTGCTACTTGAAACCCGTGTTGGAACTTAAACGCGCCTGGAGTCAGCGCATTTAGAACGAAAATACGATAATGCTCAAGTTGCGCCATCGATTCCACTTGCGTTCCTACAACACGGCGTGGAGCGGCGCGGAGGGCCCGTGCCACGCGCGGCACCTGGCGCAGCGGCTGTGGGGCGGCGAGGAGTACTGCCTTCAGATCGATGCCAGGCAGGGGGTCTGTTGAGGACAATCACTGGACCGAAGTTGGATAGGCGAAGTGAGTCCGCCCGCCTGTATGAGCATTCACGCTGAATGTACCCGGTAAGTCATGCGCCGATCTCGGTTCGAGGACTTGTTCTTAATGACCCTCCTGCAAGGGCGAGGTTCGACAAAGGATGGGATGACACCCTCATCGAGAAGCTTCTCAAATGCGGCGACAGGGACCTCGGCGCCGGCGGCGACAACGGCGACGGCGGCGGCGGCGGCGGCGGTGGGGAAGTCAGGGCCGTGCTCACAGGGTACCCTCTGGGTTACCGCATGTCCGAGGTGGCGGTGAAGGGGGGTGAGGAGGGCCTGGACACAGTGGGATACCTCCCCATGTACGGCGGTGACATGAAGAAAAAGAACAAGGACGATGCAGCTGATGCCGATGCCAGTGCCGATGCCGTGGAAGCGGATGACAATGGCGGCGACGGGGGCTCCGCGGCGACTGTGGCCGCCGTGGCCGCGCACAGCTTCGGCCGGCGGTAGAGCCTGGTGAATCTGCTCGCCACGTCATAAGGTGGCATTTGACTCAATAAACGAAGGTTCGTAGTGTGTTGCATGACGTGGCGAGCGTTGTCTGGCAGGCCCTAGGTGGCGGCTGTGCCACCCCGCCGCCGTGCGCCTCGCCGCCCCCCCCGCCGCCCCCCTCCCTACGCTGCTGCCCAACCCCTCCTTCGTCTTCGCGCCGTCCGCCGCACTGCTTCGCGACTGTCCGGCCGACCCCCATGCGCCCTTCCTATACCTCGGGTGAGATCTGATATCCATCCACTGCTGCTGATTGATACCAAACAATACAGCCATTTTCAGACAAAGCGCTCCGTTTGAAACCAAAGTGTTTGGTTTGAAACTGGACCTTGACTCCAGGGAGGAGGTGAGCACGGCGGCGCGGCTGTGGACCCGCGGCTGGGACCTCTTCTTGCCCACTCGGTCAGGCCACCACCTCAGTATAAACCCTTCTTTCATGCTGTATGCTCACGGCGTGCCCGTCCTACTCCTCCTACTCCTCCTCCTCCTCCTCCTCTTCCTCCATCTTCTCCACCTCAGCCAGGATACGACTGCAAAGAAACACACATGAGGTCGCATCGTTATTAGCTGGCCCGCTTCGGCAGAATATGCTCGCCACGTAGCTTATCTGATTTGACACCCTGGTTTCTTGAGTCGAAAGTCCACCATGCGATGTGGCGAGCGTGTTCTGTCTGGCCCTTCCCCCAGGTGCCCGCTTCGGGTGTGTTATGATCCGCGTCACCGGCGGAGCGAATTGACGGAGGATCGGCGGAGCGGCCAGATGCTGTACGCAGCGGACGGGGACGCGGGGGGCGGCCCGCCGGATCAAGTGGAGGAGCGTTATTGCCTCAACCTTCAGTCGCAGCGCCGGGTGCTGCAGCTGCTTGATTCTCCCGACCCTGACTCGGCGACGGCCAATCAGGAGGACGCCGTGGTGTTCACCGGCCAATGGGGTCTCGGGAACGTCAGGGGGGCGGCGGAGTTTCGCGAGCACATCGGGCTGGACTTTGAGGCAGGGATGGGCATATAATGCAACGATGCCTACTATGCCATGTCATCCTTCACGCTGTAAACCCTCATATGTTTCCCTCCTGACCACTGTCATAGTGTACCGGCACTTGTTTCAAAACACGGGCACTGTTTTCCAGTGGTAGTGAGTTAAATGGCATCATATGACGTGGCGAGCATGATTGACCCAGCCCTACTTTGAGGAGCGGAAGGTATCGCAGCGGGCTCGGTCGGCCGGACTGCCGGCCGGCATGCTGCTATGGAACTACAACACGCTGGGTCGGAAAGAGAAGGATGTGATGATCGCGGACGACGGGCTGCCGCTGCGATGGCGCGGGGGCTCCGCGCTTGACAGCTACCAGGTGGTGGGGCCGCCGGAGGGCGTCGGGATCCACGGCCAGTGACGTGAAACTTCGTGGGCTGGCGCTGCGGTGGCGCGGTGGCGCGGCGATTGAGAACTACCAGGTAGCGGGGCCGCCGGAGGGCGTCGGGGTGCACGGCCAGTGACAGTGACGGCGGGATCGGGGGCGGCCGCCGGATGGCCTAGGGCCGCACAGCCTGAGACGCCAAGTGGCGAGGCGGCGGGGGGGGGACTGGGCCGCCGCAGTGGATCGGGCTGCACGCGCGTTGACGCCAGACGGGGGCGACGCTAGTGTTGATGTAAACAATTCCTAAATATAAGACTACGAGCAAGTTTTATATAAGACTACGAGCAAGTTTCCCAAAGCTAGGGGGGCGACAGCGTAAACAGGGACACGCGCACAGAGCTAGAAGGGCTCTCATCACCTACATAGTAACTTAACTAACGTTTATTGATCACCAAGCGTCACTGGTCCAGCCTTGAGACCAACGTTCATCGATCCTCAAGGCGCTCATGTGGTGAGCATTAACATAATCATCCCCATCAGCCATTTTTAAGCGGACATATTACGTCAGCTTCTATTGAGCTTTCTTGCCCGATTTCTTGGCACTCTTGGACCCACCGCCGGACACCACCTTGGCCACTGATTGGATGATCATCCCGGACCAGTAGATGTTGAGCATGAACGGGATGGGCACCGAGCGCCAAGGCCAAGTATCGAATGCGAGGTCATCAGTATCGAATCCGAGGTGTTTGGTATCAAATATGTGGTGTTTGGTATCAGCTGTGAGGTCTGGAAATCAAAATGCTGAGTGGTACGGCAGTAGAAAAGGAGTGAGTGAGTGAAGTTGGGCCATGCCGTGCACTGCGCCAGGGTGGCCTGCCAGGCGGGCACCGCGCCCCAGTCCGCCCCCACCAGACTCCGCACCACGATGTAGGAACGCAAGTTCAAAGTGAAAGAAAACTTGGTAAGCAGTTTGTCAATTTGTAGTTTTAAGCGCGGAAACAAGGCGCTTTGTACATAGAATTCAAGACTTGCACCAGCGCACCATGTCCGGCATGACGAAGATGCGGGCGACGAAGAAGGTGGCCACGAAGGACAGCTGCACGACCCAGCCCAGCGGCGAGTTGATGGTCCGCAGCGTCAGCATGGCGCCGCGCAGGCCCAGAAACAGGCTCGACGCCTCCGACGCCACCAAGTAAGGCCCTGTACCATCGGGAGGTTTACGGTTTAGGGTTTAGGATTTAGACTTTAGGGTTTAGCCTGAACCCTAAACCCGCATCATCCACGTCAGTATGGGCAAGTCGCCTAACACAACACCACTCGATATGGTCACTCTACCGAAGGGAGGGCGCGGCATCATCCACGTCAGTTATGGTCAAGTGACCTAACCCGACACCGCTCAATATGGTCACTTCACCAAAGGGCAGCGGGCCTGACCACGAACCAGTTGACGAAGTACACGAAGCTGTTGTGGAAGATGGCGACGGGCCAGAACAGCATGCTCAGCACATGGTGCCGCGCGCCAGGGCCGCAACCGCAGAGGGTTTAGGGTTTTAGGGTTTAGGGTTTAGGGTTTAGGGTTAGGGTTCAGGGTTTGGGTTTCAGGGCACTCATGCTCCCGCTTCAGCTTTCATCTGACACTCACGCTCCCGCTCCCGCTCTCATCTCACGCCCACTCTCACGCTCACTCACACATCCCGCCACCAAACACCAAACAAACACACTTGCATCAGTTTTGGATTGGTACTCGCAGTGACCAATCGGTTTCCGCGTTGCCCCACCAGATATACAGGTGGAACATCATCATCCCGTTGGCCTTCACAGACATGTTGTACTGGAGCAACATCGCCGCCAGGTCGAAGGCCGTGCAAGAGGGTCACTGAGACCAAGCAATCGGACCGCGATCGGAACACGACTTACAGGTAGGTACCTTCAGGGTGAATGCACGTGTACGCATACAGACGCGCGGACTCGGTGCATCGGAACACAGCGTCGGTCGAGTGCGTGTTGTCAATGTCAATGACCCCCCCCGCCATGTAGCCCACGGTGGCCGCGCACCCGAGCGCGGAGGCGGGGTGCCTGGGCTCCACAAGCATCGCGAACTTGCCATTGGCGGCCAGCGGCGGCGTGCGCGTCAGGGCGGGGTACACCAGGAACGGCGCCAGGAGGCCGTTCAGTGCCATGTTCGGCGCGAACTGGATGTTGTATTTGTCCTTCTCTGACAGTTTGTCCTGTACGGGAAGGGGCAGGGAGGGTGGGACGGGTTCACTCTCGAGCGCCAGTTGGAGGCGGAGGATAAATAACGCTCGCCACGTCATATGATGACACTTACTCAATGTAAACACGTAGTGGATGCCGTGGCGAGCACCGGTACGCTATGTGGTGGATGACGCGGCGAGCACCAGCATGCTACGTGGTGGATGACGTGGCGAGCACTGGTGACAGCTTCTGCCGCGCTGTTGGTGCTCAAACGCAAGTCGGACCGCGGGCTTTTCGATTGGTGGGGGGATGTCAGCGTCCAACATGTGGATTGAGCACTCTTAGCTAGTGTCTCGTACTCAGCGCGTCGCAAACGCCTCGCAGCCGGAATGACAACGACGGCCCCCGCCATCAACATATTCGACGGAGTGTCGCCTGGGCACGAGGAGCGAGGCGACGGGAGATCCCGAGCGCGTGCTGACCGACAAGTGGACGGGTGGGTCTGGTCTCACCCATTTGTGCCTGCCGAGAAGGGCGGGCAGCACGGCGCCCCACGCAATGCGGATCACGCCGTGCCCCGCCGTGATGGCGGCGGCCAGCAGCAGGAACTGTTGCACCGCCGCGGAGCCGATCATGGCGTCGAGCATCGCGTCCATATCACTGGAATAATGGAGTGCGCTCGCGATGTGCGGCGGTCAAGTGACACGCCCGATGACACCGGCGCATATATGTTATCTTCCAACGGATCCCTCCCTGACTCCCGCTCGTCCCGGCTCAGTGATGACACGTCAGCATTTGAGAGCTCCGAACAAGTGAGTTGCACAAGGAGACGCGCGGGGCCTCGCACTCCTCACCTCCCCCACCGCATAGCCGCGCCACACGTATCATGAGGGTGATCATGCGGGGATCGCGGCGGCCGGCTCTGCTGCTTCCACTCCTGCTGCTGCTGCTGCTCACCACTTCCGGAGAGGGTGCCGACGCGACGTGTGGAGGCGATGGTGGTGACGGCGACGGCGAGGGGAGCTGCAGCAGTGGGTTCGAGGAAACGGCGGCGGCGGCGGCGGTCGGGTCGACGGCGACGGCGACGGGCGGTGACTCGCACGGCTGGCTGCGATACTCCAGCCCGCTCGACGGCCCCTGCACCATCGACCGGGTGGCCGCCAGCTCTATAACATTCCGCACCTTCACCAAAACCTTCAAGAACAAAAAGCCGGTGGTGCTGACCGGCCTGCACGAGCGCAACTCAAAGTTCAGGCAGGGCCTGGCAGACATCACTCGCCACGTCATAGACTACCTTCTTGACTCAAGCAAAGAGGGTCCAAAACGCTTCAAATGACGTGCTCGCCACGTCATAAGATGCCACTTGACTCAATAAACAAGCACTCGAAATGCGTGTCGATGACGTGACGTGGTGTGGTGTGACGTGATGTGACGTGACGTGACGTGGCAGGCAATGTTTGCTTGTCCCTGAGTTGAGGCAGCTGTGCGCGCGGTCGCGGCTGCTGCAGGACTGGGGCGACAAGGAGATCGTGCTGTCCACGGCCAACACGCACTCGTACGACAAGCACACCAAGACCCTGCGCGAGTACGCGGCGCACCACATGGCGCCGCAGCGCCTGGACGTCAGCGGCGACAAGACCCTGTATTGGTTCGGTGACAACAACTATACCGAGTGGTGAGGCTTCGTGTGAACTACTCGTGTGTTGTATTCCCTGTTACACCCGCTTGCAACGGCGGATGGTGTTGGTTCATGCTCACCATTTCAGCAGTTTGGTGCTCGATGAACGTCAGTTGAAGGTGGGAACACATTTAAAAATGTTCCCTGCTAATTGGGCGTCGCACTTTGGCGAGTACAAGCAGCCCCCGTTTGTGCCCAAGTCGGCGGACGTGGCGCTGTCGTTCGGGGTCGGGGGACCGCACTCCGGGGTGCCGCTTCACATCCACGGCCCGGGGTTCAGCGAGACGATCATTGGGCGGAAGCGCTGGTGGCTGTCACCGCCGAAACCGAAGCCGATGTTTAATCCCAACGCCACGGCGCTGGAGTGGGCGCTGGGGCTCCGTTCCCCCGTTGGAGGTGGAAACGGCGGGGGTGGGCTGGCAAGCGGCGCGGGCGGGGGCGGAGG
>Ga0307488_10004091_pt1 | contig 12169 bp, 12 predicted proteins | sample SB02metaG_FD_202248 | JGI IMG/M metagenome (GOLD analysis project Ga0307488, IMG submission 202248) | Sea-ice brine microbial communities from Beaufort Sea near Barrow, Alaska, United States - SB 0.2 | ecosystem: Environmental > Aquatic > Marine > Coastal | place: USA: Alaska | collected...
TTACCCGCACGTAGTTGCACTAACAGAGCAAGAGTTTGAAAAATACAGGGCTATTTCAAAAAAACTCGCTCAATATATAGACCCTGTTACGAAATCTTTTAAAAAATGTAAAGAAGTAGAAATTCTTTTACTTAAAAGAAAAAGAATAATTCACAAAGCTGAAAACAAACTTCCATTGTTTAGAAAAATTGTAAAAAAGGAATTTGAAAAAAGAGGCAATCTTAAATATACATTAATTTATACGCCCGAAGGTGTTCTTGAAAATAATGGTAATCTTCTTGAAGATGATTATATAGAAAACGAAGAGGATATTTATTTAATAGATCAATATACCCAGGCAGTAACAGAAATTGACTTTTCAATACTAGCCAAAAAATTTACTTCTAAAACAAAAAACAGAAAAAAGGTTATTAAACAATTTTCAAAAAGCAATTTACATGTTTTAACATCCATGAAATGTCTAGATGAAGGGGTCGATGTGCCCAGGGCTGAATTAGCTGTTTTCTGTGCAAGCACAGGGAACCCAAGACAATTTATTCAGCGAAGAGGAAGAGTTTTAAGAAAATCTGAAGGAAAAAAATTTGCATATATTCATGATTTAGTAGTCATTCCAAAATTAGGTATGGATAAAAATGATGAAACATTTAACACTGAAAGATCTTTTGTTTTAAATGAGATGAAGCGAGTTGAAAACTTTTTCTCGTTAGCGATCAATAAAGCCGAAGTATATGAACAACTATCTGAAATATGTTTGCACTACGATATTAGCCTCTATAATATAAATAACATAGAAAACTAAAAAAAAATGTAAAATGAATAAGAATAAAATTTTTAAAAAATTTATAAGTCATGAACTTATAAAAAAAAAATATCTATTAAAAGAAACGGATATACCTAATAATGTTACTAGAGCCTTAGAATCAAAAATACCAATTATTCGGACTATAGCTCTATTAGTTTATGAATTAGAAAGTAATAAGGGTATTAATGATACAGCTTTATACAATAAAATTAATATTTATTTACAGCAAAACACATAATTATGAGAATTAAACAAGTTGTAATAACCAATTATCAAAGTTATTACGGAAAAAATGTTTTTGATTTTGTGCAGGGGGTAAATATTGTTCATGGTGCAAATGGTCATGGAAAAACTAAGTTTTTTGAAGCAATTGAATGGATTTTTAATGAGAATGATTCCAATTTAGAAGGACTTATTAGTCAAAAATCAATACACAATGAAATTAAAGAAGGTATTGATGTTCTAGTTTCTGTAAGAATGACTGTGATTCAGGGGGATGAGGTGAAAACAATTGAAAAATTATTCATTGCTAAGAAAAACGGTGATAATATTAGTATTTCTAAACCTAATTTAACCGGTGTTAGAGAGGAAGAAAATGGAGAAAGATACCAGGTGGATTTTCCAAAAAAATTAAGAGATGAAATATTTGACGCTAGAATTAGGAGATATAGCATGTTTAAAGGTGAAACTGACTTGAAAGTTTTTGAAAGTAAAGAAGCTCTTTCTAAATTGATAGACATGTTTTCTGACGCTGAATACTTAAAAGAATATATAAAAAAAGCTGAATTTTTTGTTGGACGTGCAGAAAATGCTGTAACTAAAGCTGGACAGAAAAATGCAAAAGGTGAAAAAGAATACGCTATTTTAAGTAAGGAAATAGATTATCTTAAAAAAGAGATATATGATAAAGAAAGTGAACAACATCAACACGAAATTAATATTGAAAAAATAAAAGCCTCTATTGATGAATATGAGAACATAATTGACAATGCTGAAGCTTATCAAATACTTTCGGAAAGAATTAGAATAAAAGAAAATGAAATAAACAAGTTGAAGATTAAAGTAAGAGATTGCGAAAATTACACTCAAGACTTATTTGATAAAAATTGGATTCTAACCAACTACAAAAATATATTTGAGGAGTTTAAAACTAAAGTTGTCAATGTTTCAAAGTCCAAACGAAAATTAGAAAATGAATATCAGCAGAAAATAGGCGAAAAAAAGGCTGTAGAAAATTTAAAAAATGGAATTATCCCTTTACCAATTGGCGCTCCTACTAGGCAGCATATGGTAGAGATGCTTGACGCTAAACTTTGTAAAGTATGTAATCGAGATGCTCCTGAAGGTTCCGAAGCTTTTGCTTTTATGAATAATAGGCTTAAAGAATATATTGAATCTGTTGAAAAAACTGTGGTTGAAAAAAAACAACTTTTCAGAAATAATTATATTAATTCCTTAACAAAAGTTTCAGACTCTAATGATGAAAATATTTCTAACATAATTAATATGGAACTTAATATTGCCGAAAATTTTGAATTTGTAGAGAGTAGAAAAGGAGATATTAATAAAAAAATAGAAGAGAGAGAAAAAGAAGAAGTAGAGAGAGCAAAAGTTATTGGTGGTTCAAAATTAGGTGTAGATGCAGGAAGTGCTGCAACTATTTTACAGAATTTTAAAGGGTTAAACACGAATATTAAAGAAGAGAATCTAAGTTTAAGCGGTTTGACTAATATTATTAAGTCTAAAAAAGATAAGCTAGCTGCTTTTCAGACTAAAAAAAACAACTTAGATATAGCAAGTGTTTCAGGTTACCTGATGAAGACGCAAGACTTGTTAAAAGATGTATTAACAATCACAACTGAAACTACAGAAAAAGAGTTAAATACCCTGGTTGTTTATCTTGAAAAACAAGCTAATGAAATTTTTCAAGCTACTAATGAAGGTGGATATACAGGGAATTTAAAATTATACAAAACAAAAATTGGAAATCAAAATCAAGTTGAATTTAGAGTTTTAGATAACTTTAATAACCCTTTTGCATTAAACGGAGCACAAGAAGTACTTGCTCATACATCCTTATTGTTAGCAATTTCAAAAATGGTGAAAAATGAAGCTAACGAAAGTTATCCCCTAATATTAGATGCACCACTTTCTACATTTGATAGGAATAAATATCCTGCATTTTTTAATTCTTTCAAAGAAAATACTGACCAATGTATAATTCTTGTAAAAGACTTTATAAAAGAGGATGAAAATAAAAAGATCAGCATAGATAGTCGCTTCTATCAAGATGATATTGTAAAAGATAAATCTTTATGGGTTAAGCTTGATAAAAACTCTATTGAAAACCAAATCGAAACGACTAACTCTGTTGTAATAGAACTTTAAATTATGGATAAATTATTTAACGAGTGGAAAAAATCTACACCAAAATACGATAAAAATCTAGAACACCTTTTCATATCCTTAACTAGAAAAGGAGGGGGAGCTGAAGTAGATAGAGAAGATAAAGGAAAGATTTTCAGCAACAATTACGAGTTATACATATATGCCTTTTTCTTGGGGTTATACAATAACAAATATGAGGAATTGCCAGAAACTGCCGAATTAAAAGATTTTAGCCATGCAATACAGTATTGGGGAAGTACTAAAAGTTATGTTAGGGAGGACTTTACAAATCTTCAAGAATATTTATTTATGGCTGTAATTGCAAAGACGGATGGTATTGAAGATGACCTTATAGAACTCGACAAAGGAAAAAAAACAGTTGAAGCTATAAAGAAACGTTTACACATTACCATGCAAAATTACACAAATGGAGGTTTACTTCTTTTAGAGAAAAAAGTACAACAAGAAAATTTAGATATCACCTTAGGAACGAGTATGCTTAATCTTATTTTACAATCTAAACAAGTAATAGAAGATGTATTAAGTGAAGCTTAGTTTTAAGTTTTAAAGGACTGAACTTAATAAGGTTTAGTCCTTTTTTTATCTTTATATATAAATTAAATAATTGAAAATAATAATGGATATTAAAGAGTTTATAGATAGCTTAAAAAGAGATAAAGCAAGAGGGGCTCTTGCTCCGCATCAAATAATATTATTACTTTCTTTACATAAGTTAAACTCAGAAAATAAATCAAAAATTCTAAAATTAGAGGATCTAATGGGTACTTTTAATTATACTTGAAAAGAACATCAAAATAGTTTTACAACTAAAAACTGTAATCTAGGCAAGCCTCTAAAGGTGTTTGTGAATAAAGATTATCTTGAAATAGCAATAAAAGAGGATATTAATGATTTTAGAAGTAAAAAGGAGCTAAGATCTAAAATAACTGAAATAAGAATTAACCAAGTATTAGTGAATTTATTAAAAATGCTGAATTTATTGATTATTTAAAAACTAGAATTAGTGTTTAATTGAAAAGGGTTTTAAATACTCAATTGCCTCATTTAAATTATTAAATATAATCTTTGATGTTTCGTGACATATCAAAAATCACCTTTTAAAACTTTTATCGTTAGGAGAGGGTTTATCTATAAGTACAATTAATTTATCCTTAGCTTTTGCATAAACAATTTCTACAGCTAACCAATACCCTAATAGATTATCTTCAGTTATATAACCTAAAAGAATATCGCTCTTCTCAACGTGACATAAATACCAATTTATGTATTTGTATACAAGAGGTAAATTAGAGTGTCAAAAAATAAAAAATGTTCATTATTATTAGATTATAAAGATATAGAATCGCTAACAGTTTAAATACATTATAGGATTTGAATTCCCTTGCATAAAAAGATGCTGTACGGATTTGTTTAAATATTTACTTCGAATATTTTCATTTGCTATTTCTCCAATAAATTCAAATCGTTTAGCTATTCCTTCTCCTTGTTTTCTATTAATTAACTTATTATCTCTATTCATTGAAGTACCAGCAGGTAGCCATTCTAATATTTTATAAACTTCAACTATTTCTCACTGAAAGACTGAAATTCCATATTTTGCTTTCTCGGCCCTACTCTTTGAAATTCTCCACTGACCCTCTTGTGTAATCATATAAATCACTTTTAGACATGCCTTTACTATAAGCCTGGCTAATTCTCATTAAGATTACAGGTTCTACTATACTAATCATACCTTTTTTTTAATTTTATTTATATAAAACAACTAGCACAACCTTCTCCTTCAGCTTCCAATATTTCATCTTGCCAAGATTCACCAGTCCTAGATTTTTTCTTTTGTCTATTCATTCTTAAATAGTGTTCTTTTTTTATTGAAGCTATTCTCTCCGGTTTATTCAGTGCTTCTAATGATTCAGCCGCCCAAGAATAACCGTCTTTCTCATACGTTATTGCTTTGGCATACAATTCTGGATGTTGTTCCAGTAACCATACCCATTCTATTTTTTGTTGATAAAAACAAAAAAAACAACCAGATCTACTTCTAGAGTAAGTTCCTTTTTTAATTTCTCCATCAATCTCTACTTGATACTCAATAGGCTTATAATAAGCAGGTATACCTACTCCAGATTCTTCAAGAATTTGAAAGACTTCATCTAAACCAATAATTTCATCATTTTCAATTAAAGGAAACGTATCTAACTTACCAATTGGGTACTCTGTAGTTTTGAGAAATTCAAAAACAACTTTATTAAATAGCTTTAAATCTACATCCATCAAAGCATTTAACTTTTGAGTTTGCGTAAATTTAGGAGAAATAAGTTGCTCAACATATTGAAGGGCGTTAGATAATGTGTTTTCATTAGAATACTTATAATAATAACCTTTAACAACCTCCATATTTGAATTTGATAAAAGCTTTTTTATAACATCTTCACTCCATATATTTTTTCTAAAAGGGAATATGGTTTGAATATTTTCTTTTTTAGAAATGTATCCTTCTCTATTTTCATCTCCCCTAATCCCAACATATGAGATAGTAGGTTCATCCCCAACATGTGATTCAAAAGGTTGTAACTTCATCTTATTCGTACACCATCTCGCTGTTGCAGAAGGTAGATAACCTCCATACATTGCCAAAAAGTGATCAAATGGATTCTTCATTGGAGAATTATCCTCATCCATAGACTTGTATAATTCAATATCTCGTCCCAATACAGAATTTAATCTTCCTATCAAGTCATAAGTTTCTTTTAGTTCTTTACCTGTATCACAAGTATAGTATTCGATATCAAGCTCTGGATACTTTTGACTCATATAAATTGAAAGTGCGGCACTATCTTTCCCTCCTGAGATACCCAATAAATGTTTTACTTTTGTCATTATTAAATTTGCATTTCTTTAGAAAGTAATTCAACTAAAAGTTCTTTCCGTTTAGTTGTATCTAAATTGTTAATTGTTTCGCTTATATTTTTCTTAATTGATTTTAATTCTTCTGATTCACTAATGTTTACAACCAACTTGTTGTCAATAAATTCTCCTGTTTCACCAAAAAATCGAATTGAATATAAAGTTCCTTGATTAGAGTTGTTAGCATTAAAACTGCGAATTTCCGAGGCTTTTATTAAGCCCAAGGACAAGTCTTTTATTGTAATAATTAATAAAGGTTCTTCCTCATCTAATAATTCTTCCAAGCCTTTTCCTAAAGCTACATCTGCAACAGATTTAATCCAACTTATCCTATCATCTAAAGGTGACATTAACCTTTTGTAATATACCCCTTGTACTTTGCCTAGCGTTGCTGGATTAATATTATTAATCTTAGATTGAATTTCAGCTTTGTAAACCTCAAAATTAGATGTTTTACAATAGAATGATTCGATAATATCTTTTTCTACTCTGTTAAGTAATTCATCATAAGCATTGCGTATTTCTCTAATGGCATCTTGTATATGATTTGTAAACGAATTAAGAACCTCTATATCCTCTTTTATTGCTAAAGAATGGAAACCTAATGCAGTAGGAAATAAATTAAATAAGGCATCTTCAGGATCCTTAGAAGACATAATTGCTTCCCTTAATTTAGTTGCCTTTATGGATAATTTATCTGTTTTAATTGTATAGTTGTTTAATCCTCTTTGAAATCTTAAAAAATTACCAAAAATAGATAAAAAAGTAGATTGTGTTCCTTTTGAATTTGAATCACCAATTTGAACGAGCTCCTTATAACTTTCTAGCAAATTGACTTTTAATCCCGAAACATCATAGCTTTTAATTAAAAAATCCTGCGGTTTCTTATGAATTAAGTCAATTGTATCTTCTGTTATGAATGGAATAAATCCTCCATTGGTATGAAACAAAGCGTAGTCTTCTTTTTTAGCTATTAAAAAAATTGGAATCCAAAAATCAATAAAACCTTTTTTAAGCTTATAAGGTTTAGCCTGTAAAAGCTCGTAAAACTCTAATAGATTTCTTTTATTTGATAAAGAGCTATTTAAAAAATCTTCAGATTCATTCCAAAGAATGTACAAATTAGAATCGTTAGAAGGTTTGGTTAATTCATAATAGCCTAATTTTTTGTTTTTTTTATGTATTCCTGCTTCTCTAAGTAAACTAATATAAATAGCTTTCTGAGGAGGAAATTTATCTTCCGGAAAACCTAAATTAACTAAGTGTTCATTCTCCAGCAGGCTTCTTATCAAATACTTTCTAGCCGCATTAATTGGAGCACTTAAAAACTGTTTATTTATAAGCTCATTATTAAATATTGGTGTTTTCTCATAAATCTGATAACAAATATCGGTTAACCATTCATAAAGTTTATGCTTACTTACAATAGATTCTGTCTTACCATTATTAATCCAGATGTTTTTATCATTATTAAACAATTGATTAATTACAAGATTCTCTAGTTGCTGTAGATGGAACTTTCTTTCTGAATCTAAAAGTTTTTTTGCATTTGAATCCTCTGAATACTTTTCTATTAATCTACCAAATTTAAGTATCGTTAAAACCTCATCCCTAATCTGGGTAGAGTTTTTGTACATTACAAATATATTAGAGGTAAGCTCTTTAGATTTGTTTTTTATATCATTTATCTTCATATCATCAAATACTAAATTGATATAACCATCTATAACACCTTCAGCTTCTGTTGTTTCTTGATAATAATCAAATACTTTATATTCAAAAAATCGTCTTGTACCCGTTTCAAAAGAATACCTTTTAACAAGTAAAACAGGTAAATCTACAAGTATTTTAATCTCATTAGCTATTGAAAAATCAGGGTTAATTTCTCTACTGATACTAATAAGTTCTTGCTCTAAATCTAAATCTGTACCCTCTAAGAAATTTATTTTATTACTATGTTTATAAAACCTAATTATTCCTACTTTTTCAAGTTTATCTAAAATGGATAAAACGTTAAGACCTCTTATCAACTTAAAGTAACTTGATATAAATTCTTTATCAAAAAGGCCTCCTACTTTTGAAAAAATATTAACCAATCCTATGGTTTTTATCACCTCAGAAGCTTGTTTGTAATCTTTCGTAAAAACTAATTCTGCTCTTTCTAAAGCTCTAAAGGTTGCGAGCCATTGAGCTCTGTGCGGGTTATCTGAACTATTAATTTCTGATGATAATGTGTTAACCAAATAGTCATATACATTAGGAACAGAATAAAAATATTCCTTTAATTTCTTAACAGAATAGTCTGTGTCGTCATTTAAAAATGAAAACAATGATCTCTCATTTTGACCATAACGCTGAAGAGAGTTAACTAATACATTTGATGAAAGCCAATCTAATGGATATAAAGAATCACTTAACTCGTCATTCACCAATTTATTATGGCTTACTAATTTAGAATCTTGAATTAACTTCAATAACCTTTTAAATTCTGATTCAATTTTTTTAGGAATTAAAAATTCTTTCAACTTTTTACTGGCAAAATAAATAAGTTGTTCAACTGGCTCATTAAAGACTAAGTCTACAAACCTTCCTTTTACTTTTTCCCACTCTAATTTATCCTGATTTGATAAGCTATTACCATAGCTGGAAAAATTTTGATGTAATGTTATAATAAAATAAGTCTCATTTAAATCATTATTTACCCACTCAGAAATTTGTTGAATCAAAAAAAGTTCATCAGCCGACTTATTCTTCGATGCATACTCTAAAAACTTACCAAACTCATCTATAACCAAAACAACACCTTTTTTATGCTGTGATGCTTTTATTCTTCTTTTCTCTAAAGCGGTTATTATTTTTGAGTTATCAACAACACCTTTAATATTAAGTTCTTTGCTTAATACATTTAAAAGAGAATCATTTTCTCCTAATATTTTTATAAACTCATAATCTACAAAAGTATCTTGCTTAGAATTTAAACTACTGAAAAATATCTTTTCATTATTTAGATTCTTCTCAAGAGCCCAAAGAAATGTTGATTTACCTGTTCCATAATTACCAATTAAGATAAATGATTTGTTAGCACCGTAATTATTAATGAAAATTCTATCAAAAATCTCCTTGGTATTTGGTGTAACCACAAAGTCTATTTGCTTAGACTCATCTCTAACTATATTGGTTGAAATATTATTAATGTAGTCCATAGTGTCTTTCCAAAATTTCATTTTTAAACTCTATCGAGTTGTTTTTAATTTGTAGTTGTCTAACTCCTGCATCATCTTTATAAACAAACTCAACATATTCCTCACATAATTTGTCTATCAGAATTTCCAACCCCTCGTTAGATAAACAAAGGTATGCGCCAATTGTTTTTCTTATATTATCATAATGAACTGAGCTCTCATTTTCAAATTCACTTAACAAACAGTATCCAAAAATCTCACTTGAAATATTGTCTTTAACACTTCTATTTAACCTGTAAACTGATTGATTTGAAGCATTTTTTCTTCCTGTATCAGCAACTAAACCCAGGCTAAGTAAAGGAGCATTAAAATCATCTTCTACAGTCTTCTCGTTTTTAACAGGAGAAACAAAAGTTCTTATAAAAACTTTAAAATCTGAATTAAAGGTTTTTTCTGCAATTTCTTTTTGGTCTTTATCTGTAAGAAGTCTATTTATGAAATTTATAATCTGATATTCAGAAAAATCTAAAGTAGCTTTATCTGAAAAATAACTTGAAAATATTAATTGAAAAATTGAAGAGTAATTAGTTTTACATAAATAATATTGCAACAACCATAAAGAACCGTCATTTTCTAAATATGGATCTAACCTACCTGCTAGAAATAGTAAATCAGCAAATTCACTAATCTTATTTTCTTTATTTATAATACCAAAAGCCCTCAGCCAGTGATAAATTGATCTCACCATATTTTTGCCAACCCCTAATAAAGGAATTGCCTTACTTTCTTTGAAAATACTCTTATCATATTGTATATCAATTAATTGAATACCTTTTAATATCCACTGCTCTTTACAGTGAAAAGTATCATGTCCTGAAAACCTATAAGATTCTTGATTTAAATTCATTAATTTATAATATAAATTTGTTGCAATTACAATTGCAATTTAATCAATATGGATGAACTCATCCAACTAAAATAATAATAATATTTATATATTATTTTATTCTAAAACCTCAATAAGTAAATAAACAATTAATTGTCTAAAATTAATAATAAATAAGATTAATGACTTCCTTTTAAGTAAAGATGTTCAAAAATCTGCTAAAATAAAAAACTGTGATTCAATGTATTTTAATGTTCAAAGAAGACTTTTTTAAAAAAACGAAGCAATTCTTATTTTTATTAAAAGGTAAGCTAGGAAAAAATAAAGCTTATTTCTATAAAGATTTGGGATTTAATATTATTAACGATAATTTGAAGAAAATGGATACTCCTGTAACCTTCGATTTTTCTTCTTTATTTTTTTTTATTCATTGGTGTTTTAGTTAGCTACCTAATTTTCCCATATTACTTTGTGTATGTTTTGTTGCATTTTTTTTAACACCTAATTTGCACCAACAAATCAACTAGAAAACTTGGAAAGGTTTTTGTGAGTAGGTGATAGGTCCCAATTGCTAGTATTTGGTTTTGATACGCGTACTTTTATTTTTCCTTGGTTATAGTAATTTTCGCTTTGTTGGCGTAAAAAAAGAGATATCGTATCAAGGAATATTTAAAAGGTCTTATATTTAAGGGCTACAACATTAATCTATCAATATAACAAATGAGTGACTTCAAGAATATAACCGATTTATTAATTAAATTCAGAGATGAAAGAGATTGGGAACAATTTCATAATTCAAAAGATTTAGCTTTAGCAATTTCAATAGAAGCGGCGGAATTAAATGAATTGTTTTTGTGGAAATCAAATGAAGCTATAGATAAGGAGCGTCTAAAAGAAGAATTGGCGGATATTTTCTCTTTTGCGTTGCTATTAGCCGAGAAACACAAACTAGATGTACCATCGATTATTAAAGATAAAATGAAACTTAATGGTAAAAAATATACAGTAGAAAAGGCGAAAGGATCTGCCAAGAAATACAATGAACTTTAATGGTAGAAAATGCTTTTAAAATTGAAAGACATTATTTTGATATTTCCAATATAGAATCTTTAGAAAATCATTATGCAAACAACCTTTGGCCTATCGTTTATCTATTAAGTGATGATGTATTAAAAGAGGCATATGTAGGAGAGACTGCAGATGCAATACACAGGTTAAAAACGCATCTAAAAAATAACAAAAAAAATAAGCTAACCACATTTAGGTTAATCAGTAGTCAAAAATTTAATAAATCTGCAACGCTAGATATTGAATCTTTACTTATTAAATACCTCTCTGGAGATGGCGTGTATAAGTTACACAACGGTAATTTTGGAATAGCAAACCACAATTATTATCAAAAAAATGAAATTTATTGGGATGTTTTTAAAAACATTTGGAATGGATTAAGACATGAAGGCGTTGCTAAACATTCTTTAAAACATATTGACAATTCTGATTTATTTAAATATTCACCATATAAAAGCTTAACTGAAGAACAAAAAAAAGGACTTTACTTAGTTATAGATAATTTATTGAATGCTACTATTCATAGCACTATAATTGAAGGAGGAGCAGGAACTGGAAAAACAATCTTAGCTATTTTTTTATTTAAATTATTAAACTCTGAGAATACCGATTTTAATTTTAGAGATTTTGGTGAAGATGAAATGGAACTAAAATATAAAATAGATAAACTAAAACAAAAATATCCAAACCCTAAAATGGCATTGGTTGTGCCAATGTCGTCTCTTAGGAATACACTAAAAAAAGTATTTAAAAACGTAAAAGGATTGCGCGCAAATATGGTTATAGGACCCGCTGAACTTGCAGGATCTGCTGAACCTGCAAAATCGCGTTTTGATATCGTTATCGTAGATGAATCACATAGACTAAGAAGAAGAGTAAATTTAGGCGCTTATTTTGGTGCTTTTGATAAAATTAATT
>Ga0307488_10004092_pt1 | contig 12169 bp, 14 predicted proteins | sample SB02metaG_FD_202248 | JGI IMG/M metagenome (GOLD analysis project Ga0307488, IMG submission 202248) | Sea-ice brine microbial communities from Beaufort Sea near Barrow, Alaska, United States - SB 0.2 | ecosystem: Environmental > Aquatic > Marine > Coastal | place: USA: Alaska | collected...
TATAGAACATTGTCAAAAGTATAACAAAAAAGCGGTATTCCACGGAAACGGAACAAACTTCATACAAATGACAGTTTCTAATTTTACTTGCGAAAACAAAGAGTAGACTCATTGGATGGTGCTGATCGCTATTCTGCAGGGAGTGGCCGTTTTCAAGATATCCAAAACCACCATCAGACATATAGAAATAAAGTAACAAAAACGGCGAATGATGTTTTTTTTAGCTTTTTATTTCATCAAGTGCTTTTTTTTGTAGGGAATATAGGGTCTTACCATGTGCTATCGGTAGACGCGTTTCTGGATCAACTTTGACAAAAACAATATCATCCGCTAAACAAATGGTTTTTTTAGTCGCTTTGTTACGAACTAAGCAGGTAACTGTTATCGAGCTTTTACCTACTCTTTTAGTCACTAAACCAAATTCAACAACATCACCTTGCATTGCCGGAGATTCAAAATTAATCTCACCAATGTGCTTGGTGACCAAGCAATTAGTTTCTAATTGACAAATAGCATAAATGGCTGCTTCTTCATCGATCCATTCTAATGCTCTGCCACCAAACAGTGAATTGGCATAATTTAAATCATTAGGCATCACCAAACGACGGGATAAAAAACGCATACTCATTCCTTCTTTAAATATTAGTTACTTGTTGTTAGCTCTTCACCTCAATACTTGAGAGGGAAATTGAATACCCGGCCAACCACTGTTAATAAAGTTTCGAATATTGCCATGATCAGCAGCTGAAGGATTTCCTAAGACGTCGTGACGATAGTAGTGGCCAAAACAATTTAAAGTTTGTTCTTGGCTTAAGTCATGCAATTTAGCAAAATAGAATATTTTACATGAACCTTCATTAGTTGATGCTTGATTTTCAAGTACGCCATTAACAAAACTTGTCGGGGTATATAAGTAATTATCGTTAATTACTTGCATTACTTCTTCAAAAGTAACCTCGATAGTTTGGTTTTTAATCTTAATAATTAAGTCATTTTCTAACATATTTTTTCCTAGTATTTAGTCGAGTAGTTAAATGGTCGCAGACTGTCGGTGAATGGATTTATGTGTCTTGATTTTTATCGCAGGATTACCAACATAGGTGCTAAATGGCTCAACATTTTTACAGACCACACTGCCGGCACCAACAACACTATTAGCACCAATACTAACGCCAGCAAGGACAATAACACCGGCACCTAGCCAGACATTTTCACCAATAATGATATTATCAGCGTAATTATATTTTTCAAGCCTTAACGTTGGATCAGTATCATGACCTACTGTGAGTAATTGAACATTAGGACCGATTAAACAATCATTACCAATATCAACGTTGCCACCATCGAGAATGGTACAATTAATGTTAATAAATACCCGGTCACCCATGGTTATTTTATCGCCATAATCACAATAAAAGCCGCCCTCGATAATCACCTGCTCGCCGCAATGATTAAAAAGCGCGCTTAGTCGCTTTAAATTACCTTTGCTTGGACTTCGAGAAAATTGCCGGCAAAGCTCATGGACTTCTCGGCGTTGCTTGATTAACTCAGCGGTTATACTGGTAAACTTTTGCTTCATCATTTAGTACTTATACGTTAGTGCAAGGCGGCTCTAAAGGGTAATTTTGAGCAAATTTCAGCTTCTGACACTAAGATCTCTTCTAACCTTGCATCAACTTCTGTCTTATCGAAATATTCATAAGCCAGATCAACAAATAAGTTTTTATGTGTTTTTTCAGAGGCGGCAATTTGCTGATAAAAATCTTTGTATTTACCCGGTTCTAGTGCTTGTCCCACTAAAGAAAAGCGCTCGTAGCCTCTTGCTTCGATAACAGCACCGACAAGTAAACGGTCAAGAAAAAATTCATTTTGGCCATTACGGAAAACTTTACGGATTTCTTTAATGTATAGATCTTTTGAGTCATTACATAAATCAACATCTCGTTCCTGCAACAGTTTAAGGACTTCTTTAAAATGAATCAGTTCCTCTAGAGCTAAGTCTGTCATTTCCTTGACTAAACGTTTGCGGTCTTGGTAATGGGATAACATTGACATTGCCATACCTGAGGCTTTTTTTTCTGCCGCCGCATGATCTTGTAAAAAAGCATCGAAGTCAGCCAAAACCGCTTTAGTCCATTCAAATGGTGTTTGGTATTTAAGTTCAAACATAGTGTTTTTCTATTATAGAGTAGTTAATTGTCTAATTTTACCCGTCAACAGTACCTTAAAGCTAGGGATTTTTGGCCTATACGATAATTAATGTCTGGATAAGTCAGCTGACTTTATCGACACGGCCACGCTTAGTTGCTTCTATTTTTAATGGATGTTTGATATGTTTCCAAGCGGTGACTTTACCGCCAATATTAATATGATCAAATTTTTCCATTGTACTTTTATTATTTTTTATTGCTAAAAACTCGACTAAAGCATAATAGCTAGTAGACTGACTTACATCAATAATTAATAGGTCTTGCTCTCGGCCGTTAAAAAATTTTTTTGCTGCTTCAAAGTGACGCTGATAACAATTAAGCAAAAAATCATCTTGAGTGATATTTTGCTCAGTAAGTGGTGAGAAAACAGTATTATAACAACGTTTTAATTGTGGATTAAAACCACCATCTGTCCGTTGTAAGTTTTTATACATCCGATGGAGTAGTTGTTTTATTGACGGAAGCCAAAGCTCAGGTTGACGAGTTAAATAGACATATTTAGCATTAGGGTACTGGCAGTCAAGTTGTTGGTAATCGCAAAATATTGGCGTATCAGCAATGACCTGAGCTTGCTGCATGGTTTGCTCTGTATAGGCGGTATGTGCGGTTTTAAATCCTAAATCAAGCGTCGCTAGGCAAACACTCGTGGTCGATGTTCTAGGTAAACCAATAATAAATATTTTTTGCTCAGACACAATATTCCTAAAGCAAGTTAAACTAAAATTTAGTGGCTGATTATAACCTAATTGCCCTCACATTTTATCTTGGTGCTAACTTTGATAAAAAATAATGTATTAATTAGCGCATACTGTCAATATTGTTCTCGTTAGGGCAATTAATGCAAAATTAAATTTATTTGATTTGAGCGACTCAAACAACAAAAGCAACTTTTATGATAAAAAATAATAAGGTTCATCAAACCGTTACCTGGTCTGATTATTTAAAATCTGGCAATCGGATATTTATTGGATCACATGCCGCAGTTCCCAATGCGCTTATTGAGGACTTAATCGCCAATAGTTCAACATTGCACGATATTGAAGTGGTACATGTTTTCACCTTGTCAAATAATGTCTGGGCCGAGCCAAAACACCAAGATTTATTTAAAGTGAATGCTTTTTTTATTGGCGGTAAAAATATCAGAGAAGCGATATCTGAAGGTCGAGCTGATTACACCCCCTGTTTTATCTCTGAAATCCCTAAGTTATTTGATAATAATATTTTACCGCTTGATGTAGCCTTAATTATGGTTAGCCCGCCAGATGAATATGGTTATTGTTCTCTGGGCGTTAGTGTTGACATTGTTTCGGCGGCAATAAAATCTGCCAAATATGTTATTGCTCAAATTAACCCTAAGATGCCGAGAACCAATGGTCATAGTTTTGTTCATTTAAATCAAATACACGCGTTCATTAATGCTGAACAGGACTTACCCGAATTCCCTAGCAATACCATAGACCAAGTGACTGAGCAGATTGGTCAATACGTTTCAATGTTGGTAGACGATGGGGCAACATTACAAATAGGTATCGGTAAAATTCCAGAAGCGGTCTTAAAGTATCTCGCCAATCATAAAGACTTAGGTATTCATAGCGAAATGATCTCAGACGGCATTATTGATTTAATGCTTAAGGGCGTTATTAATAACCGAAAAAAAACCTTCCATAAAGGGAAAACTGTCGTAACTTTTTGTATGGGCAGCAAAAGGCTTTATGACTTCGTTGATGGCAATCCTCATGTTGAGTTTTATCCATCTGAGCATGTTAACTCACCCGTAAAAATTGCGCGTAACGATAATATGGTATCAATCAACAGTGCTATAGAAATAGATTTAACCGGACAAGTCGTCTCAGACTCAATTGGTTATGAATTCTATAGTGGTATCGGTGGTCAAGTAGACTTTGTCCGAGGTGCATCGTTGAGTAAGGGGGGTAAACCTATTATCGCCCTCTCCTCAACAACCAAAGACGGTGAAATATCAAAAATTGTCTCTCATATCACCGAAGGTGGTGGCGTTGTAACCTCCCGCGGCCATGTTGCTTATGTTGTTACCGAGTATGGTATTGCATCACTACAAGGTAAAAGTATAAGAGAGCGCGCATTAGAGCTAATTCGTATCGCTCACCCCAAGTTTAGAGATGAGCTACTCGCTAAGGTACGCAAAAATTATTGGGTACCTGAATATCAAGAAAGTTCGCCAAGTTCGGTACCCGAGTTAGGTGCAGTAGAAATGAAAAAATTTACCTTTGCCAGCGTAAATTATATATTACGTGCCTTAGTGCCCGCAGATGAGCGTAAACTGCAAGAGTTCTTCTATTCTCATAATAAAGAAACCTTAATGATGCGTTACAACCATCATGCCACACAGATGTCACGAGAGAAGTCCTGTAATTTAGTCAGTGTCAATCAACATACTGACTTGGCGTTATGTTTCACTCAAAAAAAACATAAAGGTGAAGTAATACAAGCTGTTGGCCGTTATTACTTTATTAAAAGTATCAATGCGGGAGAAGTTGCCTTTGTCATTAAAGAAAGTTTACGCGGCAGGGGCATGGCTAGCACGTTGTTAAGTGAAATGATAAAAATAGCCAAAATACGTGGCTTAAATAAACTGATTGCCTGTGTCAGAAGAGATAATGCTTCTATGCTAAAAGTTTTCGAAAATGCAGGCTTTATTCGCCAGTACTCTGAAGGCATGGACGAAGTTGAACTTGAATTACCACTTTTAGCGAACTAAAACATAATTTAAAAAGGATAAATCATGCCAGTAGGTATTATTGGACATTACCGTTGTAGCGAACATAATATGGGCGATGATCATCCAGAATCACCGATGAGAATGTCTGCGGTGCAAGATCAGCTTATTCGAAGTGGACTTGAGTATGTTATTCGTCAATATGACGCAAAACCTATTGAACGAGCGCTGCTGACCCTAGCCCATGATAAAAATTATATCGATTCAATTTATAATAATGCGCCAACAACAGGTACCTATACTATCGATGGCGATACGTTAATGACCCCTGCGACGCTAACCTCTGCATTACATTCTGCTGGTGCGGCAATAGATGCGGTCGATTTAGTCATGTCGAATACTGTCTCTTCTGCTTTTTGTCTGACTCGCCCACCAGGACATCATGCCACAAGAGATCAGGCGATGGGTTTTTGCTTTTTTAATAATATCGCCCTCGCTGCCGCGTACGCTAAAGACAAATATCAGTTAGACCGGATAGCCATTGTCGACTTTGATGTCCACCATGGTAATGGTACCGAAGATATCGTTGCCGGAAAAGAGGGGTACTTATTGTGTTCCAGCTTTCAGTACCCACTTTATCCCTTTACTGAAACTGAAAAAGAAGCGAAAAAAACACTGCCTAGTAGCGCGAGTAACATCATTTATACCCCGTTGCCCTCAAATACCAAGGGGAAAGATTTCAGGCAAGCTATTAGTCAAAGCTGGTTACCTGCATTGCGGGAGTTTAAACCCCAAATGATATTTATTTCTGCCGGTTTTGATGGCCATATTGAAGATGAAATATCGCATATAAGCTTAACTGAAGACGACTACTTGTGGATAACTCAGGAGCTTAAAATTATAGCCAAAGAACATGCCCAAGGGCGGATAGTATCGGTTCTAGAGGGCGGCTATGCTTTAAGTGCTTTAGGCCGAAGTGTTGTGGCACATATTAAAGGCTTAATAGGTCAGTAATATTAACGACCAACATTATCTTCTTTTTAGAGCTATCAAGGTCAAAGCCAACCATAAAATACGTCCTGCTAACTCACGTTGCAGACGTGTGTGTCTTTTAGATTGTCTCTATAACACGTAATTTATTTTGGTCGTCATTGAATTTTTTTATATATGGAGCAAATATTTTTAGTTGGTTTACCACTGAATATCAATGGCGGTAGCTGTTGAAACCAGAGTCATAAACTCATCCATTTCATCATTAGAGATAGCGATGCAACCGTTGGTCCAATCAATTTGCTTACGATAGCTTGATAATTGACTTGAGCTATTTTTTTGCCCATGGATCATAATAACCCCCCCAGGATCCCTACCCATATCTTTAGCTTTTTCCCTATCAGTTTGACTCGGGTAACTGATATGCATTGACCGATAATAGGCAGAGTCTTCTTTTTTATAATCTAAGGTATATTAACCTTCTGGCGTTTTCTGATCGCCCTTTTGTTCTTTATGGCCTTTAGGATTATCACCTAAAGCTATTTGATAAGCTTTGAACACTTGATTTTGAAACATTAAGTACATCTTTCGATCTGATTTATCAACTTTGACTAAATCAATGGTACTGTCTACAAGACGAGTATTTTCTGTTGAATTATCAACCATTAAAAATAGCAAAATAAAGATTAAAGTGGATAAGATATAAATATTTTTCATCATCAAAAAAACTAACCTAGTATAAATTTTAACACAAGAGTAGAAAAACCTACTCAACACTGGCTAGAATCTAAACTGATACAAGTATTATCATTACTCTCGCAACAAAAAAAAGAAATCAAAGGTGTAATCATTCATTAGACTTTCATTAATTATTTGCTTTTTTTATTATAAGGCTGTAAAAATATATTTTTTATATTGGTACTCCTAATTTTCATATGTAAAAAAAACCGATAAACTAAAAGTTTATCGGCCTTATGTCATTTGAGTAACATTATTCGTAAGAGCGCTCTAACCAAGCAATTTGCATTTTTAATTCGGCAATTTCCTTGTCCGCGTCCACTAATTGTTGTTCGGTGATTTGATGATTTTCATTGTTATTTCGACTGCTAGTTGAAATAATCTGGTTATCGGTATGAACCACAAGCCTCTCCTAGTTATGTAACTATACCTGTATTATTTCACAGACACTTACAAAATGTAACTAAGAGGCATCATATTTTATCATTTTTTATTATAATTACTTAAAATAAGCTATTTAGAGTCCGCGCGACCCATAAACTTTTGCTCGGCAGTATTTACCTTAATTTTATCACCTGAAGATATATGCTCAGGCACTTGCACTATCAGTCCAGTAGAAAGAGTCGCCGGTTTAGTACGAGCACTGGCTGACGCGCCTTTAATTGATGGATCAGTCTCAGTTATCACTAACTCAACACTAGCTGGAAGATCAATTGCCACCGGCACGTCATCTATCAGAATAACGCTTAAACCTTCTGTTTCTTCATTAATAAATAAAACGTCATCGGCAATAACGTCTTTATTTAAGTTGTAAGGTGTATAGTCTTCATTATCCATGAAAACGTACTCATCACCGTCAAGGTAAGAGAAAATCGAGGGACGACGAGTTAAATCGGCGAAATTTAACATATCTTCCGCTTTAAAAGTCTCATCAATTTTACCGCCAGTAATCACATCATACATCCGCATACGGTATAAACTACCACCCGCTCTTCCTTGGGGCACTGAGCGAGTTATATCTCGGACAATGAATACTTTACCATTATATTCAATCGCGGCATTTTTTTTTACATCACTAGCCTTTGGCATGAAAACATTCCTTAAAAAGTGTCTATTTAGTTAAAATTTTTAATAAATGGAAAATAGCATGAACTGGGGTTTATGCAAGGTCTTTTTAAAGCAAGGCCTTTGATAATTAGGCTTTTCCTTTCTAGCAGCGTGAGCGATTAACAAAGCACTGGCGTTAAAATAAAGTAAATAGAGTAAAGGGTATGCAAGGAGCAAGCTCCACTGCAAAAAAGCAAATCAGTTATTTGATAGCCAGAATAAAATCAAGTGCACCTGTTATTGCAGCAACTTGAGCAAGAATACAGTTTTCAGCATCCGCCTTTGGACTATCCGGGTAAACCTCTGTGGTGGTAACAAATGGTGCATCAGTAAAACCACTGCATAAACCAAGCGCTTTAGTTTCGTAGTTAATAACCCCCCTTTGAGATAAGGACACACCAATTAATTTACCATCGTCATCAGCTGGTGCAATATGAGTAATTTTCTCAACTGCATTTATAATAGCTTGTTGAAAGTCATCTTCCGGTTTAGAGGTATCGCCAACTAAATAAAAACCATCGGGGATCTGCCACTCTTTTTGTTCAATAGCATCTCTCGCCGAAAGCGCAGGTCTAAAAGTCGTATTGTCGGTGTCTGTGGTTTCATGCAAATCAATATGAGCAAAAACTTCCATTTTATTTTCATTAAAATAATGTATTAATGCCGCCGACTCTTCTGCTGGACTATTTGTATAAAAAGAGCGATTAGGATCTATGGTTTGTGGATTCCATCGGTTGATTGTCTCATAACCCCAAGGACTTATACATGGGGCAATAATAAGGTTAAATTGTTCGGCATAAATTGACGCTTGGCTTTCAATAAATCGAATAGCGCCTTGTACACCGCTGGTTTCATAACCGTGAACGCCACCGGTAATAAGAATAATTCGTTTGTTGGGCTGCCAATTTTTAGTTTTTACCAAATACAAAGGGTACTTTTCAATATCCTGAGTTAATGCGCCGTAATTGATCAGATCAAAGTCAGCCGTTAATCGATCAAGTTTTGTTAGCACATCTAGCTGATAGCTGCGTTTAATTGACTGCAGGCTAAGCCATTGTAATTTTTCTTTATTACCCCATTTTTCACTACGTTTACCTACAGGGTATGCTTGCTCATTACTCATAAAGATTACCTTAATCAACTTTGTTAAAATTTAACCCCGACGTTGTGCTAAAAACAATAAAAGCCTGACAATGTCAGGCTTTTATTAATAGTAAACATAATTTTTTTATATTTAACCGCTTAGAGGGTTAAGCCTAATTTTTTATATTCTTTCATAACCACTTTGGCTGGTAAAGGAATGTAACCATCTTTTTCAACAATTTTTTGACCTGACTTTGAAAGGATCATTTTTAAAAGTTCAGCGTCCATTGGCGCTAATGATTTATTTGGGTGCTTGTTAACATAGATATATAAGTAGCGAGAAAGTGGGTATTTACCAGAGATAGCATTTTCCATATTAGCTTCTATGAAGTTACCACCATTTTTCGACAAAGCCAAGGTACGAACACCTGATGTTTTATACCCAATACCCGAATAACCAATACCGTTTAATGAAGATGAAATAGATTGAACAACTGACGCTGAACCGGGTTGCTCATTAACGGTATTTTTAAAGTCGCCTTTACATAGTGCTTTCTTTTTAAAGTAACCATAAGTACCTGATACAGAATTACGACCGTATAATTGCACATCTTTACCTACCCATGCGCCTGTTAATCCTAAATCGCCCCAGCGGTCAATATTTTTCTCAGCACCACATCTGCGGTTGTTTGAGAATATCGCATCAACTTGATCAATGCGTAAACCTTTAATAGGGTTATCTTTGTGAACAAAGACGGCTAACGCGTCAATTGCCACTCGAACAGCGGTTGGCTTGTAACCATAACGTTTTTCAAAAGCTTCAATCTCACGAGACTTCATTTTACGACTCATAGGACCAACATTAGATGTCGCTTCAGTTAATGCTGGTGGCGCAGTTGAAGAGCCTGCCGCTTGAATTTGTATATTAACATTTGGGTAGGTACGCTTAAACTCTTCAGCCCAAAAGGTCATCATATTCGCTAAAGTATCTGAACCTACTGATGAAAGGTTTCCTGATACGCCACTGACTTTTTTGTACTCAGGTAAGTCTTTATCTAAAGCTAAAGCTGAAAAGCTTAGTACTGCACTTAAACTAACTACTGATAATAAACGTTTAATACTCATTTTCTTCTCCGATAAGATTTGACTAAAGCCATTAACTGTTAAATCAGATAAATCGCTTCAGCGTTACTTGATAATTATGACTACTATAAAAAGAATATGTGACACTTATATTGCGTATTTGTGACACTTATATGACAAGGTTTTTTTAATGAATTGAACTGGGGTCAGCACTTTATTTCACCAGCATCTTCAGAAAGATCAACTAAAGAGGATTCTTCAAATAAAATAGCAAATTCACTGCCACGGCCCCACTTACTGTTAATAATTAATTGGGCGTTATGGTGATGTACTACATGTTTAACAATCGCCAAACCTAAGCCAGAGCCACCCGTATCTCTTGAACGCGATTTATCAATACGGTAGAACCTCTCAGTTAAGCGATTGATATCTAGCGGTTTAATTCCTGGGCCATTATCTTTAACAATAAATTTGGCTTTATTACCCTCTTTTCGCCAAATCACTTTAATAGTGCCCTGTGCTTGGGTATAGGCAATCGCATTAGACAGTAAATTAGCGCAGGCACTTTTAAGCTCGGTATCAATACCAATGAGGCCAATATTGGCATCAATACTTATTTCAATTTTATGATCTTTACCCTGATTTAGCCAACTAACATCATCAACCAAGGTATTAAGAAGCATAGGCATATCAATAACATGTTTGTTATCAATCTCTGAATGAGTTTCTACTTTTGACAGATTTAATAATTGTTCAACCAAACGGTCCATTCGTGTGACTTGGCCTTCAATGGTCGAAAATGCCTTTTGCCAATGAGGCTCTAGGGCATGGTCGGTTGATTGAATCATTTCAATATAGCCACGGACAACCGTTAATGGAGTTTTTAATTCATGGGATACATTAGCCACAAAGTCTCGACGCATTTCTTCTAAACGGAATATATGACTGATATCTCGTGCAAGTAATAAAATATGCTCATTGCCGTAAGCCATTAATCTGATTTCAAGCTGAATAGCACTATTGACAGGCGAAGCTAAAGAGCAAGGTGCATCAAATAAACCATCGTCAAGGTATTGAACAAACTCAGGAGCACGTAATAAATTATCAATACGTTGGCCAATATCTTCAGGCCAGCGAACACCTAATAAGCGCTGAGCCTTTTTATTGCCCCATTGAATAGCTAACTCATCAGATAAAACCAATGCCGCATCAGGCAACGCTTCTGCGCCATCACGAAAACGACGAATTTTATAGTTTAAGACTTTAGTTTTTTGACGGTGTTGTTTAATTTGACGATAAAGACCATCATAAATACGGCCCCAGATACCATCGGACTGAGGAGGAGATATCGCTTTACTTTGCTCTAACCAATTTACAAGTTTAAATAAATGACGGTAATGCCAAAAGAGAAGGACTAAACAAGTCGTTAAAAGTGCCAATAAGCTATAGCTAAATAGCCAACCAACAAAAGCACTTATCAGTAAAGTACTGATAAGACGGAAGGTGATAAACTTAGTGGATAATTGAAAATGCATAGTTAATTAATTTTATTGTTCAAGCTTTATTGAAATGGGGGCCGTTAGGGATTTTTTTTTCAATTTCCCAGAAAACCGATAGCCTGAGCCACGAACTGTTTGAATAAAATCCTCATGCCCATCACCACTAATCACTTTACGTAAACGTCTAATATGGACATCAACAGTCCTGTCTTCGACATAAACGTTGGTACCCCAAACATTATCTAATAACTGCTCTCGAGAATATACCCGTTCGGTATGCGTCATAAAAAAATGTAACAACCTAAACTCAGTTGGTCCTAAGTCTAAGCTATCGTCGTTAATTGATACACGATGAGAGACGGGATCAAGCTTTAATCCATGAAACTCAATTTCTTCTTCTAAAGATGTCGGTGCCACACGGCGAATAACGGCTTTAATCCTAGCAATGAGTTCCTTAGGGGAAAATGGCTTGGTAACATAATCGTCAACTCCAGCATCAAAGCCTTTTACTTTATCATCTTCATCAGCACGTGCTGTTAACATAATAATGGGGATCTTTCGGGTGTATTCATTTTGTTTTAAGGCTTTAGCTAATTTAACCCCAGTACCACCAGGTAACATCCAATCAAGTAAAATCAAGTCGGGGTAAGGTTCTTTAATTTTGGTCATTGCCTGAGCATAATCTTCTGCTTCGACTGCATTAAAGCCATTTTGTTCTAATACAAAAGTGATCATTTCCCTAATCGGTGCTTCATCTTCCACAA
>Ga0307488_10004093_pt1 | contig 12166 bp, 6 predicted proteins | sample SB02metaG_FD_202248 | JGI IMG/M metagenome (GOLD analysis project Ga0307488, IMG submission 202248) | Sea-ice brine microbial communities from Beaufort Sea near Barrow, Alaska, United States - SB 0.2 | ecosystem: Environmental > Aquatic > Marine > Coastal | place: USA: Alaska | collected 2017-05-06
GCAAACCTATGCTTTGCAAGGAGGCGCGAACCTCCCCTTGCGCGGTGAAACGGCAAAGCAAGATCCCGGCGTTCAGGATGGGTGAAGGGCCGAAATTTGCTTACGCGACGCCATCGCTGACCCTTGGCCTCAAGTAGGGATGATTCTTTCATTCTGGCAAGCCAAATTGACGTACAATGTTTGCAGCGCATTCCAGTCAGCCCCAATTCCGCGCTTGCACCAATGGATTGCGCCCAATTTCGCCGCACCAACCCACTGAATAACGATCTAAAATCAAAAGCCCGTGCAAACATGCAACAGCCCATTCTGCCACAAGTCAAAGCAACTGTGCAGGTGCAGCATTCTCATTTAATGGTAGCGCTATCAGCCTCAATCATCTATTGAAGATAGCTATGACGAAGACATACCCCACCGACGCGCAAATCCGGGACGCAGCCTACCTTATATGGCTCGACGAAGATCAGCCGCAGGGCCGAGACACGCAGCACTGGCAAATGGCCCTAGAGGCACTGACTGCTCAGCCCATCAAAGCCAAACCTGTCCGCAAGCCAGCTGCCAAGCCACGGGCGAAAAAGGCGACGCCAAAGAAGACATCGTAGCAATTCGGCTGCAATCAATTTTCCAAATCGACAAGGGTGGCCGAAAAAGCCCTCTTTAATAGTTAACCGCCTTCCGCCTGAATGGATCTATAAGACTTATGAAAGACCAAGATATGACCCTCGTGACTGCGGAAACGCTGCGCGTCGAAATTTTGCGGCATCTCAAGCTGTCAATCGGCAAAGATCCCAGTCACGCGAGCCTTTATGACTGGCGGATATCCCTGTCTTTGGCGTTGCGCGACCGTGTTGTAGAACCTTGGTTTGCGTCTACCCGCAAGACCTATGAGGGCAAGCACAAACGGGTCTATTACTTGTCGATGGAATTTCTGATTGGCCGTCTGATCGAAGACGTGACGATCAACTTGGACGTTGAAGAAATCGCCGTGCAAGCGATGGCTGATTTGGCTCAGGATTATTACAAGGTCGTGGTCGACGAACCCGATGCAGCCCTTGGCAATGGTGGTCTGGGTCGTTTGGCTGCGTGTTTCATGGACAGCCTCGCGACGCTTGCAATTCCGGCCTACGGTTATGGCATCCGCTACGAGCACGGGCTATTTGAACAACACTTTGAAGGTGGCCAGCAGACAGAAACCGCCGAAGGCTGGCTGGCCCAGCGCCACGTATGGGAATTTGAACGTCCCGAAGTTGCCTACAAAATCCACTTTGGCGGCTATGTCAGCGAAGAAAAAGGCAAGTCCAACTGGAACCCGGCCGAAACGGTTCTGGCATCTGCTTACGACACGCCAGTTGTCGGCTGGCAGGGCAAATGGGTCAACACGTTGCGCCTCTGGGCCGCGAAACCAGTCAAACTGTTCGACCTCGAAAGCTTTAACCGTGGCGATTACGTCGGTGCGAACGCGCCCGAACGCCTAGCGCGCACAATTTCGCGTGTTCTGTATCCTGATGACACGACACAAGATGGCAAGGAGCTGCGCCTGAAACAGGAGTATTTCTTCACCTCTGCATCTCTCAAAGACTTGCTGCGCCGCTTTCTGTCCGAGGGCAACAAGATCGAAGATTTGGCCGACCACGTCGCTATCCAGTTGAACGACACCCACCCTGCGATTGCTGGGCCGGAACTGGTGCGCCTGCTGGTCGACAAGCACGACTTGACCATGGACGCCGCTATTGAATTGGCCCGCAAATGTCTGGGCTACACCAACCACACGTTATTGCCAGAGGCGCTGGAAAGCTGGCCAGAAGACATGTTCGCGCGCATCCTGCCGCGCCATCACCGCATCATCCAAATGATCCAAGACCGTCACCTTCAGGCGACAGGATCAGACATTCGCATCATCGAACATGGCAACGTCAAAATGGGTGAACTGGCTTTTGTCATGGCGCACAGCGTCAACGGCGTGTCGGCATTGCATTCAGAACTGGTGAAAGAAACGGTCTTTGCAGATCTGCACAAAGCCTACCCGAACCGCATTCTGAACCAAACCAACGGCATCACGCCGCGCCGCTGGCTGTATTCGTGCAATCCTGCCCTGCGCAATCTGATTACCGACACGATCGGCAGCGGGTGGGTGAATGATCTTGAGCGCCTGCAAGACCTCAACGCACATCTCGATGACGCTGGATTCTTGCAAGCCTACGCCGCCGCCAAAACCACCAACAAAGTGCGTTTGGCCAAGTGGCTTAAAGATCGCAACGGTGTCACCCTTGATACATCCGCGATGTTCGACATTCAGATTAAGCGTATCCATGAGTACAAACGCCAGCACCTCAACATCCTGGAAACCATCGCGTTGTGGAATGAAATCCGCGACAACCCGACTGCAAACTGGACCCCACGGGTCAAGATATTTGGTGGCAAGGCGGCACCAGGTTATGTTTTGGCAAAATCCATCATTCGCCTGATCAACGATGTCGCCGCGACGATCAACAACGATCCGGTCACCAAACATCTGTTGCAGGTGGTTTATCCCGAAAACTACAATATCTCGATGGCTGAAGTCCTGATCCCTGCGTCTGATTTGTCGGAACAAATCTCAACCGCGGGCAAAGAAGCGTCTGGTACAGGCAACATGAAACTGTCCCTGAACGGCAGCCCAACCATCGGCACACTTGACGGCGCAAACGTGGAAATACGTGATCACGTCGGCCACGAAAACTTCTTCCTGTTTGGATTGACCGCGGCCGAGGCCCAAGAAAAACGCACCGAGCATGGCTATTCGCGCCGCGCAATCGAAGCCAGCCCGCGCCTTTCGCGTGTCCTTGGCCAAATCGGCGCAGGTGTGTTTTCTAATGGTGACCACCACCGCTATTCCGACATTCTGCACAACCTTTACGAACATGACTACTTCCTCGTGAGCTGCGACTTTGACGAATACTATGCAAAGCAGCGCGAGGTTGATGCAGTATATCTTGATGTTAACCGCTGGACACGAATGGCAGCAGGGAACACGGCCGGTATGGGCTGGTTCTCTTCTGATCGCACCATTCGAAGCTATGCGGATCAGATCTGGGACGCAAAGTCAGTGACTTAACCACTTGTAAAGGCACTGAAATATCTAGTGCGACGACTTGAGATAGGGATGACTGACGTGATCAATGACGACGACGCTCGAAAAATTTCAACTGGCAGTCATCCCGATCCGTTTTCGGTGCTTGGGCAACACATTGTTGATGCCCAAGTCACCCATCGGGCCTACCATCCAGACGCTGATGCGATTGATGTAATCGACGCAAAGTCTGGGCGCTCCATTGTGTCGCTGGACCGCGCGCCAAATGGGCATGGCCTGTTTGTGGGCATTGCGCCACACCGCAAGAACCCGTTTGCCTACCGGCTAAAATTCACCAAAGGCGTGGATGTTTGGGAACTCGAGGATCCTTACAGGTTCGGCCCCGTGCTGGGCGAGTTGGATGAACATCTGATTGCTGAGGGCGCGCATCTGGACTTGTGGAAGGTCCTTGGCGCACATGTGATGGAACATCACGGTGTCGCAGGTACACACTTCGCGGTCTGGGCGCCGAACGCACAGCGCGTCTCTGTCGTTGGGGACTTCAACGGCTGGGACGGGCGACGCAATCCAATGCGCGAGCGCGGTCAAACCGGCGTCTGGGAGATTTTCATGCCCGGTCTGGGCGCCGGTGAATCGTATAAATACGAAATCATCGGCGTGCATGGAGAGCTTTTGCCGCAAAAGGCCGACCCGTTTGGATTTGGGTCCGAACACCCGCCGAAAACAGCATCTGTTGTGCGCAAACTGGACGGGCACACTTGGGCTGACGAAAAGTGGATGAGCAAGCGCGAGGCGCTGCACCGTATCGACCAGCCAATTTCAATCTACGAAGTGCATCTAGGATCTTGGAAGCGCATCCCCGAAGAGGGCAATCGCCCGCTGTCCTATTTTGAGCACGCGACGCAACTGGTCAGCTATGCCAAGGATATGGGGTTCACCCACCTTGAATTGATGCCGATCTCGGAATTCCCATTTGATGGGTCTTGGGGCTACCAACCTGTTGGGCTTTACGCGCCAACGATCCGGCATGGAACACTTGAAGAATTCCGCGCCTTTGTTGAAGCCTGCCACGCGGCTGATCTTGGCCTGATCCTTGATTGGGTGCCAGGGCATTTCCCGGAAGACAAACACGGGCTGGGCCAGTTTGACGGAACGCCATTATATGAGCACGCCGACCGCAAAGAAGGGTTCCACCCTGATTGGAACACGCTGGTCTACAACTATGGCCGCGCTGAAGTGTCCAACTACTTAGTCGCCAACGCGTTGTATTGGCTGAAAGAACACCACATCGACGGGCTGCGCGTCGATGCTGTGGCATCGATGCTCTACCGTGATTATTCGCGCAAAGACGGCGAATGGATTCCCAACAAAGACGGTGGGCGCGAAAACCTTGAGGCGATTGCGTTCCTGCAGCGCACCAACACTGTAGCCTATGGTCAAGTGTCTGGCATTGTCACCATCGCCGAAGAATCCACGGCCTTTCCGGGGGTTAGCGCACCGGTCGATTACAACGGCCTTGGCTTTGGATTTAAGTGGAACATGGGCTGGATGAACGACTCGCTGTCCTATATTCAAGAAGACCCGATCAATCGCAAATACCATCACCACAAGATGACGTTCGCGCTGCATTACGCGTTTACCGAGAATTTTGTTCTCCCGATCAGCCACGACGAAGTGGTGCACGGCAAAGGATCGATGATCGAAAAGATGCCTGGTCAGGGGGACGAAAAGTTCGCCAACCTGCGGGCTTATTACGGCTATATGTGGGGCCACCCCGGCAAGAAGTTGTTGTTTATGGGCTGTGAATTTGCCCAAGGCGTCGAATGGAACCACGACGAAAGCCTCGATTGGCACCTGACCGATCACCCGCAACATGGTGGCGTTCAGAACCTCGTGCGCGACCTGAACGTGCTGTTTCGTGACACTCCCGCGCTGCACCAACTTGATTGCAAGCCCAAAGGGTTTGAGTGGATCGAAGAAGGTGCGGCCGAGGAATCGATCTTTGCATGGGTGCGCCACGGCGCCAAAGGCACAGCGCCTGTGTTGGTCGTTAGCAACTTTACACCCGTTGAAAGATCCGCGCGCCGCATTGGTGTGCCAAAGTCAGGACGCTGGATAGAAAAACTAAACTCGGACTCTGCGCGCTATGGCGGCGGCGATCGGGGAAATATGGGATTTGTCGACAGCGAACAGATTGCATCGTCTGGGAGGGCGCATTCAATCTCACTTACGATACCACCGCTGACGACATTATTCTTTGAATTGAACAGTGGTTCCTGACCCACTAAATTTTCCGCATTAGGGAGGAAATATCGATGGACAATGAATCACAACGGCTCGCACAGCAAACGATGGCGTTCGTTTTGGCAGGAGGGCGCGGCAGCAGATTATATGAGCTGACTGACATTCGCGCCAAACCTGCGATGTATTTCGGTGGCAAAAGCCGTATCATCGACTTTGCGCTGTCCAACGCCGTAAATTCCGGAATCAAGCGCATTGGTGTGGCGACGCAATACAAGGCCCACTCGCTCATTCGTCACTTGCAGCGCGGCTGGAGCTTTATGCGAGCCGAACGCAATGAATCATTGGATATTCTGCCCGCGTCCCAGCAGCAAAACAATGAAAACTGGTACAAAGGTACGGCAGATGCCGTGGCCCAGAATATCGACATTATTCGTGGCTATGGCCCAAAATATATCATCATCCTCGCGGGCGATCACATCTACAAGCAAGACTATTCACTGATGGTGAAGCACCACGTCGAAAGCGGTGCGGACGTCACCGTCGGCTGCATCGAAGTACCGCGCATGGAAGCCGTTGGATTTGGGGTGATGAAGGTCGACGAGACCGACAAGATCCTTGATTTCATAGAAAAACCCGCTGATCCACCTGCAATGCCCGGCCATCCTGACATGGCGCTCGCAAGTATGGGCATCTATGTTTTTGAAACCGAACGCCTTTGCAAAATGCTGAAGGCAGCGGAAGCGAAAGAAGGCTACGGCCATGATTTCGGCGGCGATATCATCCCCGACATTGTTAAGAACGGCACAGCCATCGCGCATCCGTTCAGTCGGTCCTGTGTGCGAACCGGCTTGGAAGAAAAACCCTACTGGCGTGACGTCGGCACGGTGGATGCATTCTGGCAGGCCAATGTCGACTTGACCGATTTCAAACCCGAACTTGATCTTTATGATACCACTTGGCCGATCTGGACTTATTCAGAGCTCACAGCACCGGCCAAATTCATCCACAACGAAGAAGGCCGTCGCGGACATGCAGTATCGTCGATGGTGTCGGGTGGCTGCATTATTTCGGGATCGCGATTGAATCGCTGCTTCTTGTTTACCGGCGTGCGCACGCATTCTTACTCCGAACTCGATGGCGTCGTCGCGATGCCCTACGCCGACATCGGCCGCAATGCGCGGCTGAAGAATGTCGTGGTCGACCGCGGTGTGAAAATCCCCGAAGGGTTGGTCGTTGGCGAAGATGCGAAACTCGACGCTGCGCGTTTCCGTCGCACTACCAATGGCATTTGCCTAATCACCCAACCTATGATCGATAAATTGGATCTCTAGCATGAATCTGCTTTTCGTCGCCTCTGAATGCGCGCCCTTCGTGAAGACGGGCGGCTTGGCGGATGTGATCGGCGCTGTCCCAAAATCGCTTGCGGTGGCGGGTGTGAACGTGCGGGTGCTTATCCCTGCTTATCCAGCGCTGGCCGATTTGGTCGCGGCGGGTCAGGTGGCTATGTCGTTTGACGATCTGTTCGGCGGTCCCGCACGCATCTTGGCGGTGCAGGCTGAAGGGCTGGACATGTTGTTGCTGGACGCACCGCATCTGTATGATCGCGCAGGCAATATCTATCTCGGTCCAGACGGGAAAGACTGGCACGACAATGACCTGCGTTTTGCGGCGTTGTCGTTTGCGGCCGCACAAATTGGGCTCGACGGTTTGGGCGACTGGGTGCCCGAAGTTATCAATGCACATGATTGGCAGGCGGGACTTGTTCCAGCCTATTTGCGTCAAGACGGACGGCCTGCGCCACCTGTGGTCATGACGGTCCATAACATTGCGTTTCAAGGCGTGTTCGACGCCAAACAGCTGTCGCCTCTGCGCCTGAATTCGGATCTATTCACGACGGCTGGAATTGAATATTTCGGTAAGATCAGCTTTCTGAAGGCTGGACTGGCCTTGTCGCAAAAAATTACTACAGTCAGTCCATCCTACGCGGCAGAACTTTTGACGCCCGATTTCGGCATGGGGCTCGACGGTCTGTTGCGCGAACGTCAGATGGACCTGCACGGTATCTTGAACGGCATCGATCTTGATGTCTGGGACCCCGAAACTGACACAAGTCTGGTCGCCACCTACTCTGCAACCAAACTCGCGGGCAAAGCGAAAAATCGCGCCGAATTAGAAGCCCGTTTTGGCCTGACTAAAAGCGACGGTCCCTTATTTTGCGTCGTCAGCCGGCTGACGTCACAAAAGGGTCTCGATATGCTGCTCGACTGCTTGCCTGATCTGGTGGCACAAGGCGGGAGGCTGGCGCTTTTGGGCACTGGTGATCCGCACCTTGAACGCGCCTTTATCGACGCATCAAACCGATACTCTGGATCAGTTGGCACCATCATTGGATATGACGAAACCCTGTCGCACCTTATCCAAGCAGGCAGCGACGCCATTTTGATCCCGTCGCGGTTTGAACCATGCGGCCTCACCCAATTGTACGGGTTGCGCTATGGCACGCTGCCCGTCGTCGCCCGCACGGGCGGCTTGGCTGACACAGTGATTGACGCAAATGACGCCGCACTTCTGGCCGATTGCGCGACCGGTATCCAGTTCGCACCAATCAATTCTATCATGTTCGGTCACGCAATTTCGCGGACCTGCGCGCTGTTTGCCAAACCGAAAATCTGGACTGCGATGATGCGCCGCGCCATGTGCCACCCTGTTGGATGGGACCTGTCCGCAGCCACCTATCTGGACGTTTACAAATCCGCGCAAGCACGCTGAGGACCCACTATGACACTTCCGAAACTCACCGGCGGCAGCCCCAATCGGCTTGGCGCGCACCACAACGGTGCAGGCGTGAACTTCGCCGTGTTCTCGGCGAATGCCAGCAAAATTAAACTATGCCTGTATTCCCCCGATGGCAAACGCGAAACGGCACGCATCGCGCTGCCCGAACGCACAGGTCCGGTCTGGCACGGGTTCGTGGCCGATCTGCCTGTTGGCACCCTTTATGGCTACCGCGCCCATGGCACCTATGCGCCGGAACACGGCCACCGTTTTAATCCCAACAAGCTGCTGCTTGATCCCTACACCCGCGAGATGCACGGCGAATGGGCCAATGACCCCGCCACGCTTGGCTATGACGATGCATCCTCTGCGACAGATCTGTCGTTTGATAGCCGCGACAGCGCGCCGTTTGTTCCAAAATCGGTTGTGTCAGACCCAGCCCTGTTTGAGGGCATGAAAAACGGCCAACACATCAAATCTAGCAAAGACCTGATCTATGAGGCCCACCCCAAAGGCGCGAGCGAGAACAATCTGGACGTTCCAGAAGCCATTCGTGGCACCTACGAAGGCCTTGCGTCAGATGCGATGCTCGGCCACCTCACATCGCTCGGTGTGCAGGCGGTTGAACTGCTGCCAGTCCATAGTTTTGTTGATGACAAATTTCTCAATGATCGGGGATTGCGCAATTATTGGGGCTACAACTCCATTGGCTTTTTCGCCCCTGAACCGCGCTACTTCGGTCCAGACGGGCTAAAAGGGTTCCGCCAAATGGTCCAGCGGTTCCACGACGCCGGAATCGAGGTCATTCTTGACGTCGTTTATAATCACACCGCCGAAGGTGACCAGCGCGGCCCCACTTTGTGTTTTCGGGGGTTAGACAACGCATCCTATTACCGCCTGACAGCCGGCCAGCCGCGCTATTACGTCAACGACACAGGTTGCGGCAACACATTGAACGTATCGCACCCATATGTTTTGCGCATGGTTCTCGACAGTTTGCGGTTCTGGGTCGAATGCATGGGCATCGACGGTTTTCGGTTTGATTTGGCGACAACGCTGGGCCGCGAAAACCATGGGTTTGATCCCAACGGTGGTTTTTTTGACGCCTTGCGCCAAGACCCTGTCCTGAGCCAAGTGCGGATGATTGCGGAACCTTGGGACATTGGCCCCGGTGGCTACCGATTGGGCGAATTCCCTCATGAGTTTGGCGAATGGAACGACAGCTACCGTGATACCGTGCGCCGCTATTGGCGCGGCGATGCACATAGCGCGCAGGAACTCGGCGCACGACTTTTGGGGTCGGCAGATAAGTTTGACCGCACCGGTCGGCGCAGCGATGCTTCGGTGAATTTCCTCGCCTCACATGACGGATTTACCCTCGCTGACACGACGCGCTATTCCAAACGCCACAATCTGGCAAACACTGAAAACAACCGCGACGGACACGGGTCCAACTACAGCGACAATGGCGGTGTTGAGGGGGAAACCGAAGACGAGGCGATCCGCACCATCCGCACAAGACGGCAACGCAATATGCTTGCTACGTTGTTTTTGTCCCAAGGTACCCCAATGTTGCTCGCGGGCGATGAATTCGCCAACTCGCAAGGCGGCAACAATAACGCCTATTGTCAGGACAATGACATCGGCTGGCTGAATTGGGACAAGGCCGACACCGACTTGCAGGCCTTTGTCGCCAGCCTGTCCGCATTCCGCCAAAAATATATCAATGTGCGCCAAAGCCGCTTTTTACACGGTGCGATCCGTCCGCAAGACGGGAAGGCTGATGTGATCTGGACCGATTTTGATGGTGAACAGCTGGAATGGCGTGACCCCGGTTTGGCAAATTTCTGCTTGGCACTGCGATCATCCGCGCAAACGCCGGACTATGAACCCGAAGGCGCTGTCGTCTTTATCGTCTTCAACCGCGCAGACGAACAGGGTCACGTCATTCTGCCAGACGCGCCAAAAGGTCAATGTTGGATCCGCGCAATCGACACCAACGACAACGAACAGGGCGCGTTTTGCGAACTTGAAACTGACAACGCCATTGTCGCCGCGCAGTCCTTAGTCGCCTTCGTGATCGCGCCTAGCGAGCAGCCGTCGTGAGCGCGCAGAGTGAGCTGTCAGAGCTAGCCGATCTGTGTGGTATCTGGCATGATTTTCACGACCTGCATGGCAACTTGAAACAAACGTCACCCGACACGCAAAAGGCGTTCCTAACGGCCATCGGCCTTGACGTAAGCGATGATAACGCCATCCGCGCATCCCTTTCCACGCTGCGCCATGAGATTGATGATCGCTGGTTTCCCGAAGAAATCATTGTACAAAGTAGCGTAGCGGCACCGCAGGAATTCGGCCTAGGGGCGAATTGGCAGTTGCGGTTGGACGGATCTGACGACGTTATTGCGCAAGGCCAACCGGATGATCGTATCACCCTGCCCCCACTTGCATCTGGTGTCTATGCACTGACCGCCACGGCCTCTGGCCGCACTGAAATCATCACCGTTCTTGCGGCCCCCAAACACCTGCTGTCCGTCGAAACGCTGACAGGCACATCGAAACTTTGGGGCCTCAACCTTGCGCTTTATGGGCTGCAATCAAACCGGAATTCGGGCCTTGGAGATTTTGAAGACCTCGCACAAGCAGCCGAAGTTGCAGGCGCGCAGGGGGCTGGGTTTATTGGCATCAATCCACTGCACACCATGGGTCATTGCGACTTTGACGCGATCAGTCCCTATTCGCCGTCCCATCGCGGCTTTCTCAACACCGGTTACATCGCGCTTGATCGCATTCCCGGACTGAAACCTGCACAGGATTTATCAGGTTTTAGCGACATCAAGCTGGCAACGTCAGTCCAATATCAGGCGCATAAAGCCGCGCATCATCAATCCTTGAATGCATCGTATCAGCGCTACGTCAATGCAGCGCCCCAGCCCGCCAAGTCCGACTTCGCAACCTTCAAAACGAAGGGCGGATCAGACCTGCAAGACTTCGCGCGATTTGAGGCCTTAAGCGAAAGTCACGGCACACAGTGGCACGATTGGCCGACCGATCCAGACGCGCCTCCTGAAGATCGCCTCGATTTTCATATGTGGCTGCAATGGGTCGCCACGGTCCAATTGGCCGACGCCCAAGCGCGCAGCAAGGCGGCTGGAATGCCGCTTGGCCTGTATCTTGATCTTGCCGTGGGATCACGGCGTGACGGTGCCGAAAGCTGGTGTGAACAAGCGGCTGTCGCGCAGGGGGTGTCCATCGGCGCACCGCCAGATCACCTCAGCCCAGAGGGGCAGAACTGGAATCTCACAGCCTTCGCGCCACGCAAACTCAAAGCGCTTCGATATCGCCCCCTACGCGCCCTCCTTGCACAGACAATTCGCCACGCGGGTATCATCCGCATCGATCACGTGCTTGGTCTCAACCGCAGTTACTGGATCCCCGATGATGGCAGTCCGGGGGGCTATATTCGCCAACCGTTCGAAAGCCTGATTGCGATCATCAAGATCGAAGCAGAGCGTTTTAATTGCGCTGTCGTGGGCGAAGACCTCGGCCTTGTGCCAGACGGGTTTCGTGACACGATGCGCAGCCATGGTTTCTATGGCTATTCCGTGCTGCAATACGAAAAAGACGACCAAGGCGCGTTCCAAAAATCCAACGACATTCCAGCGCAAGTCCTGTCATGCTTTGCAACCCACGACACGCCGACGCTAAGGGGATATGAGACGGGCCGCGATATTCATTGGTGGGAAAAACTGGCATGGATTGACGCACTCGCCGCCGATGCATTGCGTCAGGAGCGCACAACCGAAGTAGATGCGTTTCGCGGCGACACCGATTTTCAGGCCCGCATCCACGGCCTGCTTGCGCAATCAAATGCCAGTCTCGTGACCGTCCAGCTTGATGATATTCTTGGTGTGGAAGACGCCCAAAACCTGCCCGGAACGATTGAGCAGCATCCTAACTGGCAGCGAAAATATGATATACTATTGGAAAACCTGCCTGTGGACGAACGGCTTAGTGCCACGGCCCAATTGATGAACGACGCAGGCAGACACAACGCGGACAAAGGATAGGCCCATGAAG
>Ga0307488_10004094_pt1 | contig 12165 bp, 11 predicted proteins | sample SB02metaG_FD_202248 | JGI IMG/M metagenome (GOLD analysis project Ga0307488, IMG submission 202248) | Sea-ice brine microbial communities from Beaufort Sea near Barrow, Alaska, United States - SB 0.2 | ecosystem: Environmental > Aquatic > Marine > Coastal | place: USA: Alaska | collected...
ATAGCACCACAGCGGCGGCCTGGTACTCGAACTCCACCTTGCTCGTGCTGAAGCCGCTGTCCATGGCGCTCACCTCCACGGTCACCACCCCAGCAGCGTGGGGGGGGGACGTACACATCACCTCCATCCACCCCATGCACTGCCCCTCGCGATGTGATGGACTGCTGCCCATGGCGCGGGGTAATGGGAAAGCACCCAGTCCGCTGTCAGCTGGACCACGCAAACCGTACAGGACTGGGTTGACCGGCTGACCGCCGAAGACATCCATCGTTTCATGCCCATAGAAAGAAACCGTCGAAAGCGCGGTCTCTGCGCGAGCCTGCGTCAAGCACATCTCGTCGCCGCCGATGAACTGGCCGTCCACAACCTCCAGCCCGAACCGGCACTGCACGCTCTCCCCGTGCAGCCCGCTCCCCATCACACGCACCAGAGTGCCGCCGCCCACAGGCCCGGCCTCGGGAGCCGCGGCATACACCACAGCAGACGACCTGTACTCGAACGCCACCTCCGATGCTCCCCATACCACGTTGTTTGAGCTCGCCACCACCCCAACCAGCCCGCCCTCATGAGCTGGGGTGGCGCATTCAGCCCCGCCGCCGCCTCGGCGCCCGGCCAGCGGGCCGATCGTCCCGAACCGGCATGACGTGACGGCGCTGGCGTCCACACTCATCAGAGCCAGCCGCACCACGGTCCCACCACCCTGGGGCCCCTCGCGTGGCTCCAGCCCCACCACCACAGCCTCGTCAGTGTACTCGTACACCATGCCGCTGCGGCTGAACTGCTGCCCCTCGTCGCTCGTGCTCATCTCCAGTGCGACCACGCCAGTGCCGTGAGCGGGGGCCTCGCACTTCACCAGTGCGGAGGACACCATCTCGGCGTGCACAGGGTCCAAGGACCCGAAGCCGCACAGTGCACCCGCGCCGATCAGGTGCTCGCCGCCCACCTTCACCACGCCCAACCCGGCAGATGGACCCATCCCGGGCTGCACGGATAGCACCACAGCGGCGGCCTGGTACTCGAACTCCACCTTGCTCGTGCTGAAGCCGCCGTCCATGGCGCTCACCTCCACGGTCACCACTCCAGCCGCGTGAGGGGGGGACGTGCACATCACCTCCACCCACCCCATGCACTGCTCCTCGCGATGAGAAGGGCTGCTGCCCATGGCGCGGGGGAGCATCAGACTATAAAAGGTTGAGTCGAGATCAGAGTCGAGCCCATAGAATGGCTCCGGCACGAGCGCGGCACTGGAACGAGACTGCATCACGCACATCTCGTCGCCGCCGATGAACTGGCCGTCCACAACCTCCAGCCCGAATCGGCACTGCACGCTCTCCCCGCGCAGCCCGCTCCCCATCACACGCACCAGAGTGCCGCCGCCCACAGGCCCGGCGTCGGGAGCCGCAGCATACACCACAGCAGACGACCTGTACTCGAACGCCACCTCGGATGCTCCAAACACCTCGTCGTTCGAGCTTGCTACCACTCCAACCAGCCCGCCCTCGTGAGCTGGGGTGGCGCATTCAGCCCCGCCCCCGCCCCGGCGCCCGGCTAGCGGGCCGATGGTCCCGAACCGGCACGTCACAACGGCGTTGGCATCGACACTCATCAGAGCCAGCCGCACCACGGTCCCACCACCCTGGGGCCCCTCGCGTGGCTCCAGCCCCACCACCACAGCCTCATCAGTATACTCGTACACCATGCCGCTGCGGCTGAACTGCTGCCCCTCGTCGCTCGTGCTCATCTCCAGTGCGACCACGCCAGTGCCGTGAGCGGGGGCCTCGCACTTCACCAGCGCGGAGGATACCATCTCGGCATGCACCGGGTCTGAGGACCCGAAGCCGCACAGTGCACCCGCGCCGATCAGGTGCTCGCCGCCCACCTTCACCACGCCCACCCCGGCCGATGGACCTGACCCGGGCTGCACGGATAGCACCACAGCGGCGGCCTGGTATTCGAACTCCACCTTGCTCGTGCTGAAGCCGCCGTCCATGGCGCTCACCTCAACGGTGACCACCCCAGCCGCATGAGGAGGCGATGTGCACATCACCTCCACCCAACCCATGCACTGCTCCTCGCGATGTGACGGACTGCTGCCCATTGCGCCGGGTAATGGGAAACCACCCAGTCTGCCATCAGCTGGGCCATCCAGACCGTACAGGACTAGGTGGCCCAGCTGACCGCCGAGGGCATCAACCGTTTCAAGTCCATAGAAAGCCTCCGTCGAGAGCGCGGAGCTCGCAAGAGCCTGCGTCACGCACATCTCGTCGCCGCCGATGAATCGGCCGTCCACAACCTCCAGCCCGAATCGGCACTGCACACTCTCACCGCGCAGCCCGCTGCCCATCACACGCACTAGAGTGCCGCCGCCCACAGGCCCGGCCTCGGGAGCCGCGGCATACACCACAGCAGACGACCTGTACTCGAACGCCACCTCGGATGCTCCAAACACCTCGTTGTTCGAGCTCGCCGCCACTCCAACCAGCCCGCTCTGGTGAGCAGGAGTGGCGCATACAGTCCCACCCCAACCGCGGCGCCCGGCCAGCGGGCCGATCGTCCCGAACCGGCACGACGACATCATTGAGTTGAAGGCGTTGATCAGAACCATCCGCACCACGGTCCCACCACCCTGAGGCCCCTCGCGTGGCTCCAACCCCACAACCACAGCCTCGTCAGTGTACTCGTACACCATGCCGCTGTGGCTGAACTGCTGCCCCTCGTCGCTCGTGCTCATCTCCAGTACGACCACACCGGTGCCATGAGCGGGGGCCTCGCACTTCACCAGCATGGAGGATACCATCTCGGCGTGCACCGGGTCTGATGACCCGAAGCCGCACAGTGCACCCGCGCCAATCAGGTGCTCGCCGCCCACCTTCACCACGCCCACCCCGGCCGATGGCCCTGACCCGGGCTGCACGGACAGCACCACAGAGGCGGCCTGGTACTCGAACGCCACCTTGCTCGTGCTGAAGCCTCCATCCATGGCGCTCACCTCCACGGTCACCACCCCAGCCGCGTGAGGGGGGGATGTGCACATCACCTCCACCCACCCCATGCACTGCTCCTCCCGCTGCCACGTGCTGCTGCCCATGGCGCGGGGTAGTGGAGAGAAGGGCAGAGGGGAGGGATCAAACCCGTAAATTGAGCTCCTTTGAGCGTCAAGGTCCTCAGCATCCATGTCCAGGCCGTACATACCATACACCGATTGCAGGCGACGACCAGGTGCCAAGTCATTGTACAAGCCATAGAATGACGGTTCAATCTCCACCGGCTCGAACGCCCCCAGCGACCGATTCAAAGCTGGTGGACTGAGGGCGGGCGATGCCCGGGCCTGTGTCGTGCACATCTCGTCGCCGCCGATGAATTGGCCGTCCACAACCTCCAGCCCGAACCTGCACTGCACGCTCCCCCCGCGCAGCCCGCTCCCCATCACGCGCACCAGAGTGCCGCCGCTCACAGGCCCGGCCTCGGGAGCCACAGCATGTACCATGGCAGATGACCCGTACTCGAACGCCACCTCCGACGCTCCCCACACCTCGTCGTTCGAGCTCGCCGCCACCACCACCACCCGGCTCTCGTGAGCAGGAGCGGCGCACTCGGTGCCGCCCCCGCCCCGGCGCCCGGCCAGCGGGCCGATCGTCCCAAACCGGCACGTCGATACGGCGCTGGCGTCCACCCTGCTCAGAATCATCCGCACCACAGTCCCACCACCCTGCGAGCCCTCCCAGGGCTCCAACCCCACCACCACAGCCTCGTTAGTATACTCGTAAACCATGGCGCTGCGGCTGAACTGCTCCCCCTGGTCATTAGTGCCCACCTCTAACACCACCATTCCTGTGCCGTGCGCGGGGGCCTCGCACTTCACCAGCGCAGACGACACCGCCTCTGCTGAAGTATGCCCATCAACCCCAGACCGGCAGTGCACATCGCCGATCATGTGGTGACCAGATACTTTAATAATCGTAACACCGCCTTCAATGCCATTTGACGGGTTCAGTCCAGTCACCACCGGAGTGACCTGATATTCCAAAATGAGGGGAAGATCTGACAACACCTCAGCATCCTCTACTGCCAAATCCAGAGCCGCGAATCCGGCGGGATGAGGTGGAGTAATGCACATGAAAGTCCCGGCGTGTAACTTTGACGCCGGCACTGGATGACCGTCTATGACACACATCAGCTCCGCACTGGTGTCAGACGGGTAAATCGAAAGCGTGATTTGCCCTCCCCCTTCAGCAAGCACTCCAGTCGGAACCGGACCCAACACTGATATAATTTGCTGGTACTGATACAACGCTTCCACCCCGGTGTGATCCCACCTGTTCAGAGTAACGTCGATCATAGCAAGCCCAGGTTGGTGCGCTGGCATCAAGCACGATATTTCATCGGCCGTGACGTGGGAAGCGTGAACGCCCGTGATGGTGCCAACGCGGCACACCACGTCATCGGAGTCGAACAGAAATGAGCCTTGCACCAGGGGTTGACACTCGTCCACTGTCGGCTCAACTTAAGCATTATACACAGTTCTGGTGGGGGGGGCAAAAGGGGATGGCGCATAGCGCGGTATGGTCACGATTCCAGTCCTTGCGCCATACGAAAATCATCCTGATCAATCTTGAGAATCTCAGTGTTGCCACAGTGTGACTTTATATGGGTCAAGAAACTCCAGATCCCCGTTTGCCCCCCCCACCAGAACTGCGTAGCTCGTTTCGAGGTATGTCGGGTGATGTGATTTCAGTGACACAAATGGGTCAAGTTGTGCTGAAAAGCGGACGAGTATAAATAAGCCCCTGCCTTGCACGGCCACTATGCCACCGCCAGCTTCAGATCCGGCCAGCGGATACACACCTTCCACGTCAGGCGGCGGCAGCAATCGGAACATCTGCAGATCTGATGTCGTATCCAGACTGTTGATGGAGAGCTCGATGTGCGCGTTGCCCAGATCACCTTCGGGGACCTCACACCGCAGAAGACGCGATGAAACCACGTAAGTGATTGCCTCTGAAGTAGAGTTTGAGGCAAATCTGCATTGGGTTCCCTCATCGTTTGACTCTGCTGTAAAGTGGTCGCCGTGCACGGCAATCAGCGTGCCTCCAAACATCGGTCCAGTCTTGGGTGAAATGCCCAGTATCAAAGGCATCGCCGCGTACTGAAACTGCAGCCCCGTCATCGTGAAATCTTGTTTGTTGACCGAAACCTCCACGGTGGACATGCCAGCTCGCAGCGCCGGTGATGCGCAGACCACCTGCGTTGCTGTGCGGCGGAGTGCTGCTACCGGCGTGGTTCCGAATTTGCAAACCACCCGGCCAGTGGACGGGAAGTTGACTCCCTCCATAGTGACCCGCGTGCCGCCTCGGACGGCGCCGCGCGTGGGGAACACGGATGACACGTTGGGCGCCAGAGTGCAGGGGCTCACACTCCTCCACTTTTCAGCTCAACGTAAGCGCGTTTTGTAGGCTACATGCGTTCACTGTTCGGCTAGACGTGAGCACTTGTTGTGAGCTGTGTTGGGAGAGTGTAATGACAAAAACGTTTCAGGTTGGGCAGAGAAGTGGACTCTTGCTGTGGCTTCAGTGACCAAGAACGGCTCAGGTTGAGCTGGGAACTGGACGAGTGTAAGCCCCTGCCAGAGTGTAGGTGAAGAAGATGTCGGACATGTCGTAGTCAGCCGAGTTGTAGCGGCGCAAGTTGAAATTGAAAGCAAAACTTGAAAGCACTTCATCATATTGCAGTTTCAAGCGCTGAGTTCCAGGCGCGTTCAACGTGGGATTGATAGGGTAAAACTGCACCGCTCTACCGAGTGCGACTGCAGCCCCAGCGGCACCAGTCCGACCGAGTGCGCGGGGATGTGGCACGACGTGGCGGTGGGTGACAACCAGCGGGAGGAGATGTGCGTGACGGTTCCCACCCGGCAGGACAGCACCTCGGTGTAGCGGCGCAAGTCGAAACTCAAAGCAAAACTTGAAAGCAGTCCATCACAGGTTTAGGGTTTAGGGCTGAACCCTAAACTGGGTTTAGGGTTCAGGGGTAAACCCTAGGGCTAAACCCTAAACAGGGTTTAGGGCTAAACCCTAAACCCTGGATAGTTTCAAGCGCTTAGTTCCAGGCGCTGTCAACATGGCTTTCATAGCTTCAACCTGCACCGCCCTACCTCGGTGTTGGGCATGCCCGACCCCGTCATGCGCAGAATGGAGCCGCCGACAAAAGACCCCTGCCGCGGCACGATGGCCTCGAGCTGCGCAGAGTCCTGGTTGTAGCGGCGCAAGTTGACTTTGAAAGCTAACTTCGAAAGCGATTCATCGTATTATAGTTTCGAGCGCTTAGTTCCAGGCGCTTGCAGTATGGGATTCATCGGTTCAACAGGTTCACGGTTTAGGGTTTAGGGTTGACCCTGGAACCCTAAGCCCTGAACCCTAACACCCTCAATATGCACCACCCTACCTGGTAATCGAAGACGTAGCCCGCCGACGTCCAATCGAAGCCGTCGTTGGAAACCTCCACGGTTGTTGCTCCGGATCCCTGCCCCGGGGATTCGCACACGATTTCTGTTGACGAGACGAAGTAAGCCGGCACGGGATCGTTGGAGCCAAACTTGCACATGGTCGCGGGGGTGAAGTTGTCCCCGTGCACCACCACCGCGGTGCCGCCCGCGTTGGTGCCCGACGTCGTCACCACGCCGCTGATCTGCGTCGTTCCAGTTCCGCCTCCAGTCAGGGGCTTACACTCGTCCAATTTTCGGCTCAACGTAAGCGCTTTATGTGGTATACTCGTAGGGGGTGCATTCAGGGGTTGTTTGGGTCGTATTTAGGCGGTGTCACGGGGTATTAGGGGTTGTATACAGTGCATTTTGTCTCAGAACGGCTCAGGTTGAGCTGAAAAGAGGACGAGTGTGAGCCCCTGCCTCCAGTGACACCTCCAGTGGAATACGTCCCTCCGCTCGCATCAGTACCCGCTGGTGAAACAATATTGTTTCCGTTGGCATCGGTCACGATGATGCTGCCTGGGTCGACGTCGCTGCCATCGCCGTTGGGAACAGTGCAAAGAATGGTGTTGCTGTCATGCACTGTCCCGGGCGAGAAACCCCGCCCGTTCCCGAGGTTACAGTACACCTGGTCGCAGGGGCTTGCACTCGTCCACTTCTCAGCTCAACGTAAGCACTGTTTATGGGTTTCGTTGGGTACCTTCAGTATGTATGGGTCATAACTCGTCAAAAACCGTACAAAAAACGGCTCACTGACCAAAACGGATTAGGTTGAGCTGAGAGTGGGCGAGAGTAAGCCCTTGCCTGATCGCCCGGCACAAAGCCAGTCCCCACCACACTGATTGTCCCGTCATCGTTCGCGATGACCATGGTGTAGCGGCGCAGGTTGAAATTGAAAGCAAAATTGAAGCAAAATTGAACGCAGTTTACCATATTTTGGTTTCAAGCGCTTAGTTCCAGGCGCTTTCAACTTGGGTTTCCTGGCGTCAACCTGCACCGCCTCACCGTGGTCAGTGTGGCTGAGACGACGTACTCGTAAAGCGTCAGCTGCGCCAGCTCGTGATGCGCGAAGTCGTTTCTGATGCCGACGTTGAACTGCACGAACTCCGGCGAATGCGCGGGGGCGATGCACCGGAACTCGTCATCCGCACTCCACTCCCCATCCACCGGACCGATGGTACCGAACCGGCACGTCATGTCGTGCAGCTCGCTGAAGAAGTACCCACCCGCCGTGATCCAGGGGCTTACACTCGCTCACTTCAGAGCTCAACTTGAGGACCTTCGGGAAGACATCGCTCATGTTAGAGCTCAACTTGAGCACCCTCGGGACACATCAACGAGTCAATTTGGGTTACATGGGGGACAAAGTAAGCTTAGGTTGAGCGGAAAGGGGTAAAGTAAGGTCAAGTCGAGCGGAAATGGGAGCGAGTGTAAGCCCCTGCCGTGATCGTGTTCGCGCCATCCACGGACCCGCTAGAAGGGCTCAGGGCGGTCACGACCGGCATCTCATCGAATATGAAATTGGGCTTGACCACCGGCTCGGTGTTGGATGACGCCGGGGATGCCAACTCCATCTGGAAATGGCCCATCTGGTGCGCCGGGATGTAGCGGCGCAAGTTGAAATTGAAGGCAAAGTTCGAAAGCGGTTCATCATATGTCGGCTTCAAGCGCTGAAAGCAAGCACGGCCAACCCGGGGTCAACCTGGGTTCAACCTGGGGTCAACCTGGGGTCAACTTGGGGTCAACCTGGGGTCAACCTGGGGTTACCCTTGGGACAGCCTGGGGTTGAACTGGGATCAACCTGCACCACCCTACCGGGGTCTCGCAGAACAACAGCGCGGATGAGACCACGTGCGCCGAACCGCTGACCGATCCAAACCGACACTGCACGTCACCAAACAGCAGGTGGTTTCCCGCGGCCCGCACCACCGTCCCGCCGCCGCGGAAGCCCACCTTGGTGTAGCGACGCAAGTAGAGTTTGAAAGCAAAACTTCGAAGCAGTTCATCATATTCCAGTTTCAAGCGCTTAGTTCCAGGCGCTTTCAACATGGGTTTCATCGGTTCGACCTGCACCGCCCTACCTCGGGATAGATGACCTCCAGCTCCATCGCCGCCTTCACCTCCACCATGGTGTAGCGGCACAAGTTGAAATTAAAAGCAAAATTGAAGCAAAATTGAAGCAAAATTGAAGCAAAATTGAAAGCACTTTTGTCCATGTTTTAGTTTCAAGCGCTTGTTCCAGGCGCTGTAGATGTGGGTTTGACAGAGTCATCCTGCAACGCCCTACCATGGTCCCCACCACCACCCCCCGTGGCAGGTACTCGAAATCCTCGCCGTTTCTAGCTACGTGCACTTCTAAGAACCCGGGCGCCGCTGCCGGGTTGACGCATGTAATGTAACCTCCAGGGCCCTGTAAGATGCCCTGGACGACGCCCATTCCGAATCTGCACGTTGGATTCTGCGTCGGGTGCGCTATCGGAAGGTGAACCGCCACGCGAGCGCCCCCGGTGGCTGGCAGTTGGCCTGGGAACGCAGCGTCCACCCCCGAGAGCTCCTGGTAGATGAACTTGGCCTCCCCTGTCGTGAAATCCATCTGGTTCGTCGATATCTGCACCAGGTGTCCTTTTCTGGCGGTCGCAGGGCTAGGTTGTGCAGCCGGAGTGATGCACTCTATGGTATCCGAACGCTGCCAAAGCGCGTTCGTAATGATGGTCCCCACGCGGCACTTTAGCATGTTTGTGCTCGCGAAATTCCGGCCCTTGACTGACACCACGGTGCCGCCCTGGGAGACGCCTATGCGCGGCGTCACCTTGCCTATGGTTGGCCGAGCCGTGTACTGGAACTCCACGTCGCTGAAGGTTCCGAACTGCCCCGCCGCCGTCGACATGTCCACTGACACTGCCCCCTCCTCGTGTATGGGAGCCTCAGACTTGGCCAGGGTGGAGGAGATGAAGTAAGTGGGCACGGCGGCGGCGCCCATGCGCGCCGTGAACCAGGGGCTTCCATTCATCAATTTCTCAGCTCAACCTAAGCCATGTTGGTCAGTGACCCGTTTCTTGTCCAGTTTGTGACGACTTATTGCCAATCAATACTGCCAAACGCTGGTTAAGCCACTCGACATTTCCATCAAAAAGTGTTTAGATTGAGCTGAGAAGTGGACGAGTGTAAGCCCCTGCCGTGAACGACGGCTTGAAGTCGTCGCCGCGAATCTCGACGACAGTCCCACCCTCACCGTAGATCGGGAAGATGCTCTTCATGATCCCGGACGAGATGTAGTGGTACCCGATCCCCTTCTCCGAGATGCCCGTCTCCTTGTTAAGCGTGAACTCCATAGACACGAACCCCTGCGCGTAGGGCCCGGCAGCTCACGCTCGCTGCGTCACAGGGCGGCATGCGACTCTCAAGAAACGAGAGCTTTATACAGCTGTATACAGCTGTGTACGATGAGATGAGACGAAGTGGCGAGCATGGGCCGCCAGCCCCTACCTCCGCGTGCGACGGCGTCTTGCACTCCACCACTGTGTTGCTCAGGAACTTGACTGGCACGTGCGTGTTGTCGATTTTGCACGCCAGCGTCACTGCCGAAAGGTGCCGCAGCGGGCCAAGATTGGTGCCCCCCACGGTGATGAAATCTCCGCCCCCTGTGTGCCCCTCAATGGGGTATAGCCACTCCACCTCCGGCACGTCGTAGCCCACTGCGCGGTCAGAAGGGTTTTGTCAGCAGCGACTCCGGCGTTGGGCATTCAAACAATGCCGCTCAAGCAGTTCGGGCATTCAACAAGTGATGAGCCCCCGACTACCATAAAACGTGCCGTTTTCAAAATGACGCGCACGCGGCGCGCGGGGAGCACAGCTGTGCGAACAACAGTTGAATTTGGGTACCGGGGAGGTTGGATAACACGGGAAGAGGGTCGTGACGGACCCGCGGGCACCAGCATCAGCGCCACCAGCATCAGCAGCATCTGGAACCGGCCCCACAGCCGGTGGGTACCGCCGCGCCCGACCCCGCCCGCCCCCGCGCGGCAAAAATAATGCGGAGGTTCCCTTTGAAGGCAGGTTCTGTGGCGCGGCTCCATCGCGCGCACAAGCACCCGCCGCGTGCTCGAGCCTGAGGGCGATCCCCGATCGATGTCCCCCGATCCTCGGGTATCGCCTGGCCTTCGTCGCCTGGGCGTGGGGCCACTCAGCCACCACACCGCGCCGCGCTGCTCTGCTTCGCGGCGCCTCTCCTCTGCTTGAGTGCTGATTGGCGAAATGGCTTCCTCAGCAGAGGTTGAATGAATCTTCGGCGCGAACTCTTGCTCTGTAAAAATGTCGAGCAATGCTAACGAGTCCGCCGTATCCGAATAACTGAAGCCGGTAGGGAGCCTCTAGTAGGTCCCGTCGGCAAGCTTGGCGCTGCTACGCACTATGTATGGAGCTCCACCATGTTGGGCCGCGTCACAACAACGCAATTTGGTTTCCGCCTCCTCGTTTGCTCCCGCACAAAAAAAACTGTTAGTTCGCGCTACGCGCTAAGCTTATCAGCGCGAAGCGCGATCAGAGCTCGTGGGGCAAGGGGCATTCTTGCCTCTTGGCGGCCAACGACACCCGGGACCTGCGGCTTCCGACTTCCCTTTCCAACGCACGGCTCATAGCAGACGCAGGTGAGCGACCCACCGTGCAACTCCCGACGGAGGCAGCGCGGTATTCCCCGTCCGCGCCGCACACTGGCGCGTTTTACCGGCTCTTTACCGGCTCCCTACGTGAAAAGCCCTAAGCGCGAACGATGTTCCCTCGACCCCGGCTGACGCTCTAACCGTTGCCTGTGCAGGTTGCCGATACATCGGGCGCCATGGTGACTCCGCTGGTCAAGCACAAGATCGTGAAGAAGCGGACCAACCGCTTCAACCGGTACCAGAGCGACCGCAAGGTCACCGTCAAGGTGCGCGATGCCGGGAGTCCCGGGGGAGCTATGCAGTTGGAATATGCAGTCACGCGGAGTGCCGGGATGCTGGGGCGATCGGGCGTGCCGGACGACGCGAGGCGGCACCGAGGGGATATCCGCGTCATAGGGTCCTCGCGTGGTGTGTGGACGTGACCAGCTGGCGCGGCGGAGGCGGGAGGGGGTGGGGGGGCGTGAAACCGCGCGCTCCCGGTGGAAGTGTGTTTGAGGAGTGGGCAGGAGGCTGCATTTCGCCAGGGTAGGGGAATTTAGGGTTGACGGTGGATGCCTGCTGTGGCTGTGTTCTGTGTGTTTTCCTTCGCTGACAGCTTCCCCCCTGTTGCTGCGTACCGCAGGCGTCATGGCGTAGGCCCAAGGGTATCGACTCCCGCTTCCGCCGGAAGTTCAAGGGTCTCCCTGACATGCCCAGCGTCGGCTACGGGTCCAACAAGAAGACCCGCCACATGCTCCCCAACGGTGCGTCCCGCGCGCCGGCCGCCCTATGCCGTTGCATTGCGCCCATCCTTCCGCTGCCGTGCATGCGTCACCACCACGTACGCTTCGCCCCTCGCTCATGTGCGACCCCCGCAGCGTCCCCGCCCGCCCTCGGCCCCTAGCTGACGTCGTCACCGTCCCGGGTTCCATTTCCAAACAGGCTTCCTCAAGTTCGTCGTTCACAACATTGCGGACCTTGACCTGCTGATGATGCACAACCGGAAGTACTGCGCGGAGATTGCGCACAACGTGTCCACCCTGAACCGCA
>Ga0307488_10004095_pt1 | contig 12165 bp, 19 predicted proteins | sample SB02metaG_FD_202248 | JGI IMG/M metagenome (GOLD analysis project Ga0307488, IMG submission 202248) | Sea-ice brine microbial communities from Beaufort Sea near Barrow, Alaska, United States - SB 0.2 | ecosystem: Environmental > Aquatic > Marine > Coastal | place: USA: Alaska | collected...
CTTTAATTTCATGGTCGTAACCCTGAGAGCGAAGTTCAGCCATGGTTTTCATTTTTTCAATTTCATGTTTCTTATCGGCTTTATCTTTAAATGAATCCGTGATTGCTGGAATTGCAGATGATGCAAATCCGATAAGTGAACCTATTATTGATAACATGTTTTATATATATCCTTTATATCTGCATTTTATTCAAAGGCGAGGTTTTGGTGAGCACCAACAATTGATTCAATTGACTTACCGCTAGTTGTTTGATCGTAATAAATTTGTACACTTCTAATATTCCATTCTAAAGCAGCCCTGCTGGTCCCACTAGTATAGTCACCAGCATCGCCACCATTTAATGCAATAATTCCCGGTTGTGCCATGGCCTGCGCACCAAAACCGGCTCCGCCGGAAATTGCTGCCGAATATTCTGTACCTAGTGTTGAACCTCCGGATGTATTGGCTGGCCAAAAACGCAATCCTGAAGCAGAAGGAGTAGCACTTGGACTCAATATTGAATTACCACCTCCAGCTGCCATGATTAACCATGTTGCTGCCGGCAAAGCAGGCATATCAAAGAATGATCCAGTGCTCTTAACAATACCACCATTACCATTATAACCTGAAAGCATTATACCATGATTTGCAGTATTATCCTGAATACCTATACCAAGTGTTGTGCCAGCAAATGATGGCAAATAGAAACTCATTACTATCAAATCTGTTTGTGCATTAAATCCACCTGTATTAGTTAAATCCCATAACATAGTATTATTAATGCCACCGCCGGCAGCTCCTTGTGATAAGCCACCAATGTGTCCTTGAACACCACCAACTGTAGCTAAAGTAACCGAAGAACCTTGATAATCGTTGCCCGAAACATTGACTCCATCTTTAGAAGCTGTATAACCTGAATTAGCAATATAGAAATAATCCCCGTCGAAAAATGATAATTCTACGGTTGATGATGAAGTTATGACATGAGAACCATCATCTGCTTTTACTCTTAATGTAAAAGTACCGGCATCTGCAACAGTTGATGATGGCTTTAAAGTAATACGAGGATCTGTTGGATGATCGGCACTATCTAAAATACCTGTTCCACCACTACCGCTATCTTCGCCAAATGCACTATCTAATTGTGCAGGAAATGATGGCACTGTTACGTAATTATAGTTAATTGGAAACCCTTCAACATCGGTAGCAGCCTTAAACCTGATAATGCTTGAAGCTCCATTAGCGTCCAGTGTAATACCAGTTGGCAAAGCAGAATCAAAAGTAGGAACCTCATTTGGACCAGAATATATTCTGTCCCAAGCAGTGCCATCCCAATTATGTAGTGACTTTTTATTTGTAGCAAATGCAAGATCACCAGCAGTATTACCAGATGTTGGAAATACACCAGCTGAATCATACGAGGTTGCTCCACTACCACCAGCACCAAGAGAAACGTTAGTAGTATTTTCTGCTTCAGTTTTACCTAAAATCCTAGCAATGTCTCTTCTTCTACTACTCATTAGCCAATTCCTTTTTCCGAATAGTAATCCCTAAATCTTTTTAACAGTAAAGGTTTACCTTTTTTCTTTCTACGATCATGTACAGTCCTTGCTTTAAATCTTGGACCCATTGCGGTATCTGCTGGATTTGGAATATCTGCTGTTGTAGTCATATCCTCATCGACATTTGGCTTGAATCTGTTCATTTATAAATCTCGTTTACGGTAATATGAATTTTTTGATTAGTTTTAGTGTGAATCGCTTCATAGATTGGAATACCAAATACATTACCAACAGCCTTACAATTTTCTTCAATCCTAACTTGATCTTTTGCCCAAACCATTTCGTCAAGATTTTTACTTAGTAGCTTACTTTCTTTTAATTTATAAATTCCAGAACTGATAGACCCGTCATCTAATAAAAACCAAGTGTTACCCTCTAATACAACATCTATAGATGAAACACCAAGCTTTTCTATAATACTCTCAAGCTGTTTATCCTTTAATCCATGATGTTCTTTAACAAGGTATAAAGCAGATGCAAAGCTACCAAGTTTACTGCCACCGCCGGGAATATTTGCCACCAACCTTTTAATGTTCGCACACAATCGAATAAACGGAGTGTAAGCAGATTTTTTATCGTCAGTGTCGATTTTGACATTACGATCTCTATTGCCGTCTTTATCGATGATGCCAACTTTGTGTGCATCCCAGTCCTTCCAGTCTAGTACTAACATTCTTACAAAACGAAAAGCATATGTTAAGTCTGCGGCTCTCTTAAGTAATCCCATTTAAACGTTCCTCAAAAACTCTACTACAGTTTCATCCATAGTTATTCCAGTGTATTGATCATTTCTTATATAACTAAGATATAATAATATAGGTTTGATTACTGGCCAATGTTTGTCATCTAACCTTAATTCTAATATTGCAAGCGCGGCTTCAATACCAAAAACATTAAATATTATTATAATATGATTCAATAGAAGTCTATGAGGAAACTCATCGGTTTCTAAGTATCGGTTTATCAATCGTTTCACATATTTAAATCTTTTCAAATCTTCAAAGAATTCTTCTTCATCAGAGAATAGAGGACTATAATAATGTTTTGCCGCATAAATGAGCAGTGTGCTATCAGTTAATTTTTCCATCATAAAAGTATATAGAGTTACTCTGAAAGCAGTGATTTCATTTGATTAATTAAACTCGATTTACTTTCTCTGCGGTCAAGCTCAACACCTTTTGTTCTACCAAGAGCTTCTAACTCAATTTTGTTCATCTCTTCAAGCGACTTGTTGTTTGCAGGAGCTTCATTCAATTGCTGTATTACTTCTTTCACTTTAACCTCTTCTACGATAGGGACAATACCATTATGTGCATCAGCTTCGCCCTGAGACATTCTTTGCGATTTAAGCAATTCACCAGTTTTTGGATGAGTCCATCCTCTAGTAGTTGCAACAGCGTTATCTAAGTATCCCATTATTTTACTTCCTTCATTGATGCGTAAGCATTAAGAATAGCTTCGTTTTTCATTGTGCCAGGGTTTTTTACTGGTGTACCACCAGGGACAACCTTTTTATCACCTTGTTTATTATCATTGGTACGAGACTTTGTGGCTGGAACATTCTTTGTCATGTTCTTAAAGTTTTTAACATCAATTTCAGGCTCATTTAAATGAGCATCAGGTCCTTTTGCAATTTCGTCATCAGCACCCTTCATCATATCCTTAGCGCCTTGACCTTTAATTTTGTCAGACATTTTTTCAGCTTCGGCTGCGTTTGGAGAATGGTCAGCTTTTCTGTCTTTCTTTTCAGAAAGAACTGATTTAAGTACAGAACGAATGCGTGATTCTTTCACGCCTTCTTTTTCCATTTTTGGATTCATATCAACATCACCTTCTTTGCCGCCGCCTTTGGCTTCGCTCTTTTTCGATTTTTTCATTTCTTTTTTAGGCATAAGAACAGGCTTTGCACCAGAAGCTTTATCTTGTGCTTTAATTTCCTTATCTTTGTAATAGCCTTCAAAAAGTTTAGATATATCTCCACCAGAAACATAGTCTGGTAACATTTTCTCTAAATCACCTTTAGTTACTTTTCTCATTTTTGCAACTTTAGATGCAAAACTTTTCATAGTTTTACTTCCCATCATTTTCTTTGCAATGTCTTTACCGTTTGCTTCAACCATAGTTTCTTCGCTCTTCATAGCTTTGTTAATTGCCTTACGTCTTTTGTGCAGATACTTATCAGAAGAATCGACATCACCATCGTTGTCAATGTCCTGATCTTTACGATCTTTATGCTTGCCTTTAAGTGCATCCTTGCTTACAGGATCCATTGATTTTTCTTGGACCATATCTTGGGTAGCCCGACCCCTAAAAGGATTAAAATCCATTGTATTCTCCTAAGTTAAAAATTGAGCTACATATGCTCCGATAGCCGCAATAAGGGCAGCATATACAAGTTTATTTATAAGACAAACTGTTCTATGATTGTCATCTACCTTTTTTTCTATATCATCTAGTTTAATGGATAAACGATTCAATCTTTCGTACATTTTATTATGATCATCATTCAATGCATTAATCTTTTCTTCTGCCCGCGCCATAGCTACCATAGCATCGGCTAGCTTGTCTAGTTTTTCTTCGATTCTTGTTAGCCTTGGCTCATTATCTACCATTTGCTTTATCCATTGCCTATAATCTCCACTTTTCTATTAATTCTATTATCTTTATCTAATACAATTTCTAGTTTTTAGCACTTCCATCTTCTACGTGCTTGTCTTAATCTACTATTTGGATCGTTTGCCGCTTTAGGAAAATCTTTCATCTGACCTGCACTTCTGGCACAGTAAGACTTTCTACGTCCTGCGGCTTTTGATCCCGCCTTTACTTTACCTGTAACAGCAGTTTTGAGATTACCACCAGTTTTTCTATTTACAGCATCGACACCAGCTTGTGTCATACCAGCACCTTTTTCAGTAGCACGGAAATGACCCTTTGAATCTTTGCCTGTAAGTTTCTTTTCTGAAAACGACTTAAATCTTTCCGTATTAGACTCTTCTATACCTCGTTGACTTTTCTGCCTTGCAATCCACGTTGAAGCACCTTTTGACGCTGGCTTCGTTTTTGTCCATGTCATCATCTTCTTGTATACTGCTTCAACTCCCCGTTTATAATTAGAGCCGTCACTGTTGTCTACGATGTACATCTTATTACGGAATAAAGATTGGAACTTACCAATATTATTCTGAACTTCTTTCCACATTGACTTTACTTCGTCATCTGGTAAAGATCTGTCTCTTTTATTATTACGGTCAATAGCAGTTTCTAAATCAGTGTTAACGAAAATCATAGCGACTTCGTATCCCAAAGATTTCAACATTTTTATTTGACCCTTAATCTTCTCGTAATTCTTACCAGTACCATCAATGACTAGTCCAAGACGACCATTAAGTGCCATCTGCATTTTCTTTTGTGTGACTATTTTAGCTCTATCACGAGTAGCTTGACCTTTTGGAGAGTAGATATTTTCGGGTGTTGCTTTCATTCCAATCTTTTTAAGTGCCGCTTCAAAAACATCATCTGAATTGATGAGCTTAAGACCAAGAGCAGTCAATGCTGTTTGACCCACAATGAATGATTTACCAGACCCTGGTCCACCAGCTAAGAATACTGCTTTGAAGATACCCGGGTCATTAATACCTTCTTGTACATTTTGACCAGGAGTAATCTTTTTCATCATTTTAACAGACTTATCAGATCCATAATCTACAGTATATTCAACATTCGTATTGGCAGCGAGAGTTGTACCCCGCTTTTTTGCTCTTCTTTTATCTGCTCTAGCCATCGTGTCTTTTGCTGATTGTGCAGATTTACCCACAGCAATTTTGAGATTGGGTAAATCTTTGCTTTGTTGAGTCATTTCCTCAACCTCTTTGCCTAAAGACCTATCACGATATGCCTTTTTAACATCATGCTTAGTCATTCTAGAAACTGACTTAATAAGTGATGGTTGTTTAACTAATTTGCGTAAGTGGCCTTTTACTTGAGCAGGAGAATTTCCATCAATATACATTGCAGGAAGTCCTTCAACTTCTACTTTAAAAGTCATTGCTTCGTAGAATGCTTTAAACTTATACATTAGTCAGCTTTCTCTACCTTCGTATCAAGGTAATCAGCCATGCCATCCAGTTTATCAACTGCAATTGCAACTTTATTAGTCCACCATGAAGGAAGTGAATCTTCTGGCTTAAGTTTAGCAAGTTCAGTTGACATCTTTGTAAGAGCAGACATTGCAACCTTTACATTAGTCATTGCAGATGCTACATCAGTGTGACCGTCTTCTTGAAGATCTTGTATATCACCTTCTTGATGTTTTGTCTCGTATTGACTAATACGTACTTCTTCTATTGCTGTTCTCAATCCCATTATTTCTTGTCCTTCAAGTCTTTTCTATCTGAAGCTCTTGAAAGACTTCTAGCTGAAGCCCTTGCAAGACTTCTAGCACGATTTTTGATTACATTGCCAAACTTATCCTTTGTTGGCTTTGTAGATCTTTTAACAGCATTATCGAATGGTGGGTTAAGATTGTTATCTTCTGTCTTGCCTTGTGCAGAACGAATTGCATCTTGTGTAGGTGCACCAGGTGCACCTTTCTTACGCATAGTTTCGCCTCTAGCTTTTTTAGCTCTGATGTTTGCCCAAAGACCAGGACTCTTTTCATCAACATTAGTTTCTTCTTTGCCCATACTTCTTGCTTTTTTACGAGTACCAACTCTGTCAGTATCACTTCTTGAAAGCATACCATGCGTATCAGTACCTGGGTCTTCTCTACCGTGATATCCCTGAGCTTTACCAGGAGCTAGTTTTTTAATCTTACCGCCGCGCTTTTTAAAGTTAGCCATTGCTCTTGCCATGGCATCATTAGACGTTGCTTCTTTAATTGCAGTAATCATACCAGACATATCACCAATAGCAAATGATACTTCACCATCTCGTTTATACAAGTATCTCTTTACACTAGTAGGACTATCTTTTCTTGCAAGAGTAATTTTTTCTACTCTACCTTTATTTACCATGTTCTTTGTTTTAACAATATACTCAATGAAATCTTTACCAGCTTCTAATGAAGAGTTATGTTTGATTTTAACAGTAGAACCTTTCTTTAGCTTATCAAAGATTTTGACTAGCTTAGGGTCATTACGTTTCATACCACCGGTCATACTCTCTTCTAGCTCGACTTCTTCTTTCGCATCGTTACCACTTACATGTACATGGTGCATACCATTCTTATGTTTTAAAGAATGTGAAATTTTACCCATAGCGTCTTTTACTTGGAATCCAACAACTTTAGGATTCATGACTACGCCAACTTTTGCTTCACGAATTTGCTCTAACGTTTTCATTTTATCCTTTTACCTTTGCTGCCAGATCTTTATCTGCTTTGCCCCATGTTCCAGAGGATTTAGTTACGAATGAATTAACCCTTGCCATAGCCCATTGCTGTGGTGTAGTTCCTGGTCTGTGTCCAGTCTTCCATGCTGCCATACCGCGATTGTAAACTTTACGAAGAATACCAATAGGCATACCAGACTTCTCAGCCTTAGCCGCTAAACCCTTCTTTTCTTCTTCTGAGAGATATTGTGAAAACTTTATCATTTGGTTTCCCTGTTTTTCTTTCTAGTATCATTGGTTCTAGCTCTGTCCATCATTCGGTCATGCTTGACTTGATCTGCTTTTTTTTCTCTATCAATTCTTTTCTTTGCTAAGTCAGCCATTTGGTCTTCACCATACATTTGCTTAAACTTTAGTGTATGCTTGCTTGGCTTTGTTTTTGCTTGAGCGTCACCAGGTGCTGGTTTATAAGCACTCTTTTGGTCATCTGGCTTAGGAGTATTTTTATTGAAATGAGCTTTTCTTTTTGCTGAAGTTGACTTAGATAAGCCTTTGTAATATACATCTTCGAATCTGTCCACTTTTACCTCTTCATATACTTCAGTCTCTTCAAGTGGCTCAATAGCATCAATCCATTTACGATACTGTTGATTACCTGAACCCTCTACGATAACATAGTTTGATCCAAGGCGCTTTACTGTTACAAGTTCGCCTGTCTCTATCATGACAACTTGATCACCTTCTCTGAAAAGCTTACCATCTACATATGATTCGCGTAGGTCAGATACAGGTTCTAGTTGTACATGATTTTTAAATTCTTTTTGTTCTTTAAGACCTAACCCTTTACGAACAGCATTGAAGATTTTCTTAGCATCACTATTACTTACTGCTCTAGGTAATCCTTGACTGAATGCTGTAAAGTCATTTGATCTTGCGGCTTCTCTTTGTTTTGTTGCAGATGCACCTTCAGCACCTTTTGCATCTGGGTCTCTTTGACCAGCAGATATAACTGAAATTTTTCTAAAGTTATAGAAGCCGTGTCTACCCTTCTTACCATTATACTTGTTCAGAAGAATTTCAAACTCTTGAACACGGTCAGAACCAACAACCATTGCAATGTTAGTATAGCCTTCATTGTGAAAGACATTCATAATGTCAAAAACTGTTTTCACTTTTTTATTTAACATGATTTTTCTACCATGTTTAGGAAACATTTTTCTTGCTATTTTAATTTTCTCTGCATACTGAAGTGGATTACTTTCGGTATCTTGAGTTTGTGAGAGATACACACGATAAGGAAACTTACTACCTGCTTCGGACGATAACTTATCAAGTAATTTTTCATGTCCCATAGTAGGAGGGTTCATTCTACCAAAGGTAAAATAAACAGTCTGTTCTTCTTCTACTAGGAATTTACTAAAGGAACTAACCATTAACCTTTTTTCCGATCAACTTCTTTTTTACGCACATCTTTATACATTCTTCTAGCCAGCATAGCAAGTCTTTTCTTTACTTGTGGCTTATCTAGACGCTTTTCAATTTCCGTTCTACGAGCAAACGATAGTTCACTTTTCGGAATACCTTTAGTCAATTTCTTTAGAATTACATTTCTGGCTGCCTTGTTAGCTCTTCTCTTGAGAACCTCAGGCTTTGCCATACGCTTTTTGGCACGGTCACGGCCGAGCTTAATCTTTGATTTAAATCTTCTGAATGACCTAGACTTCGCAAGTCTCTGGCGCATATCTAAAGCTTCATCAGTTTCTACTGAAGCCTCACAAACGCGCCTTTTCCTACGATATGCTCGGTAATTTGTTAGCTCATCTTCACCCGGACGATATTGTGTTACATGCAAGTCATCAAATGAGAGAGGCTTTTTTTGTGATAGATCTTTTCTATCCATTTCTAATATATCTTTAAAACGAAGCAACTCTGCCATCGTTAATCCTTCCGAGGTTGACTATCCCAACCCTTTAAAATATTAGGTGAAAAGTTGGCGTATGAGAATTCCATACGGTCAACAATTTTCACTGCATCACCACCAAGTTTATCTATAGCAACAAAGCCTTCTTGCCCTGTTGTTCGATACCCTCTTGTCGTTTTTAAGAAGGTACCAACACTGCTTAGTCTATTAAGTATATTTATAAGTTTTAACTTTGCTAACACAATCATTTTTTGCAAGTCAAACATGCTTTTAAGTGAAGCTTTATTTGCTGGTGAGAAGAAAGTAAGTATGTCATCCAGCTTCTTCTGTTGAGCACCTTTACCCTTATCTGTCTTTCTTTTGTCTATTTCTTTTTTATATTTTAAACTAATATGGCTGATAAGCTTATTCACATGTGCCCGTGTATCGCCAATAACTTGACCTTTTCTAACATAAGTATTATTGAATGTCTCAATCATTTTTGCGAGGTCTTGATTTGCTTCTAGTTGACGAAGCGTTGTTCCACTAATTCTGTTAAAAATTCTACCAGCTTCACTCAACATAGAGTTTACATCAGCGGTATCTTCTTTGGACATTGTGTATTTTGTCAAATCTCTAAGCATTGCATCTTGAGACCAAACGTTTCTTGATTTTCTAAACTTACTTATATCTACACCATATGAAGCTTTTAGTCCTTCGAATGACGATCCCGAGTAACTCGTATGCCATACGATTCCAATTTTTGCTGCCTGTACTTGCTTGGCCATGTCCGTCCCAGCTGGTACTGCATATACGATTGTATTAGGGTGGAATGTAATATAGTCTTTACCTTTGATTTTAGTCTTCTTAAGATCGGCTTGAGTATAGAGCAAGTCACCTTGTATTACTCCTTTTATACCAAGTTCTGGTAAATATTGTAAAGCAAGTTTAAGTTTGTTAGACAAGTCCCCGCTAGTATCAGCATCAATATCAGCATCATTCTTGTATACTTTGGGAGATTTGTTAAAGATTGATTTTTTCGCCACGAAGAATCTGCCATCATTAGGGTCAATGCCAGCAAATACAGCAGGAGCACCGTCCCACTTAACAGATACGTTACCATCATGTTCGCCTCCTAACATGTCTCGTAAATCTCTTAAAGCAAAAATTGCTTCGCGTGTACCATTAACTCCGCCATAAAGAACTTTATCCTCAATGTGTGTCATATGAGTGTTTTTATTTTCGGTTATAGATTCTTTAAAACTTATCATTTCATCAACTTCTTTATTGTTGCCAATGCTTTTTTTCCATCTGGGTGATTAGGATTTATACTTACTTCATCACCGTTCATAAAGTCAGATATATTTGCCGATTTACCTAATGCTGTAATTGCTTTGTGCAATGGATCTTTAGAATCATATTTTGTCTCAAATCCAGGTTTACCTCTTAGTTCTACCCATTTGCTGTCACCTTTGTTCCACATCTTTAAAGCATCCATATTTTTACCACGAATTAACTTGAGCTTTACTCGTTCTGATATGAAATTTTTAAATGTTGCAAGTGCCATGTTATATTGTCTCCAAACTTTAACTTATCATACTCTATTTATAATAAAAATGAAACAAAAAAAGACGACCTAAGCCGTCTTTTTCTACTGGAAGTGTAGGATTATTTAAGTGGAATTAATCCAGCCTCAGCAAGTTGAGAAGACGGATCTGCCGCCATATTAATATAGAACTCTTTAAACTCAGCAAGTCCAGGAATTACACCCATATGTTCTTTCTTAAAATAAACATAAAGTGGGCGTGAGACTTTATATGATCCATCTGCAATGGTTTCAAATGTAGGAGCTACACCATTTACAGTTGCGCCATGTACCTTATCTAGATTCTGATCAAGGAAAGAGAATCCAAATACACCAAACATGTCAGGATCTGCAACAAGTTTTTCAACAATCAAATTGTCGTTTTCACCCATTACAATTACCTGACCGTCTTCACGGAATGAAGAACATTTTGCTTTATATTCCTTCTTTGACATTCCCATTTCCTTACAGGCACCATGCATTACAAGTTCGACAAATGCATCTCTTGTTCCTGAGGTTGGAGGAGGAACCATAATAGAAATTTCTTTGTTTGGTAATGATGGATCAATATCAGACCACATCTTCATATTTGGATCTGATACTGCCTTAAAGATTTGTTGTTTGGTGAATGCTACCTTTGGTGCTTCATTTGAATTTGAAATAGTAATTCCATCAAATCCAATTTTTACTTCATCAAATGTTACATTATTTTCTGCACATTTTTTTGCTTCTTTATCTTTAATTGCACGAGAGGCACCAGTCATATCTGGATGATTAACTCCAATACCATTGCAAAAGAGTTTCATTCCTCCGCCAGTACCAGTAGACTCTACGATAATACGACTGCCACTATTTTGTGCAAACTTTTCAGCAGCAATTGTTGTGAATGGATATACAGTAGATGAACCTACGATAGAGATTTGATCTCTTGCGGATGCAGTTGAGGCCATACCTACAAGAGCAAGGGTGAGAATAATTTTTTTCATGTTTATGATTTTCCTTTTGTTAAAAATAATGAGCAGGTCTCAACGTCTGCTCATTATTATTTATTATCAATAACGGTCTTGTTATGTTACAGTTTTATTATATTTTTCCAGATTATTTCTTACGTCCTAAATACCTAGGTACATCTGCTTCTTTTTTAGCCAGCCATCTTTTATACCAGGCTCGAATTTTACCTATCCAATTACGCATCTACCTCCTCATCCCAAACATTTTTATATTCTTCTTTTTTAGGCTTACGAGGACGAGGTTTATTTCTTTCACGTGGGTCATAGTGTTCATACCCACGAATACCATTTTCTTTTGCCCATTGAGCAATCATTTCAGGTTTATGTGCCTTCATGACATTTCCTTATATTGTTTAATCAATTTATTACAATCGTCCACATTATCTGTCATCTGGACTTTTACGGCACGTAGACGCTCAAGGCGTTTACGTTCTGCCTTTCTCAGTTTAACATTTTTAGCTAATGTTTCAATCTGAGAATTGATAGCGACTAGACCAAGTGTCATGGTCTTAACATCACGTTCAACGCTTCTTCCTAACATATTATCCTCCAAATACAATTGTTATACCATTTATAACGTAATTGCCTACGATCAAAAGACCGAAGGCTCCAACAATTATCGACATTACGACACCTTTGCAAACTCTAGAGCAGACTTTAGGGCATCACGCTTGCGAACTTGATTTCCACCAAACCATGATGAATACAAACGATTATCTGCATTACGACCTTGAACGTGGTCAGTAACATAAGTTACAGAGTTAAACGCTTGCCACCAAGAACCTTCGCCATACTCAGCA
>Ga0307488_10004096_pt1 | contig 12162 bp, 10 predicted proteins | sample SB02metaG_FD_202248 | JGI IMG/M metagenome (GOLD analysis project Ga0307488, IMG submission 202248) | Sea-ice brine microbial communities from Beaufort Sea near Barrow, Alaska, United States - SB 0.2 | ecosystem: Environmental > Aquatic > Marine > Coastal | place: USA: Alaska | collected...
ATACATTTATATTACCACTTGTACTAGCAAACTCTTTGCTGTATCCTGAGTATGTAACTTGTAACTTATGGAAGTACACTGAGAGTGAACGTGAAGGCAAGGTCTGTATTTACTTAGGTAAGAACAAAACGATTGCCTACCACTACGCAGAGAGTAGCTTTCGTGAGTGTCCTAAGCAGTTTCAATGTAAGTACTCACCTAATGCTAAAGCTAAAGTTAGTATTAAAGATATACTTAAGGGACTTTCAGATGGATTTTAAACAGCACTACAATAAAATAAAAAAAGGTTTTTAACATGGGTATGAAGAAAGAACATCAAGAGCTTGTAAATAAATATACTTTGGGAAACCCAATGTTAAAGTCTCGTATTGAAGCCAGAGTTGACAAGCTTATGGAGTCTAAAGGTTTGTACCGAGGTGGTGTTATTAATGCTGCTGAGGGGGTTAGTGTTGATGGTACTGACAATACTACTTATGATCCTTTTAGTTCAGATAATACAGCTCAAACTGCAACAGATGCACAAAAAGAATTTGATGATTACATTAAAAAAATGACTGAAGAAAAAGGTTTTGTTGGTGGTGGTGATGGTGGTGATTATCTTGTAGAAGATAATAATCTATATTCCCAAAAACAAAAAGATGCATTTGGTATTGGTAATCCAATGTTAGATCTTTTTGGGGATCAGTTTGATAAGTATATAGAACTTAAAAATGCTGCTGGTTCTGCTCAAGGTAGTAAAACTGAAACAAGTTCCGTAGATCAAGCACAAGAAGCTTTAACAACTAATAGAAATGCAATAATAACTCTTGGGGAAATTAAATATCCACCTGCTGAAGGTGAGAGAGATACAAGAACAGCAACAGAGGTTAGCAATTATAATCAATTTCAAACTCTTCAAAAAGATCAACTTGGTCTTGTAGATCAGCTTGGTGTTGCACAACAAAACCTATCTACGTCTGGTGTACCTAGTGGTACTGAGGTTACTTCCTTAATGGCTAGTGATCCTAGTTCTTTCGTACCTGAGCAAGATGTTGCTAAGATTGGGGATCAAAGTGCTGCTGATTTAGCTAGTCAAACTGTAGACTCTGGTTTAGCTAAGTCAACTAATCTTGATAAGGCAAAACTTATAGAGGCTACTGGATTAACAGGTGTAACTTGGGATGCAGCAAAGAATAAATTTATTGGTCCTGCCAGAGATTTTACTATTCGTCCTATGCAAGCAGGAGAAACTGAAGAGTCTACACAATGGATGAGACAACCAATAGAATATACCCCTGCAGAACTTGCTTCTAAGGCTAACTTAGATCTTAATAGTTTTTATAGTGAAACTGATGCAGGTGAAAGTGCAGGTATTACAAGTAATGCTATAGAAGTTCCGGGTGGAGACCCTTTAACTATACAGCAATATGGAAACATAGCATTAAATCTTGCTGTAGGTCTTGATGATTTGGGTAATGTATTACCAGAAGATCAACGTTATGACCCTCGTTTTGATGCTAATGGTGATGGTAGGGTAACTCCTGAAGATGCTTTGCAAATTGCAAATGGAACATTTACAGTAGATCCACTACCTAAAGATGGGGTAGCAAAGTATAATGCTGCAAAAACTGCAACTGGTGTAGATACTAAACTAGATGAATTAGACGCAGCAAATAAAACTGCTTTAAGCAAATCAGCTACTGGGCAAGAAGGCCCAAAAAAACAAAAAGTTGATGAAAATAATAATCCAGTCTTTGAAGAAGATGGGGTAACTCCAGTTATGGTGTTGGACCCAGCACAGTTAGGTCTTGATCCTGCACAGCTAGATAAAGTTACAACTGTTGCTACTACAGGTGACATAGTTTTAACTGAGACTCAAAAAATAAAAGCAGCTACACTTGCTAACAGTGGATTAGATTTACCTCAAGCTATTGAGATAGTAACAAACAAAAAATTTAATATTACAGCAGCAAGCTTTAAGGGAGATACTCCAGAAGCAGGTGCTGCTACTGAATATGATCTTGGTGACTCAGAGTCAGCTAAAAGAATTGTTGATGAGGAAAAAGAATTAGCTGCTGCAAAAGGTTTAGGGTTAGACCCAGAGCAGTCTAAAGATATTGTAAGTGACCACACCAGTGATCTAAAAGCAGCACAAGGTAAAGTAGAAGATGGGGAAACTATTGATCCTAAAGATACCTACTCTTTAAACCCAACAGATGTTTCAAAACTTATAGTACCTAAAGTTGCAGACCCAGCAACAGATGTAGACTTCCCTAAAACAGAAGGTGCTGAAACAGAGTACAGAAGTAACATAGATGCTATTCAAGGTGATGTAGGTAAAAAAGAACTTGTCAATGCTAACGATATAGGTGTCAATAAAGAAATTGTAAACGGTGCTGTATATACTGCTGCTAAAATTATGGAAGAGCTTAATGATAATGCTGTAATGAAAGCTGAAAATCTTGAGCAGATAACTTTAGCAACAGCAACAGAAGGTGTGGTTAAGGCCAGTTCTACTGTTAGGGGGCAGATGGAAATCATCATGCAAGAGTTCAATGATGGTACCCCAGCATGGGCTGCAGGGGCTATGAGGGCTGCTACAGCACTGATGAACTCAAGAGGCTTAGGTGCATCCTCAATGGCTGGTGCTGCTATTGCACAGGCTGCTTTAGAGTCTGCTTTACCTATTGCTACTGATGATGCTGCATTCTTTCAAAGGATACAGTTAGACAACCTTACAGATAAAAGGGCTGTAGCTTTAGCTAACTCTGCTGCAGTACAAAACATTGAATTAAAAAGCTTTGATAATAAACAAGCAGCAGCATTACAAAACAGTACAAATGCTTTTGAGCTACAATCAATGAATTTATCTAACATGCAAGAAGTTGTACTTGCAAATTATAGTACTAAGGCTGCACTGTCAGGTAAGTCACTAGAAATTAATGCACAAGTTTCTATAACTAATGCTGCAAGATATGCAGAGATGAAAGATATAAATTTAAATGCTTCTCAACAGACGTTACTTCAAGAGTCTTCTGAGAATTTGCAGATTGAATTGTCTGAACTTTCTAATGATCAGCAATCTGCTGTCGCAGCATTACAAATCAAAGCTGCAATGAAGGGTCAAAACCTTACTAACGAACAACAGATGGCAGTGATTGAATCTAATAATAACTTTACTGCAGCAGAGTTTGATGCTTCAGCTAAGACTGCAGCCTTTATGCAAGATGCTCAAGCAAGGGCAGCACTTGAAGGCAAGTCAATGGATATACGACAGCAGACAGCTTTGTTTAATGCTGCTAGAATTGCTGAAGTTAATGACACTAATCTTACTAATGAACAACAAGTTAATTTACAGAAGAGTACTGAGGCTCTTACTATTGAGGTAGAAAATCTTAACAGTAGAGAATCTACTGCACTAGCTAATGCACAGCTTAGGGCTGCACTACAAGGAAAAGTGCTAGATAATAAACAGCAAGTAGAAATACTTAATACTGAACGGTATGCTTCTGCAAATGATATAACTGTGACAAATAAGCAACAGGCTTTTGTTCAAGAGTACGCCTCTCGTACTACTATGGAAGGTAAAGTAATAGATAATAAGCAGCAAGCAGAAATCTTTAATGTTGCTAATGAAATACAAGAACGTGGTCTTACTCTTGAGACTGAACAATCTACTTTAATCTATAACATGACTAACAACCTAACGGTAGAGACTGCTAACCTTTCTAGTAAAACACAAACAGCATTAGCTAATGCTCAAATTGATGCTGCTTTAACAGGTCAAGAGCTTAGTAACTCTCAACAAGAAGCAGTCATTAATAATGCAAGAATAAGTGAGATTGCTAATCTTAACTTTACTAAAGATCAATCAGAAGCAATGCAAAATTCTAAGCTTGCACAAACAGCAGCACTTGCAGACTTAAGTAATGAACAAGCTTTAATTATGGCTGATGCTGCTGCACTTAGTAATTTAGAATTAGCTGGATTAGATAATAGACAGCAAGCTGAGGTACAAAATGCAAACAATTTCTTGCAACTTGATCTAGCTAACCTTGACAACGAACAGCAAACTGCTATATTTAAAGCCCAACAACAAGTCAGTGCTTTGTTTACAGATGCTGCTGCAGAGAATGCTGCACTAAACTTTAATGCCGCATCAGAAAATCAAACCAATCAGTTCTTTGCTGACTTAGCATCAAATGCATCCAAGTTTAATTTAGAGCAACAGAACTTAATTAAGTCTCTTGATTTAACTGAAGAGAATGCTAACAAAAAGTTTAATGAATCTTTAAAATCTGCAAGAGAACAGTTTGAAACTTCTAATGCTATACTAATTGAGCAAGCTAATACTAAGTGGCGTCAAGAGATTGTTACTACTGATACAGCAGAACAAAATGAGGCTAACGCATCAGCAGTACAAATAGCTGTAGGTATTACCAGTGCTGTGATAGATCAGATCTGGCAGAAAGAACGTGATGATATGGACTATGCTTTTACAGCTAGTCAAAGTGGACTAAACAGAGTTACAGAAATAATGGTTGCAAAGATGCAAGGTCAATCAAACCTTGATGCAATAAACCTTACACAACAACTAAAGGATGATTCAGATTTTGGGAAAGCACTCTTTGATATGTTTAGTCCTTTTTCTTAATGTTCTTAAACACACTCTGTAAAAGTCTAGTTAAAATAAAAATGTAAAACAAAGAGGTTATCAATGGCACTGTACGGAAAAGATCAAGTTATAGGGGTAAGAGAAAGACTGGGACAGACTGGCTTTCAAGATGTACGCCTTCAAGAATCAGGATCACTAATGAGACGAAGCACTGCTAAAAGCAGGGCTATTGGGCAAGATAAATTTGCTGATATTCAATACAAACAAAATCAAAACTTGTATGGTCCTGTTGAAAAAATAAAAGGGTGGCAAGAAGCTGGCTATGAAGTAAGTCAATCTTTTAAAAACTCAATAGCTAGTGAATATAAAGTTGCTAGTGCTAAACAAAGTGATATGCTAGACGGATTTCCAGTACCAGTTGTTGATGCTGAGTCTGACTCAGTACCAGTTGTTGATAACTTTGATTCTTTGGTAGGGCTTGTTGCTGGTTTTGAAGGGTTTAGTGGAGTTACTTATGATGACTACAAACAAGAATCTATAGGCTATGGTAGTAAAGCTACCAATGCAAGTCAAATAGTTACTGAACCACAAGCTAAAGAAATGTTAGTGGCAGATTTAAAAGCTGCTGAAAAATCTGTTAATGAGCTTGCTGATAAACATGGTTACAATTTTACCGCTGGACAAACCCTAGCCTTAGCAAGTTTTACTCAAAATTTAGGTAGAAGTAATTTAAATAAACTATTTAATAATGGTAAAAGAAACATAAAAGAAATTTCTACAATGATGCTAGAGTATAATAGAGCCGGTGGTAAAAAATTAGATGGTCTTGTTAAAAGAAGAGCAGCAGAACAAAAACTTTTTAAAGGTGGATGAAAATGGAAATAATTGGCGGTGCTATTCCGGGGCAATCCTTAACTAAAAAACCCGGTAACTATCCTTGGGATAAACCCAGTAAGTTAAATGACGTTGATGAAATCATTAAGCTTCACTTAGATACTCTCTCAGAAAAAAAATCAATAGATAATTTGTTGCTTGTTCTTGAAAGAGGATTGCCTTTAAATATCTTAGTTGAGACTTACTTAACTACTCAAGTTATGAAAGGCATACATAACATAGATGTTAGTATTCTTGTCGCACCGGTTGTGCATGAGTTTCTTTATAACCTAGCAAAAGATGCAGGGTTAGATTTTAAAGAATTTCCTGATGAAGAAGTATCAGGTACAAAAGAAAAAGCACTGATGCTTTTAAAAGCTGAATTAAAAAGTACACCTGAAGAAGAACAAGACTCTGGGTTTGAACTACTAGAAGAGATGTCAACAACTTTAAAAGAACAACCTGAAGAAGGTTCACCTAAGCCAGAAGAAGAAGAAGCAAAGCCTCCAAAAGGTTTAATGAGCAGAGGTAATTCAAATGAGTCTTAATATTAGTGGTATTGCGGCAGGTTATGCAAGGGGTTATAGTGAGGACCAAGCTGAGAAAAAAGCTTGGATGCAAGAGAGAGTTGGAAAGAATAGAGATTATCTTTTGGAAACAGGTATAGCTAAGTTTGATAAAATTAAAACTGCCAAAGATGCTAGTAAAGCTAACATTGCCACAGCAGTAAAGATGGGCTTTACTCAACAAGCAGCACAAGCACTTGAGTTTCAAGGTAGTTTAGATATGCAATTAGCTAAACTTAAAAGAATTGGTGAGTCTCAAGGTGGGGTTGTAAACAGAGAAGCACTTAAAAATGTAAGTGAACTTATTTGGGATTCTATACCTGATGATGAAGGCAGAGAAAAAATATTAAATTACTTTACTGATAATGGAGTACCTGATAACGTTGATGATCTTCAAGATCAATTTATTAAAGCAATTATAAATGCTAAACGAAATGATGCAGACTTCGTAGTTGCAAGGGGTATACTAAGTGATGCAAGAACTAAGGCAAGACCTGATGTAACTGTAAACGTTCCAACTACGCAAAACTATCAAGCACTTAATCTTGATTCAGATACAAAAGTAAAAAGATTTATTAACAGTTCTTTAACAGGTCTAGAGGGGGTAACTTTTTCTAACACATCTTCAGACCCAAACTCTCTGCCCGGTCTAACTGGTTCTAATGCACAGGAAGCTAATAAAACAATTGCTAATTTAGTTAGAGGTCATAACGAGTCCTATAATAGAAATGAAAACAGCATGGAATGGTTGATGAATCAGATTGATATTCTTAAAAATGTTTTAACTGATACTACTATTACAACAACTAATAAGTGGAAGTACTATAACGATATGGGAGCTTCTTAATGGAAGAAGAAGCCTTGAATTACCATGAAACTTCTGTTGATAAATTTACAGACCTAACAGATAATGAAACTTTTCAGTCTGATCTAAAGTCTTTTTATCAAGGTGGAAGATATAACATGTCGGATGCTCAGATAGCTGAAGCTGGTAATGAAGGTATGCGTGATAAATTTATTGAGCATATGAGGTTTCAATCTTGGAATGACTTCACTGGGGTAAAAGATTTAAACTACGTTGAGAACCCTGAGTATAATCCTGATGGCAAAGAAGCTTTCGGTAAGCTTATCCAAGCTTGGGATACCTCTGAAGAAGTAGGTACTGGGTTTAATGCTGGACTAGGAGACTTTGCTGAGTCGTTAGTTAAATCCCCATCTACTTATCTAGGGATGGGAAGTCTTGGGCTAACAAAGGTAGGTGCAAAGTTAGCTACTAAAGGTACACAAGTAATTTTAAGACAAAGGCTTGCTGACTACTTTAAAAAGAAAGCACTATTAAAAGGTGCACTAGGTGGTGCTGTTGTTGAGTCAAGTGTAGCTGGAGTTCAAAGCTATGGTGCTGGAAAGACCAGAGAGAACCTCATAGAGGGCTATGAGCATACTGTGGGAGACACAGCTTTTGACATGGGTGTAGCAGGTGCTCTAGGCACCCTTACAGGCGGTGTGGGGGGTTACTTTGCAGGTAGGCAAGCTAAGAATGTTGAAGACCTTATAGCAAAACAACAAGCTACCAACAAAGCTAATCGTGAGGCGGTAGATAAAGCAGCTAAAGAAACTTTTGAAGCTGTAGGATCTGAAGAATTTGCAGCAGCACTAGAAAGAACTTTAAAACTTCAAAACATTCTTGCTGCAAAGAAGGGTGAGAAAGTTACACTGGACCCACTGGATGCAGACAAGGTTGCTATGGGTCAGGCAATACTAAAAGGTATACCTGAAGGTCAGGCAGTACCTGAGTTTAGTTCTGGTCTAAGTATAGATACACTACGTTCTATAACAGCAGCAACATTAGATATTTCTAAAGAACTTAATGTCCCAGAAGGGACAAGAATTACTGCAGCAATTGCTGACAGGATAAGAGCTTCAGGTCTTGATGCTAGTGATGATACATATAAAGTTCTGGATAATATTAAAACTAAATATGGTCTTACCTCTGATCAGTTGTCGTTGATATACTTAGCAGACTTATCTGATGCAGGTAGAACCTTAGCAGAGGCATCAATTATTAAAAAAGGAACACAACAAGCAGGTAAAAAGTCTGTTGAAGACCTTACTCTAACAAGACAAAATGTTATGAGTGATTTAAATATCTTAACTAAAGCTTCACTAAGTACTATAGGTGATCAACGTGCAGCAGATATTGTGCAGGAAGCAGTAAGTAACACTGTGTCTTCTGGTATTGATGTAGGTATGGGTATCTACCGTAGTGCACAAGTACTAGATCAACTTCGTATTGCATTCATGACTTCTCAGGTTGCTACCACTGCACGTAACGTTAACTCAACAGGTTTGTTAGGTGCTGTAGAGGGTATGGATGAATTCAATAGAGCTATCTTAGCTGGTGTAACACTACGTAGGAATGACCTAATTAATATTAAGTCTAGGGGTACTGGAGACTTAGGTGTTAATATTCCTTTTACTGATAAACGTCTTGGCTCAAACATGGTAAGCAATATGACTGCTACCCTAAGAGGCATGTCGTTAGACAGTGCTACCAGCAGTGTGCTTAAAGACATGATGGAACAAGAGATGCCTGAAGCATACATGAGAACTTTTCATGATACTATGCGAATAGAGCTAGGTACTAAGAGTACTAACCCGTTAGCTAAAGCTGGTAGATTTGCAAACATACTAAACACTGCTACTGATACAGTGTTTAAACAAGGAGCATTCTTTAGTAGCATTGATAAGCAACTACGTACTATGAATAATGCTGAGTTAGGGTTAAATGTAAAAGACTTTATCGTTAAGAATGGTAATCTTCAGAAGCTAGATGGTTTTGTATTAGAGAAAGCTCTTGATGATGCTAAAAGATTTACTATGCAACGAGACTACTACAACGACACCTCTCTGTTTGGTAAAGGTGCTAAGGCAGCAGTAAAACTAAATGAGAAACTACCTTACATTATGTCCGGTGTTGTTGGAGTCCCTTTTCCAAGATACATAGCTAACCATATAGAGATGCAAGCAGACTACATGCCTATGGTAGGTCCGATTGTTGACGTGTTAAATCGTATGGGTAAACAAAAAGGTAAAGGAGAAGTTACATTCTTTGGTGATGCTTACAAGTCCACTGAAGACAGGTATGTAAGGTCTGCTACAGGTGTAATGCTAGTAGTAGCAGGTTATGAATTAGCTAAGTCTAAGGGGGGTGAGGTAGACTATGCCTCCCTTGAGGATAAAATAGGTGCTGATGTAGATGTAGGAAGCTCAGTTGGTTTCTTACTGGCCCCGATGTATATAGGTGATCTTATTTATCGTCATCAAATGGGGCTACCTAAAGGTGACATACTATCAGATGTAGGCAGTGTTATGGGTGGTCTTAATGACATGGGCTTTGATCTTTCATTACTTAAAAACATAGGCTCTTCAATGTCTAATGCGATTAGTGGTGAAGGTAGCACACCTAAATTAGAAGAAGACCTTGCAAAAGGATTAGGTAGAACTGTTTCTGTTTTAGGATACCCTCTTACCTTTGCTAGAGATACAGTGGGTCAATTCAACTATGATGCAGCAGGTAGTACGTATAACAGAGATGTAGGTCTTACCCCTCAAGGAGTAAATGAGGGTGGTGTTCCTATAAGAGTTGATATAGATGCATCTGAATCTGCTAACAATATCTTTATGACTGAAGCTATGAAAGCTATGCCTGATTTAAAATCAACACAAAGGTTGCAGTCTATTAATGGTGAAACAGATATAAAAATTCATAGTATATTAAACCCTATGCCGATAGGTAAGATCAACCCACTAAAAAGACAGCTAACTGGTGTGTCTGCAGAACCCACTATGACTGAAATACAAAGAGAGTTTAATAAGTTTAAGCTTGAAGAGTATGAGTATGTATCTAGTAGAAGTATAGAGAATGGTGTGATACACAGGAAGGTTACTGAAAGTCTTTCAGATACATTAAATGCAACCTTTCTTCAGTGGAAAGAAGGTGCACCTCACCCAAATGCACCAAGAGAATTTCTTGGCCTTACTTACGATCAGGTCTTAGAGAGGGCTGAGAACAACCCACAAGACTATCCTATAGATGAAGCTTACGCACGACAGGCAGTAATGCTTGATAGCTTTGTTAAACAAACAGTTAGTTATCAAGTTAAATTCTGGGATGATCAGTTTGATAAGCTACAGCCTATGCATAAAATAAATTATATTAAGAATGAATATCTTATTGACCTTAGTCAAAAAGGTGAAGGTTCTTATAATGAAGCTGCTAAAAAAATAGGAGGGGGTATTTATGAAACAAGCGGTGCATATTTAGCTGATGCAGAAAGTCCTACTGATGTTGCTAGCCGTCAAATAATACTGATGGATAAAGTAAAAGAGCTATTTGATAGTAAGGTAAGTATTATAAAAGGTGATCTAGCTGTTCGTGAAGAATCTATCACAGGTAAACCCCCTACTTTTGCTATCACACCCTAGTCTTCCTCAAGCATATAGTCAGCCCAAGCATAGGCTTCCCTCTTTACTTCACTCATAATTAAAACCCCTCTATTACTAGATAGTATTCCAGACAAGGCTTGCCCTGCTAAATACCTTCTAGTAGTGAGGGGTTTCATTGCTTTAGTTGTGCGTTTCTTTTGAGTGTACTTCTTTGCTTCTGATGCTAATGTTTCTTTGCTCATGCTCTTTTACTTTTTTTAAGTTAATGAAGTATGCCTTATTAAAACCATACTCCCAATCACGGTGATCAGTAGTTGTAGGTGGATAAGGATTACCCAACCTACCTTTATTAAAACAATCAGCACCTTTTTGAAAGGGCTTCATTTATGTATCTCCTTCATAACCTTTACCATTTCTTTCAAGTACCATTGAGCTTTTTCCATATCCTCTAAGGGTTTGTTTTTGTATCTGTGTCGGTGCTGATATTTAATCATATTACCTTGGCAGTAAGCAATAAATCCTTTGGGGCCAAGTACCTGTTTGATATAATCAATACACTCCACCCCCTCACCTAAGTTGTAGTGGGCAGGTTTGTTTACAGGATCAAAGGTTTCATCAGGTAGTACCCATTTAGTCATAGTGTTATTAGCTCCGCATTAGTATAAGGGATGTGAAAAAACTTCTCACCTTTTTTAATGTAACGTCCATGAGCTTCTTTAAGGCTGTCTTCTGTTAGACAAGTATCTTTAATTCGCCATGCTTTCTTCATATCTCCACGAAAGACATAGAAATTTAACACACCTTTTTCTCCCTCATACTTATCTAACAACCTTTGCTTTCGTTCTGGGATTCTTATTTCTTTCCAATGTTCAGGCCAATCCCCGTTCCACTGAGACTTTACCTCTGCTTCATTAAAATATATGTAACCATCTTTCTCTGACACAACATCAGCATAGTAATCTTCTTTCTTATTAATGATAGTATGCCCTTTACTCTTAAGAAAAGTAACCAGTGTTTCTTTTGCAATGCCATCAAACATTTTATACATTGCCTTATTAAAAGGTTTTCTTACTGCAGACATTTCTGATCCTTAATGTTATTATTTATATCACAATGATATATGTTTCTCTTTATGTTGTCAACACTTATGTTGATTAAGATACTCACAAGCATTAGTAACTCTTTTTAAATCATCTTTAAAAGCACCTAACCCCGTATTACAATTGCTGCATAACCAGCCTCTGAATACTTCTGTATCGTGACAGTGATCTAAGACCCAAGTTTGTAAACGAATCTGACCTTTTTTCCCTATCTCCTCAATGTCTCTGTTGCAGATAGGACATAAATAATTTTCATCTGGGTAAGTGTGTATAGTTTTTAAATGTCTTACAATATTTGTTTCGTTTCTCTTACACGTACTACACTTTCTTTTTATCTCACCTGCCAGCATGTGTTGAAAGTTCTGGACAGGCTGGACAATACCACAGTTATTACATTCAAGGCCATTCTCACAGACAGTTTTTACTACCTCAAACAATTCTAATTGCATTACCCTAAGATACCTTTATCTATTTTAAATGGTAAAGAAAAACATTGACTAACTGCCTTTGCTAATTTACTAGGTTTTGTTTTGATTAAATGCGTCATACTATTTACTCTATAGGCTTGACATGCTTCTTCAGA
>Ga0307488_10004098_pt1 | contig 12162 bp, 16 predicted proteins | sample SB02metaG_FD_202248 | JGI IMG/M metagenome (GOLD analysis project Ga0307488, IMG submission 202248) | Sea-ice brine microbial communities from Beaufort Sea near Barrow, Alaska, United States - SB 0.2 | ecosystem: Environmental > Aquatic > Marine > Coastal | place: USA: Alaska | collected...
CTATTCGGCCAAGCGGTTGAAGAACTGCCCGGTTGGCTCACAGTGCGGAAGGAATCCAGAAACTGGGAAAAAGAGCGGCTTGCAGGTGAGACCTAGTATCATGCACAAGTCAGTAGCATGGTCACCCCATCTCACACAGCACCGCTTGAATGCTTCTACAGGGCCAGGGCGAACGCCTGGTGCCTCCTCGTACACGCGAAAGCGTCTATCTTTGTATCTCATGAATGCTTTTAGAAATTGAGTGCTCTGTTTAGTCATCGGGCCTTACTCTCTGGCGAGCCAGCTTCACTTCAACCCGAAGTCCACGGATCCGACGTGCTGTGCGTACTCCACGCTGACTGTGAGTAAGGGAGCGCAAACGACGAGCTATGCGTGGTGCAAAGACGACAGCCCTCCGTCATCCGCTGGAGGCTCGCCGATCGCGGCGCACCGCCGTCATCTTCTCGCGTCGAGCAGCTTTGAGGTAAGGGCGGGTTTGAATTCCCTGCTGACGCGGTATCCCTGACGCATGAGATGAGCTACATGCCAATGGGATGATCTGACGTGGCAATGGGACCTGCGACGCGATGCGCAGGCACGAATATGAGCTACACGGCAATGGGGTCATTTGACGCGATATGTGTACATGATTTGCTCGGCCCTACGCCATGGCGTTGCTGGGCCGCGCCGCGCGCTCGCCGCACGCGCTGGCGGGGCGCTCGATGCTGGGCGCCGCCGAGTTGTCGGAGGCCGTGATTCGCCCCACCGTGTGCGCCGCCGACCTCGTGTGCGTGCCCACCGGCGGGGCGCGTGCGAGCATCGGGCTTTGCACATCCCTGGACACCTATGCGTCCATTGCTGCCACCGCAACGATGACGCTGAGCCACCCCGATGCCGCCCGCGCGGACCTGCAGCTCACGCGTGGTTCTTTTCGCTCGGCGGCATCACCGCCGGCCGCGTCAGCGACGCGGCGTTTTCTTCGGATACGGCGCGCCACGGCTTCTCCTTGGACGATAACCCCCTTCCGTGCGGCGCGGGCGCGGGCGTGTGCCCCGTGGGCCTGAGCTGCTTCCTCTCAGCGGCAGCGGTCGCGGCCGCGGACGGCGGCAACGGAAGCACGGTCGCGCTGCACAGGTCGTCCGTCGCCGGCGTCTGCGTCAGCCGCAGCAGCGCCACGGCCAACCCGTCCGACGAGTGGGTCGCGCACCACGTGTTCAGCGAGGCGCACGGGGTCGCGGCGCAGCCCCCACCGCATACCTGCTCCGTCAGCCGCTGTGGCCCCGGCGCGCGCCCGCTGCTCTGCGCCGCCGGCCTCACTTGCGTCGCGCAGACTGCCTCCTCCTCCTCCTCGTCCTCCTCCTCTTCCTCCTTCTCCTCGTCATCATCTTCATCCTCGGGCAGCGGCTACGGGTCATGCGTCCTCCTCGCCGACGACGAGGGCACCGCCGCGGGCACCACCGTGTTGAGAGATTACACCGATGAGGCCGGTGAGGCAACACATTTTATTCTCACTGATTGAATCCCTGAGTCTGTGTGTGGACCTTCTGCCATAGGACAGTCGGTGATCTCATCGCGGGCTCCCGGTAACTGTGTTGGTTTCCCTGTTTCGCGGCGACGTGTGCAAGCCCGCGGTGTGCGTGAGGTCGGTCGGCGGCGCGTGCGGCGTGACCAACGGCGGCGCGTGCGGCGCGGACCTGATGTGCACGCCGGTCAGCAACGGGAACTGGGACGGGGTGGCGCGCTGCCTGGACGCGCGCGGCGCGCCGGGGGCCACGGCACGGCAGCTCATGGTCGCCGCCGCCATCGGCGTGTTCAGCAACCGCTCCGACGATGACATCTGCGTTGGCGGCGGCTCGAACACTACCTCGGACTACTCGCTCGGCTTGCGCGGGACGCTGAGCGGCGCAGCTCGCGTGACGGCCGGCGGCGTGTCCACTGCCGTCCACGGGAACTTCCTTGTGGACGCCACTGTGTCCCCCGCTGTAGTCTCCGCCGCGCTCACAGTCACCCTCGCGCTCCCGGGCTTCACCGCGTCCTTGTCCGTTGCGCACTCCTCGGAGTGCTCCGCGGAGGGCAACGCAATGGCCGGCTGGGTCGAGATCGACATCCCAGGGGTCATAACGCAGCGGGTGCGCGGGGCTGGCGTGCATAACTGCACCACGTCCGCGCCGTTCCGTCACCGGCTGGTGGCGGTGGTGGAGGGCGGCGACGTGAGCATGGCGGACGGGCTGCTGCAGCTCAGCCGCAGTGGGCTCGGTGGGGCTGTTACATGGATTAAGACTTCGTCGTTGTGTGTGTGTGTGTGGATGAGCGCCTGTGTGATGTGCGGTGTTATTATCACGTGTGTCGCCCAGTGTATTGTGATCCCTACTTGCCGCATTGGAGATGAGCTCGGAGGCAACAGAGACCAATGTGGACGCACGCGCGGACGACCCGCTCCTAGTCTGGGCCGGGACCATCACCGGCGACCTGCAGCTCAACTTCGGCGACCCAGCCGGGGGCTCCCTGTCCGCCACCGTCACCGGCGGAGTCAGTGCGCCCTTCGAGCTCAGCCTCAGGGAAAGACGCGTCTCGGTGGGAGACATACAGCTGCAGATCGACCTGCACGTGCAGTACGGCGAGGCGGCCGCGCCCATGTTTGAGGTGGACGCGGCGCTGCGGTACGTGGTCGGCGGCGTGCCCGCGCCTATCGGCGGGAGCGGGTCGCTGACGTTCCGCGTCCCGCTGGACGGCGACGGCGTGACGGCGGTGACGCTGTCCGCGGCGATCCAGCTGTTCCCCGAGGGGGTGCCGCAGTCCATCCGGAAGGGGCGGCGCGTGGCGCTGTCCGGCGGGCCCGGCCTGAAGACTCCAAAGCTGGGCGCCCCGGAGCTGTCCATCGGCGGGTTTGCCGTCTCGGGCCTGGGCGTCACGGCGGCGGCGTACACGCTGGTGGACCGCCTGGCGCACCACGGGGCGACGCTGACCGTCAAGTCGGTGGCCGGGTGGAACGCGGCGAGCCAGCTGACCGCGCGCGGGGTGAACGCAGTTATGTCCGGCGTCGGGCTCAATCTGACAGACTTTGGCGTGACGCTGAGCTCAGTGGTGGACACGTTGTTGGCGGGCCGGGGCGACCCCTCCGCCGTCAAAGCCGGGATCTTCAAACTCTTCTACCGGGCGACGAGCATCGCTTCCAAGCTCCGGGCCGATGGCGATCCCGCTGAGCTGCTGTCAATCAATGTTGAGTCCCTCATCGAGGTTTTTACGATGTTTGGCGACGCCGACGCGGATGGCATCAGCGCTCTGGACCCGGGCATCGCCGCGCTGGTGAAGGGCTTCCAGGCCGGCGCCATGGAAACGCGGGCGCTTGCGGAGGCGGTGTTCAGCTTCCTAGTCATCACGGAGGAGCTGGCGGGGAGCGCGGCGGAGGACGCGGGGCTGGACCTCGGCGGGTACAACATGAGCAAAGCTACGTACGCCGAGGTGTTGCGCGCGGTGGCGACCGACGCGGGGCACGCGGACGACGCGCTCGGAACCTTCGCCGGGTACCTGTTTACGGACGACAACGTGCGGGGCATGCTGAGCTCTCGAGCGGAGTCGCACTGGGCGGACAATGCCGATGTCAACATCTCCGGCATCGCCGCGGTGCTGCGCTCCCCGGGCGTGATGGACGTGGAAATTTTCAAGAGCGCGGCGCGCGAGGAGCTCGCGTCCGAGGCGGTGGTCACGGCCGCGCTGAGCGTGGCGGCGGGCGTCAAATTCTCCGCGGTCGACACGGGGCTGACGCTGGCGATCTTCCAGGCCCTGGCAGGGGGGGTATTAATAATGAGCACTCGACCGACTTTGAATCGCCTCCTACTCCTCCCCCTCCTCCCTCTCCGCCTCATGCTCCTCCTCCTCCTCCTGCTCCTCCTCCTCCTCCTCCTCCTCCCCCTCCACCTCCTCCTCCTCCTCCTCCTCTTCCTCCTCCTACTCCTCCTTTCCCTCCTCCTCCTCCTCCTCCTCCTGCTCCTCGGTATGATCATTCACGTTGAAAAGAAGTCATGCAGGCACGATCGTCCAGTTTCGGTTCGAGTTTTTCTTCTCGACGACCCTCTTGCATGGCGGCGCAAGTCATGTTTGGCGCCACGGACGCGCAAGTCACTGCGTTCGCCGAGGCCGCCGCCACGAGCGACGACGCCGTGGACAGCATGGTCATGGCCTCCCAGGTGAGGTTCTTGCCGCACACGGGATAAGACGGCTTCGGTTTGTCTACCGGTTCTCTGCTTTGCTACGCAGAGTGTCCGCCGAGGGTCAGAGCAAAGTATCACACTGCTTTGCACTGAGAGAACCTATATGCAATGCTGTGATATCTGGTCTCACTCGCGTGTGTTGTGTTGTGTACCCTCCCACACGGTCGACCTGGACGGCCTGTCCATGACCGTCACGGATGTCACCGCACTCGTCAAGGAGCAGATCGCGTCTTTCGATGCCGGCGTGAACAGCGTGGACGCCGCACTCGCGGCGCTCACGGGAGCCTCCGGACTGGACATCTCGGGCACGGATCTGAACATCTCGGGCTCGGCGCTGAACATCTCGGGCACGGTTTTGAGCGCGTTGTTGCGGAGCTCCGTGGCGGGGAGCAGCGCCGGGTCGGTGCGGGCGAGCGCGCAGACGTACATGGCAGGGGCACGCAAGCCACATCATGACAACGTGTTGCTCATCACTCCATCAATCCACGTTCTTTTACCCTGACCCGATAACCGGTGTTTATCGAGTTGGTGTTTGCAGTCTTCCTGTGACGTGCATCAACCGTCATCCCGTGTCCGGCTCTGCTTGGTGAGCGGCGCGACGGGCGCACTGGCGCTTCTCGCGCTCGTGGACGTGACGCTCGCCTCCATCGGCCTCGATGCCGCCGGCTTCGGGGCCATCGTCGCCGAGGCATGGTCTTCTTTTCAGAACAAGCACTCGAGCCCGAATCAGCTCATGACTTACCTTTAGGGTGAATGCACACACAGAGGCACGGAATGTTGTTGTCGATTCGATGTCGATCGAGTGCGTGCGTGTTCTCAATGACCCTCCTGCGAGATCGTGTCCTCCGACCGCGGCTCCAGTACTATCGCCGCGGCGTACGACGCGAAGTTCGCCGACACTGCGGCGGTGGACACCATGTTCGCGGAGGCGGAAGTGTCGATGGCGCTGCTGAACTTCACCAACGAGCAGGCGCGGGACTTCCTGACCTCCGTGGTGGCCGCGAACGACGCCAACACGGAGGTCTTTGCCGACATCATCAGCGAGGCCGCGATCCAGGTCATCTTGGACCGCGACGACGTCGCCGTGGACCTGAGCGCGTTCGCCGGCTGCGACAGCTGCGCCAGCGCCGAAAATATATCAGCGGCGCTGTGGACGGTGGTCGCCGTCGCGCAGCCGGGCTCCGCGGAGTCCACGGCCGGCGAGTCCATTCGCGCGTTGTTCTTGGGCGCCGACGGCGAGGCGCTGTCGCTCGCGTCGATGGATGCCACAAATATTGACATCTTTGCCGCGTGGGAGGTGGCCGCGATCGCAGCGTGCTATGGCGCATCCGTGGACGCCTCGCTGTACTTGTGCGCGCTGGCGCAGCTGGCAACCTCGGAGAAACTCGAGAGAGTCGTCATCATTTCCACCAACCGAGTCGATTCAATCTCGGAAGCCTTCAAACTCAACAGAACCCAGTTCGATTATCTGGTAGGGCTGAGTAAATAATGGTTACCACATCATCCACCACATTCATACCTCGTATATGTTCCTTGAGATGAACGGATTCCTATGGCTATGGATAGCAGTTGCGAGCATTATTCACTTCGCCCTATTCTTGGGTCGCCAAGGGAATCGCCAACGGCGAGTTCACGACCATGACCGACCAACTCACCGCCGCGCGGGTCCACGCCGACGACACGATATCCGTGGCGCTGACCGCCGCCGCGGGCGAGTCCATGCTGAAGGTGTTGGCGGCGCTGCGGCGCCTCGACGTCGCCGTGGCGGTGTTGCAGGAGGTGGGTGGCCTGCTCGGGCTGGGCACCTCGGTCGCGAGTCTGCTGACCCACGCGGTAGGGACGGACGGATATTGCTCGCCACGTCATAGCATGGCACCTAACTCAAGAAATGAGGATTCAAATGCTCGTCGATGACGTGGCAAGCAGCATCCATCCGTCTCTACCACACGGACGACCTCGAGACCATCGTGCGCTCCGTCGCCAACTTGGCGAGCCTCACCTCCATCCTCGCGACCGGCTCCGAAGTCGCCGCGCTGGCGGCCAACTTCAAACGCATCGGCGGGCGCGTGACGGTGATGCGCGACGCCGTGCCCGCGCTGGTCAACTCCACCGCCATCATGTTCCGCGACGTGAAGCGCACAGTGCAGACCCTGTGCAACTACTCGGACATCGTGCACCGCGTGACAGTGCTCATGGGTACGGCCAATCAATCAATTCTCACTTTTCACGCGTGATCCACTATGATCTAAACCCTCGCTCGTGAAATTGCCATAACGACGTGGCGAGCGCTTATTCACTTGCCCTATTGGTGGGCGGCAGCGAGACAGGCCTCAAGAGTTCCTCCGCGGTAGCGAAGACGACGGAGTTCGACAGGGTGAGGCCGCGGGATGAGAATGAATAAATGCGGATTCACACATGCTTGTGTTGAATGACGTGGCGAGCACAACGTATCCCGTGTGTTACCCCACCATAGCCGGGCGCCTTGATGAGGTCGCACACCCGCCGCTGCAAGAAGCCGTCGGTGTCACCGCCGCAGCCGGTGGCTGAATGAACATATGTTCGAACATCTCACCATGATCTCACCGCGTGCTACTACCCATGTGATGCGTTCCCTACTGCACGCTGCCCTTCGACATCCCGCTCGATGACCTCTCGTGGGAGTTCACCCTGTTCGGCGACGTTGACGTGAGCACCGAATCACTGGGACTGCCGGACATCCCCGCCGGCCTCGCGCTGCAGCTCTCGTGGGTCGGCGACGTCGCGGTGACGCTCCTGGACCATCACAACTACGGCTCCACATTGAAGTACGCCGTGGTGGTCACCGCCACGCTCGACTTCGAGTCGGCGGGGATCGAGGTGCATCTCATGGTAGGAAGGGATACCGCGTCGTTGGTGTGTCCCTTACTCAATGAACCAATTGCCTGCGTGTGATGTTCGGTGATGTTACCGCGTTGCCACTCATGTGTTTGTGTTCCCTACTCGATGGGCAAGACGTCGATCCCGGCGCCGTGCAAGCACGGGATCCTCATGGCGGGGCACGTGAAGCTCTCCGTGCCGTACCTTGCACTGGGCGTGACCGCGAGCGGCATGTACAACTGCGCTGACGGCGCGACCCCCGCGTACGAGGTGGACGCGTTCGTCGGCGAGCTGATGATCGGCCGCGGCGACGGCGGCGGCGGCGGAGGCGTGGGTTTCATCATCCACGACACGGTGGTGCACATGGAGGTGGAAACCGGCATGATGGGGGAGGGGTCCGTCGGCGCGTGGGCCGCCAACGTCTCCGGCGTCGCCGAGGTGGCCGCCGGGGACGGCGCGGACGGGATGCCAGGGATTGATATGTCCGTTACCTTCGACGCTGTGCTCACCGGGTACGGGTTCGACGCGACCACCAACACGAGCGCGTACGATCTCGCGATGGAGGTGACGGGAGAGTTCGCCATCGGCAACGACGATTTCGAGGTGCACGGCTCGGTCAACTTCGAGTACCCGTGCACGTCCGGGCTCGTGTACGCCTCCGCGGGGCTCTCACTCAACACATCGTACGCCATGCGTGTGCACGGCGCGGAGGTGCTTGTCACCGTGGCGTGCGACAAGGACTCGCTGCCCGAGGTGGGGCGGTACCGGGTGTGAATGATGCCCGCGCCACGCCACCGGGCACCTTTAAACACACGTGTTTTGAGTTGCATGACATCCTTCGACGCGGCGCGCATCGTTTCCCTGGCCTTGGCTCGAGGGCACGCCGTATGTGACCATCACGGGGATCCTGGAAACGTTTCAGATTTCGGCCGACATCGCCATCTCCAACGTCATCGTGCACCTGCAAGTGACCGAGTCCGCCGGCTACCGGCTGTTCGCGGGGTTCTTCGAAGCGTCACTCGCCGTGGACTCGTCTTCATCCTCCTCGTCCTCGTCCTCGTCCTCCTCCTCCTTCGGGTTTCAGCTCGCCGCCACTGTGAACTTCGAGGCGACGCTGCCCTTGAAGAAGCCGCTGCCGCCGTCCGACGCGCCGCCCACATGCGCGAGCTCCACCACATGGTAGGTCTGAGCGAATTGTTCCCGCCACGTCGTCGTCATTCTCCTCGCTTGAGAGCCTCCTCATTTTTCGAGCAACACGCCACCCACCGCATGACGTTGCGAGCACTGTTCCCTCGGCCCTACCACGTGGGATTGGTTCCCGAACCAGAACCTGACGGGCGTGGGGGCGGGCGCGGCGCTCACGGCGGCGCTAGATGGCGCCGGATTCGGCGGCGAAACCGACGGCTTCTTTCAGCGTCGGGGCTGCGGCCTCAGCAAGGTGTCCGACTATGGTGGGGTAACCCACGGGATGCGTAAGTGCTTGCCACGTCATCGACATTTAATACAATCATATGTGAACCCTCGTTTATTGAGTGCCATCCTTTGACGTGGTGAGAGCATTATTCCGTGTATGTCTCTACTTGCTGCGTACAAGTGCGGGCGGACGCTGGCGGACATGAAGGCGGCATGCGCGGCGGCGGCGGACTGCGTGGGATTCACCCGCCTGGATCCCACCGCGGATGCGTACGCCACGGGTTGCGGCTTCACGGTGTCGCAGGACACAAGCATGCGGCACTGTGAGGCCTGCCGCATCAAATCGTGAGCTATGTTTGATATTAGGCGGCTTGATTTTTTAGCACCACATGGACCGCATTGAACCACACTCACCACACTCGCCACACCCACCTCACTCACCACACTCACCATACTGGCCTGGATGTGTACCGGGCCTTGCACACGGACACCTTCCATAAGAACAAGAATATCTCCGGCAGCCCCCCGGTGGTGACGGGCCCGCTAGACGACGTGAACTACGGTGACGAGTTGGACGGTTTCTACGTGGTCAAGGGCCTGCCCTTGGTCGGGCCTGACTGACAGTGCTCGCCATACATAGTATGCCAATTTACCCAAGACACGAGTGCCTAAAATGTGGATGATGACGTGTTAGGCATTATGCGTCAGGCCCTAGCCCCTGGGCGACATCGCGGGGTACGCCGCCGCCGCCGCGTCCTGTGCCGCCTCCACGCCCGAGCAGAAACTGGAATGCGACGCGATGTTTGACTGCGTCGGGTTCTCGCGCCGCCGCTCCGGTTGCGCGTATTGGATCATGCAGGACAGCGGCCTGCGGGCGTACGACTTTTTCCATAACAAGGAGTTGGTGGGCGCCGTGCCCGCGATTGAGTTTGACGGGCCTTTCGACAACACGGACGCGGACTTCGGAGGTCTATACGCGGGGACTTACATGGTGCGGCCACGGGAACACGAGGACGGGATTAGTCGTCATGGTGTGTCTGACTAAATGCCTTTTCGGGTGTGTGACTCCTATTCGGGTGATTTGCACTGATCTTACCACGTGTTGCTGCTCATGTGTGTGTGTGTGTTCCCTACTGCACGGCATCCCCTTACGATGCGAGCAAGGTGGCGGGGTACGCGAGCGGGTCATACGACACGCTGGACGCCGCCAAGGCGGCGTGCGACGCCATGCCGACGTGCACGGGGTTCAAGTACCTCGCCACGGGGTGCTTCACCTTCGTGCTGGACGACAGCGAGCTGCGCGCGTACGTCTTCACCAAGCACGCCACCATCGCCGGAATCCCATCGAAGATAAGCGCCGTGGCCGCCGCCACCCACGCTGCCGCCGACGCCGACGCCAACGCCGCTTCCTCCGGCGCGTTCGACGGCGTGTACCTCAAGCTGAACGCCACGGTGGGTCAGGTTGCGGCGTACGGGGATGAGCGTTGCGGCGGCAACAGCAGCCTGCCCGCGGTGCGCGCCGCGTGCGACGCGCTGGTGGAGTGCATCGGCTTCACTTTCGCCGCCGCAGGGGAGATGTGCCACACGTTTATTATGGAGGAATACGGTGAGGCCACGGGCACACGGCACACGCGAGGCCCATAGCCGCTGCGTTTTCATTTTTGCGTTTCAACGCAAGGGATGAGACGTTGGTTCATGGGTGTGTATGACGGTGCGATACGCGTTTGTGCAATATTGAGTGAAATTCGGTGAGAATTTCACGTGCTACTACAGTATGTATTGTGTTCCCTACTACACGTCTTCACGCGAGGCAACGAAGTGGCCGGGTCTATGCCTGCGTCGCTGAAGACGGTCGTCGCGACCAACGCCACCAAGGGCATCAACGCCACCACGGGCATGTACCTCCTCAAGCACCGCGCCAACTTGCACAGCGTGCAAGAATACGGGGCTACCATATGCAATCTCACCGTGGCGCAGCAGAAGTTTGACTGCGATGCCGTGTTCGAGTGCGTGGGGTTCTTCCGTGCTAACTCTGGGTGCGGCCACCAGATCTTGGAGGAGTACGATGTGCGGAAATGTAAGGCCCGGTATCACCTTCCCACCACCCAAACGTTAGTCGAGCTATCGCTATCGTTGGTCCAACATACCCGATACCGGTTGGTTACATAATGCATGCTTTACCGAACATCTCTGATTTTAGCGCGGGCCTGATCCATGGACGTGTTCCACGAGGGCATGCTCATCGCGGGGTGCCCAGCGGTGGTGACAGAGCTTGAGGACGGGGCCGCGGCCGCGGCCGAGGACGGCACCACCATCGAGGGGTTCTACCTGGCCGTTGGCGCGGCGGTGGCGGACGTAGACATGTACGAGGAGGGCGAGTGCATGTCAACGTTGCACGCCGCGAAGCTCACATGCGACGGCACGGTCGACTGCATGGGCTTCCTCCGCGACCGCGAAGGGTGCGTGACGTGGATCATGAAGGACAGCGCACTGAGCGAGTACACGGCAGGGGAGAGTGAATTTCCCTTAACGCTCCCCACGGCATTTACCACGTTCTGTATCCTCGCGTCTGAAATTTAACGGCAACCGATAACGTGCCGAGCATGCATCATTTGTCCTTGATACGTGTTCCACAAGAACATGGACATCGCCGGCGCGGGAGCATCCGCCGCGCTCACGGGTCCTTTCCACAACGAGGTGTGGGGCGGCGATTACGACGGTGTCTACCTCGTCAAGGCGTGCGCAATGAGACAGGTGGTGGAGTATGCGCGGTATCACGTCGATGGCATCATATGCAAGGAGCCGCCGCCGCTCCCGCCACCTCCATCGCCCACTTTGGCGCCCCCGCAGTCGCTTCCGCCGTCCAACGATGTGTTGTTGGCTGATGACATCACCAACGGCACCAGTCCAATGGACCTGTACGCGCTGCGCGCATCGTGCGAGGAGATGGTCGGCTGCATCTGGTTCAAGATGCAGTCCACCGGGTGCGTGCACTGGATCTTGGGCAAGGACACGAGCTCGTGCGCCGCGGCGTCGCGCCGCACGCCGGACCCGCTGTGGACCCCGCCGGAGAGCGGCGCCGGGTACTTTATGGCTGGCGTCGACGAGGCGGTTGTGGCGCTCGCTGACGACGACGCGCCGGCTTCCGCGGAGCACGCCTCCGGGGTGACCATCGGAGTCGTCGCCGCGCTCTCCTACACCTCACCAACGCTCTCCATTTCGCTCCGGGGGGCATTCTACTACCGCACTTGCGACAAGTACCAGGCCCGCTTGGTCGGCAAGGTTGCGATCATGCCCGTGGGGGGCTCGTCGGATGAGATCGCCATCTTTACGGTGGGCGCCACGATGGGGTGCGCGACGGAGGACAGGACCCGCGTCTACCGCGTCTTTGGCACTGTGTCTGACTTCGCGGTCATCGCCGGCGTGACCGTTCACTCCGCCGTCGCGAATGCCACCATCGCCGAATACCTGAACAGCAGCGTGGCGCTCAACGGCACGTTCGCCGGCGCCGCGGTCATCGACGGCGACGTGGAAGGCCTCGGGGGGTTCGACCTCAGCGACTCATCCGTCACCGTGTCCGTCGGCTTCGCCAAGCGCCCGGGGGGCTGCTCAAGATCACGCGGGTGCGGCTGTTCTTCGAGCTGGACATCAAGTACGACCACCCCGACATGTCTGCGGCGTCGCTTGGATCCCCTCAGGCCAC
>Ga0307488_10004100_pt1 | contig 12161 bp, 17 predicted proteins | sample SB02metaG_FD_202248 | JGI IMG/M metagenome (GOLD analysis project Ga0307488, IMG submission 202248) | Sea-ice brine microbial communities from Beaufort Sea near Barrow, Alaska, United States - SB 0.2 | ecosystem: Environmental > Aquatic > Marine > Coastal | place: USA: Alaska | collected...
CAGTACGATGATCGTTATTATAAACATCGTCTGGATGTCCAGCAATTTCATATTTGCTACAATAATCTGTCATACCTTTTTCTATCATAGGCATTATTGTTTTTTGAGGATTGTCGTTGCTGCCTTCGCGTTGCATGTCAGCAATTTTAGAAATAGTTGGAAAATACTCTCTGCGGTAAAAATTAGGATCATTACGCATATGCATACACGTATCGTCTACTAAATCAAAACCTACATCTATAGTTTCTGTTATTTCTCTAATCATTACCATTTTCTGCAACTCCAATAACGTGCCTTATGGCGCGGTCCAGGATTATCACAGTTATGTCTTGCCCGGAAACTTCTACGTGCTGCTGGATTGTTTTTACGAATCTTCATAGCTTTACCTTTAACACTGCTTCCGCCGTGTCCAAAGTTTACTTTAACTATATTACCTTTAGGATTCTTAACGTAAACTTTAAACTTTTTAGTATCGCCTTGCATAGGCTTGCCTAGTTTAACTTTACGTCCTTGATATTCTGCTTCGTCAATAACATCATCTTCATTATACCACATAACACCGTAGTCTTCAAAAAAGTCATCATCATCGTCGTATGTAATTTCATCACTTTCTTCTAATTCGTCTGCACTAATATCAATATCAAAATCTTCGTAACCCTGTTCAAACATATAGTTTGCTAATCGATTTGCATATTCATCTGCTTCTTGTTCAGATAAGTTTCTAGCTAATGGAATCTGATAAACTGTACCACCTTGATCAGTTTCGTACATTTCTTGTTCTGAAAAAATACTTTCGTCAAGAGACTTTTGCTCTTCTTGTTTTTCCATTGTTATTCTTACAAAATGTTCCATTGTTCCTCCTAATGATTCAATACTATTGAACCTACTGTCCCGTCAGTCCAGTTATATACTTTGGCTCTAAGCCATACATAATTGCCTGTAAAATTAAACATATAACTACCATAGCTTCCGGTATATGTTTGTTGTGTACTTGTAATTATAAACCAGTCAGCTTCGGCAGGTGTAACTGCTAAAGTTGCTTGTATTTCTATAACACCTGTAAACGTACTATCTGCATTACCGGATACATTATATTGTACCGTATGTAAACCGTCAGCACGGCCATAATAACCGTCACCTTTTAGTTTATTAGAAGTACGCGAAAGGGTAGTACTATCGTTATCATGTGTTAACTGTACTACGTTTGTTCCGCTTACTGTAAATTCAAAATTTTCACTACTTATTGGCATACTGTTATTTATCAATATCTGTAGCACATACTAATTTGTCGATACGTTGAATACATCCGCCTGCAAGTATCTTAAATAGTATTAACACCTTTTCATTTGTTATGTAAACATATCTACCATTCATATACTTATGATTGTTTTTTAGGTCTTGTAATAACATATTTGAAACTTTGACTTTATCTCTGTTTGCGGCAAGCCATGGGCCTAACGTTTCAGGAACAAGGTTGCTACCAAATGTTATCTTATAATCGTATTTGTTGTTTTTAACAATAATAGTATTTGTGTTGTTTTTTATAAATTCTAAATGATTTTTAGCAGGTTGGTGCAATGAAACTGCATGTTTACACTTATTTGATAATTTATGTAAAAAACTAATATCATTAGTATACAAGTTTAAGTGTCTATTTTCGCATCTTAGTAAGTAAGAATTTTCATATCTAGTTAACTCGTTGTAAATAGTTCTTGCATCTAAGAAGTGTTCAAATAGAATAGGAGTTTCATACCTACCAATTTTTCTAACCAACGGCATACCAGATTCTAAGTTTGCTTGTAGTTTATCTAAAACAGTACAAGCAAACTTGAAGTTTTTATTTCTAAATATAGGCGTTAGTTCACTATTGATACTTAGAGAATACAGATACTTGTTATAGAAAAGTTTTGTAGTTTCATACTTTAACAGTTTCTTTTTTTGTGTCATATACAAGTACCAGTTCTTTCTTGACTAAATCAATGTTACATTTGCCTCCGTTTTTCAACTCACCAAATAATAACTGTCTAGATAATGGACGCTTTATTTCTTTATCAATTACACGTTGTAAAGGTCTTGCACCCATCTTTTTGTTAAAGCCTTTGTTAACTAGATAATCAAGTGCTTCATTACTAATAGTTATGTCAACTTGTTTATCTTTAACCTGTGCTTTTAGTTCAACTAAGAACTTACCAACAATTTTCATCATTACTTCTTTACCAAGTGTACTAAATGTAATAATACCGTCGAGTCTATTTCTAAACTCTGGAGCAAAGAAACGTTTTAGTTCTGTGTCTTCATAGTCGTTTTCTACTTCATCACCAAAACCTATAGTGTTCTTTTCTGCATCAGCCGCACCTAGGTTAGTTGTTAGTATTAGCACACTGTTTCTTGCATCAGCTTCCTTACCGTTACTACCCATTAGTTTACCATTATCCATAACCTGTAACAAAATTTGCGATACATCTGGATGAGCTTTTTCAATTTCATCTAAAAGTAATACACAGTTAGGATTTTCTTGCAACTTTGTAATAAGTATTCCATTATTTTCTTCGTAGCCTACGTATCCTGGAGGAGAACCAATTAGTTTTGCTACTGAGTGTTTCTCTTGATATTCACTCATATCAAAACGTACAAGTTTTACGCCAAGTTGTTTTGCAAGTTGTTTCGCAGTTTCAGTTTTACCAGTACCAGTTGGACCCATAAAAACAAACGATCCAATAGGTTTATCGTCAGCTTTTAATCCTGCTTGTGCTACAAGTATTTTGTCAACAATACCTTCAATTGCATCATCTTGACCATATACTTCTGATTTAAGATTCTTTTCAAGATTTTTAAGATTGTCTGTTTCTTTTTCCGCTATTTGTTCAGTAGGCAAATTAACTACTTTTGATAGTTCAAATTGTATCTCTGTATCACTTACAATTTTATCACCAGTAACTTCTTTTAAATTAAATCTACTACAAGCAAGATCAATTAAGTCGATTGCTTTGTCAGGTAACTTTTTATCGCTTTGGTATTTTACACTTAGTTTTATAGCTTCGGAAATAGCTTCATCAGTAATAATTGTAGCATGATAGTCTTCGTAATACTTTTTAATACCATGTAGTATCTCATTTGTTACTTTTGCACTTGGCTCATCAACTGTTACTCTTTGGAATCGACGCATTAATGCACGATCCTTTTCAAAGTACTTCCTATATTCATCCCAAGTAGTTGACGCAACAACTTTGATATTGCCTTTTGCTAATGCCGGCTTTAACATGTTTGCAAGGTCGTTAGCACTATTACCTCCTCCGCCAGACCCAGCACCACTAATCATGTGTGCTTCGTCAATAAACATAATAGTTTTACCTTTTGTTTTTAAGCCTGCTAACACAAGTTTAAATCTTTCTTCAAAGTCACCTCGATATTTACTGCCTGCCAACATACTACCAATATCTAACATATATACATTATATTCTTTTAAGAACTCTGGTACAGTGCCATTAACAATATTCCATGCTAGGCCTTCTGCAATAGCAGTTTTACCAACGCCAGGATCACCAACTAATAAGCAATTATTTTTATTACGTCTTCCTAGTGCAAGTGCAATAGTATCTAATTCGTCACTACGTCCTATTACAGGGTCAATTTTTTCTTTCTTAACTTCTTGATTAAGGTCTGTTGTAAACTGTCGTAAAGCACGTTGACCTTCGCCTGATAGTTCTTCATCTTCAATTGTAGTTTCAAGTTCGGTGTTTATGTACTCTGCAAATGGATCTTTTAGCAAGCCACCTTGTTCAAGATAAAAATTACTAATAGATTTCTTTTCTGATAAGATACTTAGAATAACATCTGAAAGTTCTATAGTATTTCTACCAGCAAATAGCACTTGTGTAAATGCACGATTAAGTACACGTTCTACTGCCTGTGTCTTCTTTGGTTTAAACTTTCCTTCTATCTTTAGCTCTTGACACTTGTCTTTTAAGTGATGTTCTAAATTAGATTTTATGTAATCAGCGTCTGCACCGTAGCCTTTTATAATATTATAAAAATTATCACTACACAGCATACTAAACAGGATGTGTTCAATAGTAATGTATTCATGCTTTAGCTTTTTTGCATCAGTTATTGCTTTATCAAATACTAGTTTTAGTTCTTCGCCTGGCTCAACCATTTATATACCTTTTTTCTCTTTTAGTTTTCTTTTTCTTTGCCATTTCTAATCTTAACTTAGAAACCCTATCTGTGAATTCTATACCTTGCAAGTGATCATACTCGTGTAAAAATACTCTTGCATCATAGTTATTAAGTACTATTATACACTCTTTTGCGTCTGCGTCAAGAAACCGTGTCACCAATTTCACTGGTCTTTGTACTTTTAAAAATAAATTAGGATAACTTAAACAACCTTCGTAACGTAAATCAGTTTCTTCTGATATTTTTTCTATCACTGGATTAATTATTGCAAAGGCATCTTTTAACTCGTTATGCTGTGTAGGTTGCATTACAAATATTTGTGCATCTATGCCAACTTGGTTTGCACTGATGCCTACACCTTTATGTGTGTCCATAATGTCTACCATATTTTGTGCAATTTCCACAGCATTGCAGCTGTCAAAATCAAAAGGTTTAACAGCTCTACTAAGCCAGTCACTAGGTGCGTAAATTAATTCCATTTTTAATCTCTTGTATCTTTCTTAATTCGTCGTTTGTTAATTTAGGAGTATTAGCTTTTATTTTTACATACAAGTTACCTCTATTGTTTGTATTTACACGAGGCACTCCGTGGTGTGCTATATTCATGGTAACACCGTTATTAGTTCCAGGTGGTATTGTTAAAGAAATTTGTTTCTTTTCAGGAGTATTTAAAATTACAGTTTTACCTAATATTAAATCAAAAACGTCAATAACTACTTCTGTATAAAGTTGTTCACCCTCCCTGCGCCAACCAGGTGGCGTAGCAATATCTAACTTTACTTGCAAAACTCCCCGCGGCACACCTTGTATACTATCGTCACCGTATCCAGGGAACTGTACAACATCATTGTGTTTCATACCAGGTGGTATCTTAACATCTATAACTTCGTGCCTACCACTAGGTGTACTAAAACTAATACTAGTACCTATACCTGTGTAAACTTCTGTAAAGTTCATTCTATAATTAATGCGTATGTCTTTATTACGTATGGGCCTGCGTTGCTGTTGTGCAAATCCTTGACCAAACATATTTGCAAATATGTCTTCGAATCCTCCAGGATTTACACCTTGAAATCCTCCTGGGCCAAACCCCGGCGGATATTGCGGTTGTGGATTGTCGTATTGTTGACGCTTTTGAGGATCTTTTAGTGTAGCATATGCTTCATTAATTTCTTTGAATTTTTCTTCATCACCGCCCCGGTCAGGATGGTGTTGCATACTTGCTTTCTTGTACGCTTTCTTTAGATCGTCGGGTGACGCTTGTTGGTTAACGCCTAGTATGTCATAATAGTTCATACTAATACTTATTTGTTAGTGTACTATTTTTTACTAGTTCCGGTATATAAGCCAAACCATGCCGCACCAGCACCGACTACGATACTAATAAGACCACTTTGTTCCATACTCGGTTCTGGCAAGTTCATATACCAAATAACACATTTATAAAGCAACACAATATACACAGTTAAGAACAAGCGTGGAAAGATTCTCCAAGCGTCGACTGCTCTAGCCATATGGATAAGTTTTGCATACGGGTTAGGACCCATATCTTTTACACTAGTATCTACTTCTAGTTCTAGTTTAACTTTACGTTTAGTTGTATCTTGCGTACTAACTACTACTGCATCAGGTTTTGAATCTTCTACTGCTGGACCGATATCCGCAGGAGCTGATTTTGGTTTATCTAAATCCTCAATCTTTTTTCTTGGCATTTTTCTTTCCCTCTAGTTTATTAAGACGTGTTTCTAGCTCATCTATTTTAGATGTTATTTTAGGATATTTTACACGCCAAGCATTTGGATCATTTTGTAACCATGTCCAACCCCAACGTATTGCTAGATATTCTAATGTGGCGTCAAACTTTTGTACTGCCCAGGTTGCCATTCTTGTATCTTTGAACCAGAATAGAAATCCTGCACCAAATATTGATCCAGCTAATGCTGTATAAATCCACAGACGATTGCTCGCCATTTGTTCAATTATTTCCCACATACTAATCCCTCAATTATTATGTAAGTATTTATTCGGATTTATTGTCTTCTGGGAGAGGTGAAACAGCTTCTTCATAATATACAATAATTGCCTTTTGCTGTTCTATGTAGCGTCTAAGCTCAGCGAAGTTGTTTGATAAGTTTTCATAGTCTTTAATGCTGATAGCAATATATGCATCTGCACCATTCTTCGCTTCAAACTCTTTTTTGAATTCTTCAAAGTTTTCGTTTGGGGATACAACATAAATTCTTATATCGTTCATTTGTACAGGTTTAGGCATTGGAACAATAGGTACTACAGTTTTTTCTAACTTAGTAACTATTTTAATTTCTGGTTCTTTATAAAAGCTACTACAACTACTCAGTAGGAGTGTTGCTAGTAATAGACTCGAGATTATCCCAAAGTTTATTCGTTGCATTTTGCATCCTCTTTTCAATTGGTCCTGGCTTCTTATTAGCCAAGTGTGTTAAATTATGTTTGCTTAGAGTAGCACGAAGTTCATCTCCGTACTGCTCTGATTTGTTTAAGTCTGCGTTTAGTTGATCGGATAACGTGTTTAGTCTAATATTATCTGCTTTAAGTGTTGCTAAACTTTGCTCGCTTGTTTCAATAGCACTTTCTAATTTAGCATTGTTAAGTCGGGCAATTTCCAAATTGGATTGTAGCTGTTTTACATAAAACAATCCTCCTCCAGCCGCAGCTAGAACTATAAAAACTAATGCAATTTTTAATCCACTAAACATATTTGTATTTACCCTAGTAACTTTCCCAGCGTTTTTGGTCCTACAATACCGTCAGCAGTTAATCCATTAGATGTCTGCCATTCTTTAACAATACGTGCAGTGCCTGGACCAAAGATTCCATCAGCAGGAGCAATATTAAGTTTTTCTTGTACTTCTGCTACTAATGGACCACGTGATCCTACTCTGATAGTTTGATTATAATCTGTTTCTGGCTCTTCAAAGTCACCACCTAGTACATCCATTGCATGTAGGTAATGTTTCTTACGATCGTCTAAACCAATTGTACCACCGTTGATACGTTTAGTAGCACCTACAATGTCCATGCCATCGCAATACTTGTTTAGATTGTTTGTATCCCAAAACCAGCAAGCTGAGTCTAGTGCGCCTTTCTTAGTGCGTACATAGTCTACTGCGTCTTCTGGAGACATGTCCATTTCTTTAGCAAATTGCGTGTAGTTGTATCTACCAGTTAACTGAAGTATACCACCGCCACGGAAACGCCAACCATCACCACTATCGGTATCGCCGTTGTCCATTCGTCCAGCGTAAATAACGTTAGCAATTTTTTCAGGTTGTCTATGATATGGGTTAGCATCTCTCCCTGCCCTTCTAAAATATTTAGGAAAAATTGTGTTAAGTGCTTTAGCACTATAATTTAAGTTTTCACTTAATACACGGAAGCCACCGCTTTCGTGTCCACACTGTGCTACAAACATTGCTACACGCTCTGCTGTATCTACTTCCCATAACGGAAGCACTTCTAACATTGCTTCGTACCAATCTTTCCAGTCATCTCTATGGATTAGCTCTTCAGCCATCCATTCCTCAAAATCAAATTTAAAGTGTTCTTTAGCCATAGTTTATTTCCTTTTTACTACTAGCGCCAGTCCTTCGTTTTCAAAAATAAGGTTGTCGCCGTATTTGCTAATATTATAGTTACCAAGATACTTAGTTAGAAATAGTATTTCTGGATAAGCGTTAATATTAAAACCACTATCAATGCTTTCTAGTATTTTTGTATAGTTACCAAAATCTATAAATTCAAATACTAACGGATCTGCATATGGTTTTTTTATAGTAAGATTGTTTTCTAGTAAGTCTACACTATCTACGTAACTGTTATTGAAAAAGTTTTTATAATTTTCCATTGTAGTTTGATTTCTAGTCATTCCATAATTATTAGGATCTTTTGGAATATGTGCATCTAAGTTTTCCATCGTAGCATCTTTGCTTTTAAAATTTTTATAGTATCTAAACTTTAAATCATCTATGCCTGATATTTTTTTAATGCCATCTAAAACTTCAAATATATGTTCGTGTATGTGACGGTTTCTTTCTAGTTCAACAAAGACCTTGTATGTTCCGTCTGACTGTTCGCCAGCAGTAGAGTCTGCATCTAATATAAAACTGTAACCACCTTCAAGAAATTTTACTAAATCATCTGCTGGTGCTTTGTCTCTTATACTAAAACTTAGTGTTACTATATCTTCATCTTCACCCATCTTGGATTTAAAAGAATCAATTTCAAATACATTGTGTACCATGTGTTTTAAATCGTTTTCTCTAAGGCCCATTATATGACTCCTGCCGCCGGATCAGCTGCTGGTGCTGCCGCATCTGGTGCTGGAGCTCCTGCCCCTGCCATTGCATCAGCAGGTTGTTCGCCTGGTTGTGCATCTGATTGTTCTATTGCTGGTTCTGTTACTAATTCCATTTTCTGTGAGTAAGCACCGTATATATCTGCTACTAATTTTTTTGGCATCACAATTTCAACTATCCATATAGGTAACCTATCTAGTTTGCCTTTTTTAGTACCAGGACGTATGTCTCCGGGCTGACGTATTCTACGTGGTTTAGCAATGTGTGATTTTTCATATGTTATTTTACAATCGTAATCCAGTAATCTTTTACCGCCCATTGGATCTGGCATTTTAGCTCTTGGCCAGAAAAATTTACATGTGATCCAGTGTCTATCTATAATTGGACCTTCAGCTAATTCGCCGTCTTCCCAGTTCTTGTAAACATAGAGATCTAATTCGTCTAATACACGTTCGAAGTCTTTTAAGACTTGAAACGCTGTATTGCTTTCGTAAATGCCCTCAACGTTTTTAATTATATCATATATATTTTGCATATTGTTTCCAAAACTTATTATACTTATTTATCGCAAATAATCAATAACAAAGTGCTTTTGAAGTAATATGAGATGCTAAATACTTTTGTAGAGCAAATGCTCGACCGAGCAACAAGGCTCTACTTACATCGATCCATGTAAGGAGGACACTTAATGGGTGCAAAAAGAAAGTCTCAAAAGAGACAAACTAACTACAGCAATGTAGTTGAATTTACTAACTTCAAAAAACAAAATCAAGTAACTATCCTTCCAAGAAACAAAAATCAAGAACAATACACGCTAAAACTGCTAGACCAGAAGAAAGACATAGTCTTCGGTGTAGGCCCTGCAGGAACCGGTAAAACACTGCTTGCGGTGCAGGTGGCTGTAAAAATGTTTAAAGAAGGCGTTGTTGACAAGATCATTGTAACTAGACCGGCGGTGTCGGTTGACGAAGATCTTGGATTTTTACCTGGTACATTAGAACAGAAAATGGCTCCTTGGACGAGACCAATTTTTGATGTTCTAAGAGACTATTTCCATGCTAAAGAAATATCAGATATGATTGACGAAGGCATAATAGAAATAGCACCTCTTGCATATATGAGAGGGCGAACGTTTAAGCAATGTTTTATATTGGCTGACGAAATGCAAAACGCAACAGAAAACCAAATGAAAATGTTACTCACACGGTTAGGTGAAGGTTCAAGAATGGCTGTTACAGGAGATCTTGCTCAGGCAGATAGAATCAAAGATAACGGTTTAATAAGTTTTGTACAAAAGTTACAAGCTAACAATTCCGCCCGTTTGGACATAGTCCATTTTGCACAAGGAGACATTGAGAGGCACGAAGCTGTAAAGGAGGTGTTAAAGATATACGGAGATAGTTAACTATTTCTTAAAAACATAAACACCCTCAAACTTTTCCCGCCCGGCCAGTTTTTGATTACCAACTCCTGGTCGGGTGTTTAACATCATCTTAATAGTGGATACGTGTTTTAATCCTATTCTTTCAGATACTTCGATCCACCTTTCAACAACTTCGACCGGTTCTTTTTGTCCGTAGGTTTTGTAATCGGCCAAGTTAGTTGCGAAAAGTCCTTCTCTATTGAGTCCTCTATATATTCGTTCAATGGTCGGAGTAACGTAGCCATCAAACCAATCATCCAACGTTTTATAGCGGACCATGCATTGCGTATCTTCATTTGAGTATTTCTCCAAGTTAAAATAAGGTGGTGAGCTAAATGCTAAATCTATATCCTCTGGTTGATATTCTTCACTAACATTTTGTATTATTGTACCTTTAACTCCTACTGCTTCTTCAATACATTCGTTAAAGAAATTTAAATATTTTACAGTTTCTGTGTTAGGTTCAACGCCTATGTAGTTGTACTTCATATTACTTGATCCTATACCAAGTAATCTTCCTCCGTACCCACAGCTATAGTCATAAACATTCCCCCACAATACAGGACACAAGTGTTCCACTATTGCTCTAGCATTTTGCGGTTTAAAATTTTGTACATTTTCTCCTGTAACTAATTCTAAAGCCCTACGCATTGCAGTTGGATAAACTAAGTGATTCCCCTCACGCATTTCAAAGCATATACGTATTGCACGTTTTAGTTTTGTGTCATCATAAAATCTATCTTTTAAACTATTACTGCCTCTACCTTTAGGTTCAGCAGTCATCATATTAGGAAACAAAAAACGTGACAGAGGCTGCCCTCTGTTGTTTCCTAAACTTATCTTTTCATTCTGCACACTATTGTAACTAGTATGTTGAAAGTCCTTAATTGCCTTTAAAATGCCATCTTTTGTAAAATACAAAATTGGTACTAGATCTATGGATCGATAGATGTCAAAAACACTATCTATAGTGCCTTGAGGGTCTTTTTCGTAGGTCTCTTTGGTAAATTGGTCTAATTGGTAGTATACTGGCTCATACCCCGTAAACTGATCTCCGTGGATGTTTTTAGAGCCAATATTCCAAATTTTATAAAGATCAGCTATCAAAGGTCATTCATCAATGGAAATATCTTTGCAATGACTAATGCACATTCTTTTGCAATATCCATATGTTCTTTCTGTGTTCCATTTGCGCTTCTTAGATCAATGTAATGAATCCAGCTTCGTAATGTGCCATTCATATACAATGTTGTTTTTGTAATGCCTTCAGGTAATACTTTGCGGGCTTGTTCTTTAGCAATACCTTTTTTAATAGCCCAGTCATATTCTTTTTTTGCTAGAACTGCAATACGTCTTTGTGCATGTTCCCAATCAAGTTGTAACTTTGCATCGTCAACTTCAACTGAGTTTTGTCTATTCTTAGGATCTTGCAAACGTGCTTCACTGTATTCAAACATTTGTGCTTGATCATTGGGATCTGCATAACGTTGACTAAACTCTTGAAATGCAAAACTTCTGTGTCTTACAATCTGATGTGCAATGTCACGTGTAGTTTGTATTTCTAAACAAGCATTAACCATTTCTAAAGGTGACCAATGTGCATGTTTAATTAAATATTTAATTAACTTTTCGCTAGTTTCTTTATTCATTTGATTGCTAGGGTTACTTACCCTAGCACAATAAGCAATAAGGTCTTGTAAGTCAAGTAAGCCTCCATCATCGTAAGTTTCAAATTCACTTGCTTTACTATATGAAATTAGTCGAACGGCCATCCTTTTTGTACTCCTTTTAGATTGTTGATTCTATTTATTATAAAACTGATTGTTGTATGTATATGACCTGTGTCTTGTGGCTGTAACAACGTTTTATAATATTCTAATTCTTCTTCAAGTACGTCAATGCGTACTATGTCATTTATAAGCGATTTATTACTGGTCGCCTTTTCCTGGTTTTTCACTAAAATGTTCCTCTACTTTATTAGGCACCCCGTCCCACTCTTTTGCGTCAGCAGGAACATCCTCTTTACGCATCTGAGTAATATTAGGCCATTCATCTGAGTACCTTTGGTTAAATATTTCCCAATATGCTTGTTTGTCTGGAGTTAGTGCATTGTCTGGCACAATAGCGTCAACTGGACATTCCGGTTCGCATACTCCGCAATCTATGCATTCCATAGGATTAATGACAAGCATGTTGTCACCTTCGTAAAAACAATCTACAGGGCA
>Ga0307488_10004101_pt1 | contig 12160 bp, 10 predicted proteins | sample SB02metaG_FD_202248 | JGI IMG/M metagenome (GOLD analysis project Ga0307488, IMG submission 202248) | Sea-ice brine microbial communities from Beaufort Sea near Barrow, Alaska, United States - SB 0.2 | ecosystem: Environmental > Aquatic > Marine > Coastal | place: USA: Alaska | collected...
TTGGTAATTTTTAGTTAATCATTATTGATTGAATTAGAAACCCGCTTTTAGCGGGTTTTTTGTTTTTGTATGCGCTGCGCTTACTATTCACTTCGTTCACTTATGTACTTCGTTCACTTATGTACTTCGCACACGGTATCCTTGCCATTTTTCAAAAAGCATCCCTGCTTTACGACCTACTTTTTTGCTACAGCCAAAAAAAGTAGGCAAAAAAGGCCGCTCGCGCTAAAGTTCTTAATCGCACAAAAAGGCTTATTTTAGCGTCGTTTCAAATGTGTCCCTCCAACTTCCACTCAAATGGCATCCCGCGCGGCGTCCGCTTGCCATTTGCCCCTAAAATAAGCCTTTTGTGCTGAAACTTTAAATGCGGGGATGCTGGGGGCTTGGTAGTTTGGAATTAATAGGAAAATAGATCTTTGTTGTATGGTAAGTTAACGTGGCTGTCCTGTTAGTGCTGTTCATCGATGTACGTTTTGCTATTTTTGGCAGGCGAATAATAGCGCCTGCCGTTTTCACATTACACTGTCATGGACAAGCTGTTCCCAAAAAGTGGTCTCCATCAGTGAATGCACAACCGAAGCTTGGATCTGCCACAGTGGATGGCGTTAGCCAATCGTCGCCGGCAGGTTTCACACCTGTCTCGACCCAGGTCACAAGGTCGATGAAAGCACTAGAGAACTCCGCGGCTGTGAAGTCGCAATGAAGGACTCCGCGAATAGCACGCTGCACCAGCAGATCACTTTTCCCATGTTCCGCTACCCTCGATGCATACTCTACCTCGTTCAGTACTGGGACGAAGAGGTCACCCAAATTGTGGAGAGTCAACACTGGAATAGTAATATCACCTGAGATCACGGGTACTTGAGACAAACCGTTTGGCCCTGGACCCTGAGGATCAGACTCCACACGAACAATCCCGTCATTCAGAGCCTGCTCATCAGGCGTCAGAAGCGGATCCGTGTCAAACTGATAGACGACTCCTATGTTGTCGACACCGACGCCGGGAGCGCGGGGAAGCGTGCCGTCACCTATGGCAAGCTCGAATAAAAAGTTACCTGAACCGGTGGTTGACGGGATGGAATTCCAGAAGGCGAAGGCTTCATCAAAATTCGGACGTTCACCGCCGGAACGCAACTCAGTCAGGCTCTTCAGATTCTCGCCGTCCGCGTTTAACAAGAAAGGCCATGCGCCAGAAAAGGCCTCTAGGTTGGTCTTGATCAGAGGGACAGTCTGCCCAATGTAAACAGCAGCGTCTATAGGGTAAGTTGAACTGCCCGTTGCAATCTGTTGTGCCGCGGCATTGAAATCGAGGAAGTAATCAAAAAGCGCATAGTCACCTATTGCACCGCAGGCCGGCAGCGCGCCGTCGTAGGTGTTCGGATATTGCTCGATCGAAACCGCGGTAATGTGACCACCCATGGATACACCGGTCAGATAGACCTTATCTGGATTTCCAACGAGTCCGTTGAAACGTTTGACCAAGGCATGGGTATCTTGTACCCCAGTAGAGATGTCGTAATCATTGCGGCTATAGCTAGACGCAGCCCATGCATAGCCCTGGGCGATCAATAGCGCCCGCAGTGGGTGATTATCGACCGTCAGCTCGAGCCCTGTTCCTCGGAAACCATGTGCCCAAACAACAAGATCACCATTCCAGTTATCCGGAACCTCGACACGGTAACCCGCACCGGTGTGCACTCCCCATAGTGCTGATGCGCCGGGCAGAGCCGTAAATGGGAGCTTACTCTTATCAACATAATAGGCAGGCGGTTTGCCCCCTCCCGCGGCGGCCTGGGCCGAGGGATGAAACACCAATATCACCACTGTCATCAGAATATTTGAAATAAAAATTTTTAACATAATATAAGTCCCTTTGTTATTTTTGAAATTGGTCTGGCGATATGAAATCACCACCAGTTTTTAAGCGTAGTCTAAGAAATTCGCTTCACAAGTTAAATTGACACTAAGGGCACTTATTCCAACGAAGTGCCCACCTTATTTCTAAGCAGAATTATATTTTGGAAACGACAATTCGATTGTTAGCCCTATATGGGTTAAAAATGCTTACTCGCTAGTTTGTGTATTTGTGTGATGTAATACCCCATTTAGCGAACTCATTCTTGAGCAGAATAGGGTGTTTTTTACTTATATCACGCCAAGCATTTCCAACAGAATCTCTCACATACGCACTCTCATCGTTTCGAAGGGCGCTCAACATCTGAATGGCAAGCGCCGCTTTAAAAAATAAGGGCGTCCTGTCCACACACCCAAGCCTTCCAATCCTTCCGTCACTGCCACGCGCACATCGTGATCCGCATTTGCCAACCATTCCCTGATAACAGGCGGGTATCTTCATAGCCTTAGAGGTTAGTTGGCATCAAGGTCAAATACTTTGATATGGATCAATTCCCCCCTTTGCTTAGCGGTGATACTGATAAACCCAGTAGAGAAAAACAAAGGAGTGGTTTATGACAGTCGGTAACTATTGCGAGCGAGAACTAGCCCTCCTTACGCGGGATGCATCTCTACAAGAAGCCGCCATGATGATGCGTAATCATCATGTGGGAGAGGTGATAGTGGTAGACAAACTACATGGACAAAACATTCCGGTTGGCGTGGTGACCGACCGAGATCTGGTCATAGAAATCATGGCGTTGGAAGTGGATGTTGAGCAAATAAATGTCGGTCATATCATGGGGCTAGATCTCATAACGGTGCGCGAAGATTACAGCCTAAGTGAGACCCTTGATATCATGCAGCAGCATGGTGTGCGAAGACTGCCGGTGGTTAACAGTAATGGAATTTTATCAGGGCTGATTGATATGGATCTTATTCTAAAGGTGCTTTGTCAGGATCTGGGCAAGATGCTTGCCCTTATTCATACCGAACGCAATATCGAAAAGACCCTTAGGGCATAGTTGTGCTATGCCCACAAACAATCTTAAAATTGCTGATATATTTGAACAGATAGCGGATAATTTAGACATACAGGGTGGCAATTTTTTTCGCATCCGTGCCTATCGTCAAGGGGCGCAACAATTGCGCGGTATGTATAAGGATATCGCGCAATACGTTGCAAAGGGTCAGGACTTAAGCAAACTGCCTGCCATTGGTTACAATTTGGCGGCGAAGATCGTTGAGATCCTTGATACGGGCCACTGCGCTACCCTCATTAGCCTGCAAAAACAATCCCCATCAGGCTTAGTCGAGCTGCTGCATATACCAGGCCTTGGGCCAAAACGGGTTCATGGGCTGTATCATGAATTGGGCGTACATACCCCCGAGCAGGCATTCCGCGCGGCCAAAGACGGACGGATTGCTTCATTAGCGGGCATGGGCGAAAAAATCCAGGCCAATATCATTGCCGCCGTTGAATCCCAGATGAAATCAAAACCTCGAGTCAAGTTATCGGTAGCAGCGCGATACGCCGAACCATTTGCAGACTACTTAAGGCAGGTAGAAGGGGTTGAGCAAGTCGTGATCGCAGGCAGTTACCGCCGTGGTAAAGAAACAGTGGGAGACATCGATATACTGGTGACATCACCCCAAGGGGAGAAAGTAATAGACGCATTTGTTCATTATGAGCAAGTACGTGATGTGTTATCTAAAGGTGATATACGAAGCTCAGTGATTTTATACTCTGGCTTACAAGTAGATGTACGAGTGGTGCCTAACGCCAGTTATGGTGCGGCCTTGTATTATTTCACTGGCGCAAAAGCCCACAATATTGCGATCCGCAGTCGTGCTAAGAAGTCTGGGCTAAAGATCAATGAGTACGGGGTCTACCAAAATGGAAAGTGGCTTGCCGGACAAACCGAGGAGTCGATTTTAACAGCTGTAGGCTTACCTTGGATCCCTCCAGAGCTGCGTGAAAACAATGGTGAAATTGAGGCGGCCCATAAGCATACACTGCCCAACTTGGTAAGACGCAGTGATCTTAAGGGTGACTTACATGCCCATACCACGGCCACTGACGGACATTATAGTGTGGCAGAAATGGCTCAGGCTGCTCAATATAGCGGTTTGGAATATCTTGCCATCACTGAGCATTCCAAACGTTTGACTGTGGCGCATGGGCTAGACGAAGCACGCTTGGCTGTGCAAATCGACGAAATCGATACACTCAACGCCCAATTTAAAGGTTTTACCTTATTAAAGGGAATCGAAGTCGACATACTGGAAAACGGCGACCTAGACTTATCAGATGCTATTTTAGCCAAACTCGATCTGGTGATAGGCGCGGTGCATAGCAACTTTCATTTATCCCAGGCCAAGCAGACCGAGCGTATTTTGCGCGCCATGGACAGCCCTCATTTTACTATACTCGCCCATCCAACCGGACGTTTATTAGAGAGCCGCGAAGCCTATGACGTGGACATGAGCCGTATTATTCATCAGGCCAAGCAGCGGGGCTGTTACTTGGAGTTAAATGCCCAGCCTATGCGCCTGGATCTCAGCGCACTACATTGTCAAATGGCCAAAGCAGAAGGGGTTTTGGTCAGCATTAATTCTGATGCCCACAGTGTGAATGATTTTTATAACCTCCACTATGGGGTGAGTCAGGCCCGCCGTGGCTGGCTGGAAAAGGACGATGTGTTAAATACACGTTCGTTAGCGGAATTACGTAGGCTAATGGCTAATAGATAATACGAAAAATACAAATGAATAAAGATACGAGCAAAAATCAAGACTTCCCCCTAAATTTTAGTAAAGATGTCAGCGCCCTCACTGTTTTTTGTTCTCTCATAACCGTTTTAATAAATTCAGTACAACGAACATTACCAGATATTGCCAAAGATCAGGATATTGAGGCTTTGCATCAATATCGAGTGAGTCTGCGTCAGATAGAAGCCTTATTCGTTGTTTTTCACAATATTGTGCCCAAGAAAATATTACTGAATATGAAAACACAGAGTAAAGCTTTGTTTGCAGCAACGGGCCAGCTGCGGGATTTTGATTTACTCCTAAACAAATTTCACAGAGCCAATCCCAAAAGAAAAAACAAATTTCCTGACATAGCATTGATTGATGAAATAACGGCACAGCGACAAGCTGAGTTTGAACAGTTTTTATTGACGACTCACAATAGTGAATACAGTGATCGTTTTGTGTGTTTACAGGCCAGTTTAAGCAAGGTTGAACTGTGCAGTGATCACGCCAGTCTGAAAGACTGTTGGCCAGGTTTTATGAAAGCATCGATGCACCATGTGCATACCGCTTACCAAAGGTTGTGGAAACAAAAAGACGACTCTCATATTCACAAATTAAGAAAAAGTCTAAAACAGCTTCGCTATTGCATTGAGCTAATTGGACTTATAGTCAAACCACGCAAGGCAAGATTAGTGTTGTCATGGCTGAAAAATCGACAACAAAGTCTCGGGGATTATAATGACATCCAAGTTCAGTCGACTTTACTCAAAGGCTATGAAGGGGCCAATAAACAAATCAAACGAGCATGTGTCACCAGTGAATTGTCCCATGTTAGAAAATCTCTACCCTTGTCAAAATCAGACTGGAAAATTCTCAGAAAAAAAATAAAATCACTGATGCGATAAGCATAGATCCATCCTGTAGTAGGTGCTTTAGTGCCAACACTGTTGTTTTGTGTAGTCTCAGTTTCACGACTAAAGTCATTCCTCTTTAGTTCATTTCGAGTGTATATGCTTAAAAGTGTTACTTGTTTTTCAATCTTACAGCTTAAAAACAATAGTTGATCTGTGTCAACTCCACTGTGTGTAAAGACCTTACAGTCAATGCCTAAAATTGTACTTAATGAGCAAGGTTTACACCCAGCTAATGACTCAAAATAATGCTATTGCTGTGATCTGTAACTATGCACCGCGGCCTTGTAACCTTTACCACTGAGCTTGTGCGAGCATTGTGAGGATGCATTGTGAGACTGGCTGTCAACTGCCGCGAAACGCCAGACCATCTGTAAACGGGTCTATGATTTTGCCGCTATGTTACTTGTAGAAATACCACATGGAATATTGTGGCGCGAACTCGAATCAACAATAACCAGTCGCAAATCAGGCAAGATAATGGTCGTAAACAAGGTGCACTTAACGTCAGTCGGACTAACCACTAACATATTTTGTCAAGGTGCAATCATTTTCGTCTAGCTAGAAAAACTAATAGCTAGAAAAACTAATAGCGAGAACAGATATGAAAAAATGGCTGTTATTAGGTTTGATTGTGGTGCTGGTGTTGCTTGTCTATTGGTATAGCCGAGCTGAACCCATAAGTATTCAAGCCGTGCAGGTTGAGTACGGTGACGTAACTCAAACCGTCGCAAATACCCGTTCAGGCTCAGTGATGGCTTGCAGACGCAGCAAGTTGTCGGTGTCAGTCGGAGGGCAGATTAGTCAGGTGAAAATTAAGGAGGGCGATAAGGTCACCGCCGGACAACTGTTATTAACGCTGTTTAACCAAGACATAAAAGCGATACTGGATCAGGCATTAGCCCACCTAACGGCGGTTGAGTTACAGCACGAAGGCCAGTGTATTATGACTAATTCTGATCAGCGAGAAGCCGCTAGAAAAAAGGCGCTGATCGATAAAGGACTGGCTACCGCCGAGCAGGTAGACATAGCAAAATCTAAAGCCGATGCCAGTGCCGCTGCCTGTCAAGCTGCGGCAGCAGATGTGCGCCAAGCTCAGGCTCAGGTGCAATTACAACAAGCCATATTAGCCAAGACCCAATTGTTCGCACCCTTTGATGGTACGGTTGCTGAGGTGAACGGTGAAGTAGGGGAATACGCTACCCCTTCGCCACCTGGAATTTTAACACTGCCTATGGTCGACTTGATTGATAACAGTTGTTATTACGTCAGTGCCCCCATAGATGAAGTTGACGCTGCGCGATTGGAAGTGGGTATGTCAGCGACTATTCGCTTGGATGCCTTTCGCGACCAACCTCTGCCTGGCAACGTTAGGCGCATTGCTCCCTATGTCTTTGCCGCTGAGAAACAAGCGCGTACTGTGGAGGTAGAGGCCGATATCGACGTTGATACCTCAATCAATATGCTGGTGGGTTACAGTGCCGATATGGAGATCCTGATCCAAGCACGCCAACAGGCTTTACGTATTCCTACCGAAGCGATTTTTGACAATAACAAAGTATATGTCTTCGCTGATGACAGTTTACATTTACGTGAAATTGAAACTGGCCTAAGTAATTGGCAGAGCACAGAAGTCATCGCGGGATTGAAAGCTGGTGAATGGGTGTTGACTTCGGCGACACAATCCGGATTAGCCGATGGGGTGGCGGCCACCAGACAATGATCGCGCAAAGCTACCAAGCTAACAATATACGCGTGAATAAAAGTCAAAAATCTGAAGGGGCGACGTTAGTCCTAAATGCAGGCAATCAAAGTAGTAACTATTGTCCACTAAAGTCTCTCTTACAGGGGATGTCGAATGATTAAACTCGCTGGGGTGAATAAGTGGTATCAATCAGGCAGTGAGTCCCTGCATGTGCTTAAAGACATCGATTTAAATATTGCCCAAGGGGATTACTTAAGCGTGATGGGGCCTTCAGGCTCGGGTAAATCAACCTTGTTAAATATGTTGGGTCTATTAGATGTGATTGATAAAGGTGAATATTGGCTGGCACAGCAGCCTACCCATCAATTGAATGAAGAGCAGCGTGCCAGTTTGCGAGGCAAAAAAATTGGTTTTATATTTCAGTCTTTCCAGTTAATTAATCGACTCAGCGCTGCTGAGAATGTGGCCTTACCCTTAGTGCTGGCAGAAATAGCGCCAGCTAAACGTAAGCAAATGGTAGAGCAGGTTTTGCAACAGGTTGGGCTGACAGATCGCGCCCAGCATCTGCCAGCGCAGCTATCTGGTGGACAATTACAGCGAGTCGCCATCGCTCGGGCTATAGTGATGCAACCCGAACTGATCTTAGCCGATGAACCCACAGGTAATCTGGATCAGCATTCAGGACTGGAAATCATTGAATTACTTGAGAGCCTTAATCTAAAAGGTTTGACGCTAGTATTGGTGACTCACGATATACAGATGGGGCAACGGGCTAAGCGTAAGATCAAAATGGTAGATGGGGTGCTCAGTGAAGAGGTGACAGAACAAGCTAACCAACCAATCTTGCAGGTAAGAGAAAAATGAAAAGCGTGGACGTGCTGTATTTTAACCTGCAGGTATTTACTCGCCATCGCTGGCGTACCGGTATGTTGGCATTTTGTGTGGCATTGGGCGTAGCATCGGTAGTCTTACTGACTAGTCTAGGCGAGAGTGCTAGGCGTTATGTGCAGCGTGAATTTGCCTTGCTGGGTAACGATTTATTGATTGTCTTGCCTGGTAAAAAACAAACCAGTGGTGGCGGTGTGCCCATTTACGGTACCTCACCCAGAGACCTCACTCTGGCAGACGCTGAACATATAAGCCGGCTCGCGGCAGTAAAATCGGTTGCACCCATTATTGCGGGTAATGGTGCGGTATCATATAAAAGCCGTAATCGGGATGTGATCGTCATTGGTTCTACCAGCGGTTTCTTGCAGGCCCGTAACCTTAGTCTGGCCATGGGAAGCGGCTTGCCAGATGACGCCGCAGAGATTGCCAGAGCGGTGGCAATTATCGGCAGCAAACTACAAGATGAGTTATTTTTAGGACAAAACCCTCTGGGTAAAATGCTCACTGTGGATGATTATCGTTATCAGGTCATCGGTGTATTGGCCGAGCGGGGTGAATCTCTGGGACTGGATATGCGTGATATGCTTATTTTGCCAGTGCGCAGTGCTGAAGCACTATTTAACTCACCTGCCTTGTTCCGTATTTTGATTGAATTACATGCGGTATCGGATCGCCAAGCCGTGATTGAGCAGATATATCAGATAGTCAAGCAACGCCACCAGAATGAAGAAGATATCACTATTATTACCCAACAAACGGTGATGCAGGCTTTTAACCATATACTGGTGACACTAACAGCGATAATTGGACTGCTGGCTGCTATTAGCTTGGTGGTTGCGGGTATTTTGATCATGAATCTTAGCCTGATATCTGTGCAGCAGCGGCGTCCAGAAATAGGATTACTCAAGGCGCTGGGTGCCAGCCATAAGCTTATTCAAAAAATCTTTGTGTGGGAATCCTTGATGCTGGTGATTGTCGCCTCTTTGATTGGACTGCTGTGCGCCCAATTGATCATTTTCGCCGCCAACCAGTGGTTGCCTATTTTACAGTTTGTGGCACCTATATGGTCGCATGCTGTGGCGCTCAGCGTCGCCATTTTAACGGCTTTGGTATTTAGCTGGTTGCCCGCCAAACAGGCAGCCATAGTGTCACCGGTTGAGGTATTACGTGGATGAAGCTGACAGACGGTCTGCGTTGGATAAATCGAGCGGTGTTGTCACAGCGTCAGCGCAACCTGTTAACTATCTTAGGTTTTGCCATCGGAGTGAGTGCGGTCACCATTTTGGCTGCTATGGGTGACAGCCTGAAACAATTTGTGCTGAATGAATTTACTCAGTTTGGCAGTAATATTATCGCCATTACTCCTGGTAAAACCGAAACCATGGGCAATACAGGGATTTTAAGAACAAACCGCGGACTGAGTCTATATGATGCAGAATATCTTGCTAATTTGCCCCATATCGAAGCAATGGTACCTGTAGTGGCGGGCACGGCAGTGGTGAAATTCAGCAGTTTATCCCGAGCCACAGATGTAGTTGGGGTGGGACACCATGCTGCAGAGGCTTGGAATATGCAAATAGCCCAGGGACGTTTTTTACCTAAAGATGATTTATTACAACCCAGATCCTTTGCGGTATTGGGCAGTAAACTTAAAGCGGCATTATTTGCTAACAACAATGCCTTGGGTCAGCAAATTCATATAGGCAGTTCACGTTTTAGGGTGGTGGGTGTGTTTGCCTCAAAAGGTCAGTTTTTAGGCATGGATTTGGATGAAATCGCTTATATTCCTGCTGCTAAAGCCCTAGAACTGTTTAACCGAGATTCGCTGATGGAAATCGACCTGATGTATAGAGCCAATGTCGACGTTGATACACTACTCACATCAGTGAAAAACCGCCTGATCAACCGCCATGGTGCCGAGGATTTTACTATTGTTAGCCAAGATCAGATGCTCGATTCTTTGGACGATATTCTCAACGTCGTGCGGTTTGCGGGCATTGGCATAGGCGCAATTTCCTTGCTGGTTGGTTCAGTCGGTATTTATACCATATTGACCATTACCTTGTCCCAGCGTAAAGGCGAAGTGGGTTTGCTGCGCGCCTTAGGCATGCAACAACGGTTGTTGATCTCCTTGTTTCTGGGTGAAGCTGTGTTTATGGCGACTTTGGGCGGAATGGCGGGCTTGTTGTTATTGGCTTGTATTCAATTGGCCCTTAGTTTGGCATTACCTCAGTTACCCTTATTATTTACCCTCACCAGTGTATCCCTGGGTCTCGGGGTGTCAGTTGTGGTAGGCCTGCTGGCTGGAGCCACACCCGCTTATCAGGCATCTCGCCTGCCTCCTATCGAGGCTTTGAGGGCTGAGTAAGCCGGTTTCTTCGCTTTTCAAATAGCCTTAGGGAATAATGACCACTTTGCCGATGACTTTGTGGGTGGCATTTGCTTTCACTTTATCGTTTTCCTGCCAGTAAACCGCCACCTTATTTCCATTTAGTCCTTGCACATCGGGAAAGTTAGGATCCTCTACACTGGGGCAGTAAACGTTAGGCGGACTTGCCGCACAACTGCCTGTGACTGGGGAAATCACTATGTTTACATAGGGTTCTTTTATGCCGGATTTTGTCACGTCACCGTCGCCAACATAATAGTCCACTTTATTACCGCGAATATGTGTGCGCGTTTCGTCTGCCTTATTAGTGGGCACAGGTAACTCACGCCACACCACAAAAAACGTTTGTTTAGCGGTGTTGTAATCCACTCGGGCTTGGTAGCTGTATTTATTGGCTATATGCTGGGTTATTTTAGATATGGGGAAAGGATTGTTATCGGCACCAGCCACATAACTGGTTTTTTTTGGGTCAATATAGGTTCCCCACACACCGCTCCACGCGGGGCAGGGTTGGGTACCAAAACTACAATATTGATTATTGCCGTCACCGTAAACCAGCAAAAATTGCGGCTTGCCGCTAATCACACCAAAGGCCACGTCGGGTTGTGCATGATCACCGCTGGGCAGGCCCAAATTGAGTGGAACGTTAGTAATCAATTTTGCCTGACTGTCCAACAATAACGCGCTTACCATGGCGTAAGATAATAAATACCGTCCGCCAGAAGGTGCTGTACCAGCGATAGGTGCAAAGGCAATACTGTGGGAATTAACATTCATCAGTCCCATATCTACCAGTTCAACAGGATCCCCTAAAATCCCTTTGTTATAGCTAATTCGTTGTGCCCAAATCCCATTTTTATTGGTTTGTAATTGTTTTGGATCAAAAACCGTGCGCTGCGCCGTGACTAAAAATTCGTCCAACAGTGAGTTGTAAGCAATACGCACCGAACCAACATCGAGGCTTTGGGGGGGGCTGATATTCATCAGCGAACTTTTATCATCGAATAGATAATTCACATTTTTTAACAGCTTTCCGTTACTATCAAAAAAACGAGTAGCAATTCTATTGTATGTACCTCCACCCAGTTTGGCCACTAGCTCCGCACCAGCCACCATAAAAATCTTTGACTTGGTGCTAAAAGCAATCGCAGGACGATTTATCATCACATAATTTGACTTGCCAAGAGGGTAAATTGGGCCTTTCACATGCACCCCATTTTGGTCAAAACCAGAAACCCCTAATATCTTATTGTACGGACTTTTATTGTTGCTTTGCTGCAGAAATGCAGCCCAATAAATATTGGCTACCGGATCGGGATTAAAGGCCAGAGCGGGTTTAAGGGAGGTAGTAGTACAACTAGTTAACAACATGGTCAGGGTTAACAGCATACATACCAGATGATACCTTTTCAGGCTGTTAGTTGTGATGTTACCTAGCTTAGCCAATAAAATATTCATGTTTGTCTCCTTATCTTTGGATATCGATGACTAGTCGGTGGTTTACCTGAACCTAATTATCACTAAGCAAATATAGTGGCTTGTTCCAGGTCAAGCTTTTTGACGACAACTTTTTATCAGCTCGCCCCTGTGTTGCACGATTATTACGCTTGGTTTTTT
>Ga0307488_10004102_pt1 | contig 12156 bp, 13 predicted proteins | sample SB02metaG_FD_202248 | JGI IMG/M metagenome (GOLD analysis project Ga0307488, IMG submission 202248) | Sea-ice brine microbial communities from Beaufort Sea near Barrow, Alaska, United States - SB 0.2 | ecosystem: Environmental > Aquatic > Marine > Coastal | place: USA: Alaska | collected...
ACCAATGATACAACAAAGTCGCAGACCATGTGATATGTGTCAACAAAAAGGATATACAATTATTTCTGGATATGAATGTCATAAATGTAATCAAAGTGGAGTAATGCCAAATATTAAAAAGTATAATTTAAATATTAAAAAAGGTAATGTCAGTGGCAAAGATATTGAATTAAAAGGAAAAGGCGATTATATACCTGAATTAGATGTTCAAGGTGATTTAATTATTCGTTTGAAAGAAGTTGAACATGACAGATTTCAACGAAAAAACAATGATTTATATACAAAATTAGAATTACCATTAGAAGAAGCATTATGTGGAACAACATATAAATTAAGACATTTGAATGATACAGATATTTATATAAATATTGATAAAATTATAAAACCAGATTATATAATGAAATGTGATGGTTTAGGTATGCCCTTATTAACAGATAATGGAACAATCTATGGAAACCTATTAATACATTTTGAGTTAATATTTCCATATCGTTTGAGTGGTGAGCAAAAAAGTACATTAAAAAATGTATTTAAATTAAAAGATAAATACATGGATAAAGAATTACATGAAATAGAATATTTTAAAACTATTGATGAGTTGCATAATACTGAAAGAGAAGAAGGAATGGGCGGGATGGGTGGGATGGGTGCGATGCCACAAGGTGTTCAATGTGCACAGCAATAATTTATTATTGTGGCAAACAACAATAGTGTCAAACAGCAATAATTATTTATAAAAAAAAATATATATATATTATAAAATGGTTGAAGTAAAAGAGATTAGTATTGAACATGTATTAATGTTTGTGATTGTGGCATTTTTATTGTATAACTTTATGAGCGGATGTGGATGTACAAATAGAGGTGATGGATTTAGTGTTGGTGGTATAAATTATCTGGGGGTTGACACCAATACTATTACAAATTTTTGTTATGAGAGTGGAGACACCTGTGGCGGTGATTTTTATAAGGAAAATAATTTATTATATAAATGTGCCAAATCCCAAGAAGAGTCCTGTTCAGATGACGCGAATGAAGAATGTAATGGTCAAAATTGTCCAACTTGTGATGCTTTTATTGAAAGAAATATGGGTTTACAAATTGATGGAAATACTATAACCCAACCTATGAATTGTAATAATATTCATATTGCTCAAGAGTGTGAAAAAAAATATATTAAATTATGGGAGAGTAATGCAAGTAATATTGAATGGGATAATGGCAGTTTTACTGGAGCAACTTATGAAAAGGGTGATCTTTCTTGGACTACCACAGCTCACGGTGGTATCGTAATCCATGGCAATGAAAGAAATATTAGAGATATATGTGATTCAAGAGGTGAAGCAATGGAATTATCGCAAAAAATAAGTAGTAGATGTAATGAGAATATAGAAAAATTATTTAATGATATCAGTAAATACGATATTAATGCATCAGATTCAAAATTAATTAAAGATGTTAAAGATACAATTATAGATATAAATAAAGAATATGGCGAAGCATGTTGTGGTTCAACAAAAAAATGCACTCCAAATCAGATATCTAAATTACAAGAAAACTATTTAGAAAAAATAGCATCTGATAAATATTGCTCAAGTAAAAAATGTAATAAATATGAAAATTGTATAGGTATTTATAATAGTACATCAAATACTTTAGGTGCTAAGTGTAAATGTACACAAGAAATATTACAACATGGTGATTGTGGTCCAGTAACTTGTAAAGGTCAAGGATTTGGTAATCCTTCATCAAAAATGTTATGTTCATATGGTCAAAAGTGTATATTAGATGCAAATGATCCTTCTATGCCTGGTTTTGGAAATTATAAATGTATAAAAGATTAAATCTTCAATATAAACATATTACTACCCTCTTTAATTAAAAATACTTTTTTGTCTCCTGCATCCCTTTTCAACATTTCCCAATTTTCCTCACTTATCATCTCTATAACTTTTTCTCTAAATAAAAAGAAAACATCAACATTATTTTTTTCCTTATCACATTGGAAATACAATAAACCTTCTTTATATTCTTCGATACCTCCATCATAAATTTCAATTAATTTATCATGATTAAATTTAATGAATTTATCAATAAAATCAGGTAAACTACTAATATTTTGAACATTCATTTATATAAAATATATAAGTATAAAAAATATTAAACTAATCTATTAATGACCTTCTTAATGCTTCATCTATATCATTATCAGAAAAACCATCTCTAACAGTATCCATTTGCATATTGGGCAACATATTGGGCAACATATTGGGCAACATATTGGGCAACATATTGGGCAACATTATAGATGGAATCATATTTATATTTTGGTTATTTTGATTTCTAGTATTAATAAGATTCATTAATATTGTTTCAAAATCAGGTGCTACAATATTAGTATTATCTACATTAACATCGTTAGCAGCATTGGCAGCATTGGCAGCATTAATCGCAATACCTTCTGCAATATTATCTGGGTCATCACTCATATTAGGTATAGGTGTATTTAAACTTGATATTTGTTCTTCAGATAATTCTGTATTACTAGCAGATCTTAAACTTTCAGGTAATTCCGGTTCTTCTACTTCTGGTGTAGGAAATTCGTAACGACACATGGGACATGTATTATTTACGCTTAACCAAGGTAATACACCATCACATCTGTCATTTTTTATATGAAAATAATGTCGTTGTGGTTCACATGGTAACTCTAAAACTTTATCATTTAATGCAAACTCATCTTGACATATACTACACGACAATCCATTTTCAACATCTACTCTAGTAACATATAATTCATTTAAACTTTCAACAAATGTATTACATGTGGGTTTATTCTCAACCTTTTGTTCATCGAATGTAGTTTGTAATATATCATCATTTTGTTGAGGTATCATTTGAACACTTTGCATAATTAATCTAAATAATGGATGATTTACAAGTTCATCATCATTCATAGTATTTTCATTTTGAATATTTTCATTTTCCATATTATTAATAATATAATAAAATACTTTAAAGTAATATTAAAAACTAAAACTTAATAATATATAAGATATTGTTGCAATTATCAAACTATTTCTCCATGCGTTTTTATAATTACGATAAACATCTGTCCATGCACTTACTTGTTCAGTTTCAGTCAAATGATATAACATAAAATCGCTTTTAGGATAAAAATAATAAAATGTTAATTTAGTAACTAATACAATTGAAACAAATTTACATACTTTAAATCTATCTTCATTGTAAATATAAACATATAAAAATCCTAAAACCAATCCTAATATCATGCCAAATATATAAATCTTAAATCTTTCTTGAATTATATCTTTGTATTTTTTTTTTTGGTCAACATTTAATGTTAACAGGAAATCATCTTTTTTGTCAATAAAAAAATGCATTAGTATACTTGATAATAATAAAACAAAAGCAATAGCACAACTAATTATCTTGTACATTATATATTAAATAAATATATTATATTTCGGATAAACCACCAACAACAAATCCTTCATTTAATTTAAATCCCTCAACTTTAATGCGTCCACCAACTTTAAATGAATCTCTGTCACCTCTGCGACCTCTTCCACCTCTACCACCTCTACCACCTCTACCACCTCTACCCCTTCCACCTCCACTATTTTGAATACAATTTGGACCATCAGTACATTCAACACATACATTACTTGCACTATCCCATGAACATTGAGGATGAGATTGACAAAGATTTTTATTCATATTATATGAACAATCACTCATATCATTATCATAACACATATCATTACTCCAAGTACATGTTTCACTATTTTGACATCTATTTTTACCGAATGATTGGCATTGTCTAGTGCTTGTATCTATAACACATTTATTATTTGTATTATCCCATCTACAATAATTATCAACGCCTGAACCACTGCAAGTTGAACTTGTATTAATACTACAATCATATGTAACACATTTTTGTAAATTTTTATTATATACTTGTCCTCTACGACAATTATCAACACATGTTTGTTTGCCATTATCCCATATTAAATCTGGATTATCTAAACAATCTTGACCAATAGTAGAAACATTACATAAATCACCAGCAACACCAGGTGCTCTAACGATACATTTACCAATTTGTTCAGTCGTAGTTTCCCTGCACCATACCTCATCATTTTCAACATCACATCCATATTCATTGTATTTATAATTAGGAGATCCATCGCGATTTATTGGACATTCTATTTGGTATTTATCTTTATTTACACATTTTCCACCCCTGCCATCAAAATCTGCATTACACCATTCTGTATCCGAATTTTTTTCACCTGTAGTTTTATTACTACATCTAGGATCAATATCAGTATCTTTAATAGTTATATTATCAGGTGTATTACAATCCTGACCAGTCCAACCAGCAGTACAATTACATCTATATTGTTGTTTATCTGAACCATAACTTTGACAACTTCCACCATGCATACATAAATTTGGATTTACATTACATATTGCATTTTCTTCTAATTCATCTTGTCTTTTTGCATCTGCATCTGCTTCTGCTTCTGCTTCTGCTTCTGCTTTTGCTTTTTTATCCTGTAAATTTTGTTTAGTTTTATAGTTACTATAATCAGAATATTCATATGCAAAATAAAACCCATTAATTAATGCAAACGATATAAAACCACTCAATATTAATATACCTTTATTATTTTCACTCATAGAACCAATAATAACAAATATAAAAAATATTATTGCTGATATTACAAAGGTTATACTAAAAGATGTTAAGTTTTCACTAAATATATAATTTAAAATACCACTATATTTTTTATCATTTGTATCATCATTTGTACCATTTGAATTACTATTTGACATATATTAAATAAATATATTTTAATTTAATTTAATCAATTTCATCAATTGTTTGTTCATCTTTATTTTCCTCTTTGGGCATACCACTCATATCAGGCATACCACTCATATCAGGCATACCACTCATATCAGGCATACCACCTGGCATACCTCCTGGCATACCTCCTGGCATACCACTTTCATTCATACCTGCATAAAGTTTTGACATAATTGGTTGAACTTTAGTATTAAATTCATCCTTTTTACTATTGTATTCATCTTTAGTAGCATCTGTATTTTCATCAAACCATTCTTCATATTCTTTTACAGTTTCATTGATAACAGTAATATCACTTTCTTCAAGTTTTTCTTTGATTTTATCATTTTCAACACTACTTTTTGTTTGATAAAGTAATCCTTCAAATTCATTCTTTGCATCAATTTTTTCTTTTAATACATCATCTTCTTCTTTATATTTTTCAGCTTCTTCTACCATTTTTTCAATATCTTCTGCTGAAAGACGACCTTTATCATTTTGAATTGTAATATTTTCACTCTTACCACTACCTTTTTCTTTTGCCCCAACTTTCATAATACCATTTGCATCAAGATCAAAACTGACTTCAATTTGAGGAATACCTCTTGGAGCAGGTGGGATACCATCTAATTTAAATGTTCCAAGTAAATTATTATCTTTTGTCATAGTGCGTTCACCTTCATACACTTGAATTAATACACCTGGTTGATTATCTTCATATGTTGAAAATGTTTGTGATTTATTTGTTGGAATAGTTGTATTGCGTTCAATTAGTCTTGTCATAACACCTCCTGCTGTTTCAATACCAAGAGATAGTGGAGCAACATCAAGTAATAGTAAATCATTGGCAATATCATCATCGTCAATTGTTTTTCCTAAAATTGCTGCCTGAACGGATGCTCCATGAGCAACGGCTTCATCTGGGTTAATACTTTGACATAATTCTTTTCCATTAAAAAACTCGCTGATTAAACTTTGAACTTTTGGAATGCGCGTAGAACCTCCTACTAACACAATATCATCAACTTGACTTTTACTCATTTTTGCATCTGTCAATACCTTTTGAACGGGATCAATACATTTTTGAAATAGATTCATACAAATAGATTCAAATTTAGCTCTTGTAATACTAGTAAAAAAATCAATTCCATCAAATAATGAATCTAATTCAATTGATGCAGTAGAACCACTTGATAGTGTTCTTTTAGCACGTTCGCATGCTGTTTTAAGGCGCCTCATACTTTTCTTATTATCAGAAATGTCTACTTTGTTTTTACGCTTAAATTCACCCTTAAAATGATTTACAAGTAGATTATCAAAATCTTCTCCGCCAAGATGAGTATCCCCAGCAGTTGCCTTGACCTCAAAAATACCATCTTCAATTGACAATAGACTGACATCAAATGTTCCACCGCCAAGATCAAAAATTAATACATTACTTTCTTTACCTTTTTTATCAAGACCATATGCGATAGCTGCTGCAGTAGGTTCATTAATTACACGCAATACATTTAATCCAGCAATTTGTCCGGCATCTTTTGTTGCTTGGCGTTGAGAATCATTGAAATATGCCGGAACAGTAATAACAGCATCAACCACATCATAACCAATATATGATTCTGCAATTTCTTTCATTTTAATTAATACCATAGATGAAATTTCTTCCGGATGATATGTTTTTTCTTCACCCTTGTAATTAACTTTAATTTTGGGTTTGTTATCGTCGCTTATAATATCAAAAGGAAAATTACGAATATCATTTTGAATTATAGGATCATCAAATTTGCGACCAATTAAACGCTTTGCATCATATACAGTGTTTTCTGGATTCATGCTACATTGATTTTTTGCACCATCGCCAATTAAACGTTCCGTATCAGTAAAAGCAACATATGATGGGGTTGTTCTATTACCCTGATCATTTGCAATGATTTCACATCTATTTTCTTTCCACCATCCAACACAACTATAAGTAGTACCAAGATCGATTCCAATTGCTGCTTTATTTACTTTATCTACGTTATTGGCCATTATGTTGTTTTATTTATTTTTATTTTTAAGTAATTTATTTTCATCTAATTCATCAAGTATTATTTTTATAATTTGTTTTTTATATATATCATATTGTAAATTTAATACATTATCTATTTTTTTAACAAATAAATATTCTATTTGACTTTGATAAAAGATATTATCCATTTAACAAATATTTTAATTAAATATATTTGATAAAATTTATCAAATTTTAATTTAAAATTAAAAAGTATAAAGTATTAATATGAAATGCAGATCTTCTATTCAAAAAGCTCGCAAAGCAAATATCCCAAAAGCGATTAAAGAACAAGTATGGTTAAAAAGTTTTGGTGAAGTATTTAAACACAAATGTTATGTTCATTGGTGTGATAATAACATAAATACATTTGATTTTCATGTAGGGCATGATATACCTGAGAGTAGGGGTGGGACATTAGATATATTTAATTTAAAACCCATATGTGCAAGATGTAATTTATCTATGAGTGATAAATATACCATAAAAGAATGGCAAGATTTAACACCTTTAAAAAAAGAAAAAATAGAAGAAAATTCTATACCACACAAATTACGAAGAAAAAAATTTATGAATTGTTTTTGATTTTTTTATTATATAATATATAAGATGAGTTATACAAAAGATATAAAATATCAAGAAACTTGTAATTATATTAATCCAGAAAGAGATAATGCCGTATCAATGTTAAAAACATGTATTAACGACCCAACTTACAAGTCAAATAGAATTAATCCTAATCCGGGAGATTTTTGCAATGGTAAAGCACAAGATACAATAAATTATAGTTACGATGATAGTTTTCCATTAGAAAACTTAGAAAATAATAAAATAGGAGCAACTACACATAAAAATCATATTAATAAATTACAAGATGACTTAATAAATTATTTATCAACTAATAATAATAATTATATAACAGAATTAAACAATGATAACAGCATCAATTTTGATAATTATTGGAATCCGAATGATATAGAAAATGATAAAATAAATTTCAGAGAATCAAAACCAAATTTTCCTAATTTTGTACCACCAAAATCAATACCATTAAAACAAAAAGTACAAGAATTTAAAGAAGAAGAAAATATTAATGGTAAAAATATAGAAGGATTTGTATCAGGTGATTTAAATAGTGATAATGGTCCGGGTGAACAATATATTAAAGTATGTCCAGACGAATACGAATTAGAAAACGGAACTTGTGTAAAAAAATGTGATCATTGTAATACAAACTATGATAATTCTGATTATACAGATATATGTTACCCTTATAATTATGATGGGATTGATAATTTTGGTAGAATAATGTGTTCAACTACACAAAAAATCGATAATAATACAGTTAGAGTATCTACCCAATTAAGTAATATTAATAGTAAAGAACAATTATTTTCACACCATGATAGAAAATCTACATTAAATATCAATAATTATTATATATAAAAAAAATCTTGAGGGCTGTTAGGGCCATTATGCAATGTCTCACTTTATCACCCTCAGATTCTTTATTTTTTATTGTTTTTTATTTTTTATTTTAAAATCATCCATATTTTGCCGTTTCTTGACACGCTCTATTGTTTCCAGTTCTTCTGAAGTGAAGTCCTAATCTTTGTCTGAATCTTTGTCGTTGTCCGAATCGCTATCCGAATCACTATCAGAATCGCTATCTGAATCATTGTCACAATTTTCATTTACAAAGTCAATCAGCATTTTTTCAACTTTAAGAATATCATCTCTATTTCCACCAATATAAGAGATCTTGAACATTAAGTCATCTTCTACAGAAATAACATTACCAATAACACGATACATAAATGTGTCATTATCAAAATCATCAATATTAATATAAACTTTTTCAACATCCATTTCTTTTGCAATTTTCTTTTTAAATTCATTGATAGTTTCCCCACCATTACCAATGAATTGTCCAATTTGAACATCTTCACCACTATCTTTCCCAAGATTCATTCGAAAGTTAAAGACTTGTTTGTATTTTTTTGCTTCTGGTTTCTTGCTTTTGTGTATGTCTTTTGTTTCAACATACTTTTTAACTGATTCAGCGCATTCAGTAATCTTTTTTTTAATGATATGGATTAATAGAATATTTGCCTGATCCAATACTTTGACATCACTCCATGTAGCATATGTGAATGGTTCGGCAACATCATCATTGTGCTTGATTTCAATTCTTAGATTCTTAATCATAATATCGCCATTTTTAACCATGTCGATTTTCTCTTGATGCATTGGTTCTTTGAGAGTTTTGAATTCATCAATCGATGCCTTAATAACTTTAATGAATAGGTTCTTCCCACCCTTTCCAACGAGAAGTGGAATGTGTGATTTGTCAAGGTTGAACTTGAAGTTGTGAACAGTCATTTCAGATGCCATGCTTGTTGTAAGTTGCGTTGTATAAGTATGAGAGTTGCTTTGCTTTGCTTTGCTTTGCTTTGCTTTGCTTTGCTTTGCTTTGCTCTATTGACTTTTAAGATACTAAAATAATATTTAAAAATTTCAAATTACTTTATAAAAACAGCATTAAATATAGATTTAAAAATAATTAAAATATAATAAATAAAACATGAAATCTGCTTTAAAACGAATAATGAATATTGATATGAAAAGAATATTAAGTAGTGATTTAAATAGCAATGGTATATTTATAGAATTTGATGAAACAGATATTCTTAAAGCAAAAGCATTAATAATTGGACCCAAAGATACAATATATGATAATGCATATTTATTTTTTACAATTGAATTTCCAAAAAATTATCCATTTTCTCCTCCCATATTAACATATAAATCGCAAAATAAAGTTAGAATACATCCAAATATTTATGTAAATGGTAAAGTATGTTTATCTATACTAGGAACATGGTCGGGTCCTTCATGGACCCATACTATGGATATTACAACCGTATTATTAACCATACAATCATTATTAGACAATAATCCATTGGCAAATGAACCTGGATATGAAAAAATATCCGGAAATAATCTAATATATGAAAATTATAATAAAATTATTCGCTATAATACAATAGATAGTTTAATAGTTGATCGAATTAATACAGAATTTTTAGATTTTGATATTTTTAAGAATACGATGATTGAATATTTTAAAAAGAATAATCTATATATTAATGATACAATTGAAATAAATAAAAATATAAAGGAAAATATAAAGATTGGAATATATCGCATAGATATATCAATTGATTATGAATATTTAAAAATTAAATATGATAAATTAAATATAAATTTGAATTAATAAATTACTAATATATAACTAATATAATATGAATAGTAATATTTGTGAAAATTGCGATAACTTTATGTTTACATATACAGATACAGATAATAAATTATTAAACTATTGTAAAAAATGTGGAAATAAAAATATGATTGATGAAAAATGTATATACAAAACTGCAGTTGATTTAAATTTGGGAGAAATCTTAAATAAAAATACAAATATCTTAAATGATAAAACATTACCAATTATTAAAAATATAAATATCAAATGTCCAAATGATGAATGTGTAAGTAATATTAAAAAAAAAATTTCGAATGTTAAATATCTAAAATATGATATTAAAAATATGAAATATATATACATGTGTAATCATTGTGAACAATCATGGACCAATTAAAATAATTATTTAAATAAATTTGAATTAATTAATATATATATATTATAAATTAATATGGAAAATAAAAATATTGAGGACCAATCAGAAATATCAACTAATATTGAGGACCAATCAGAAATATCAACTAATATTGAGGACCAATCAGAAATATCAACTAATATTGAGGACAGTCAAACATTTTATAAATTATATAATTCAGAAAATAATGTCATTACCAATATATTAAATAAATATGAAAAGACAAAAATAATATATGAAAGATATCAAATGATTGCAAATGGTTCATTGCCATATATTTCGAACCCTGAAAAATATGATAGTATATATGATATTGTTGAGGAAGAATTAAAGCAAAAAAAAATACCTTTTATTATTAAAAGGAATATTAATAATGTTGATGAATATTTGAAATTAGAAGACTTTATAATTTTATAAATTTATAAATTGTTTTAAATTTTAATTTTTTTATAATTAAAATATTATTTATAATATAATATGAGACAATTTTTTGAGATTTTGATACCCTTGGCACTTATAATCGTTTTATTAATGTGCATGATGAATAATAATAATGAAGAAGCATTTAGTGTTGGGGGGACTAGTTGTAAAGAACATGGTTTTAAAGTAGGGGCAGGTCATCATGATAAAAAATCTAATGGTTTTAAAGTAGGTGGTCAAGAATGTAAAAATAAAGACCAAGGTTTTAAAGTAGGTGGTCAAGGTAATGGTAATTCTTGCCATGTAACTATGATTTGGGCCAATTGGTGTGGTTATAGTAACAAAGCTGATCCAGAATTTAAAAGTTTAATGAGCAAACATGAAGGAAAAGAAATTGATGGTTGTAAAATGACATTTAAACAAATTGAGGAAACAGAATTAAAAGCTGACCCAAGTTTAATGAGTAAATATAAAGTTGATGGATTCCCAACATACTTTTGTGAAATGAATGGTAAACATGAAACTTTTAATGCTATTAAAGAAGATGATATGTTAAGTAAAATAAAAGATTGTATTAAAAAATTAAAAGGCGGAAATTCTCCACCAGCACCCAATAAACCAGCACCCAATAAACCAGCACCCAATAAACCAGCACATAATAAACCACATAAACCAGCTCATAAACCAGCTCATAAACCAACTCATAAACCAGCACCTAATGGTAAACGGGGTAATTATGCCAAAGATTATAATAGTGTTAGATCCACTATTGAAGGAGAAATATTATATAGTAGTTGTAATGACAGTGAATATGGTCCTCTAAGATTAGATAGTGTTGATAGAAATTTAACAGGTATAGGAAATAGCATTCAGAATGTAATGGGATTCGGAGATTGTACAGATTTAGAATTTGCCCCTGTCAAATTTTCAACTGGTGGTCCACAAATTCCAAGTATGAATAGTTTGTTGCCAAGTTTAGCACAATTACCTGTAGCCCCTATCGATGGTATTCAAGGTATTCATAGACCCGCTTCATTTAATTCGCCACCTAGTGGCAATAAACCAGGTAATGGCGGCAATTCGGGCAATGCAGGTGGTAATGGCGGTGCTAAAAAAGCCCAAGTAACAAT
>Ga0307488_10004103_pt1 | contig 12155 bp, 9 predicted proteins | sample SB02metaG_FD_202248 | JGI IMG/M metagenome (GOLD analysis project Ga0307488, IMG submission 202248) | Sea-ice brine microbial communities from Beaufort Sea near Barrow, Alaska, United States - SB 0.2 | ecosystem: Environmental > Aquatic > Marine > Coastal | place: USA: Alaska | collected 2017-05-06
GAAATGCCGTGATTCCCTTAAACAAAATTTTATTTATTTACTATAAAGAGGAGCGAGCGTTGAGAACGGGCTCGTTCAACAAGTGGATAGGTCGCGGCTATCGCGCGACATATCCTTATTTGTTAGGCATATGGTAATTCATATTTTCCGCCTCCAAACTCCCCGAGCTTTCCGCTATATATGAACCATCTATTGCTTGGAGATGGTATTTTTCCAAAAAAGAAAATACCCGCAATATTTAATTTAGGTATTTCTAATTTTTTCATATTTATATTCATTTCTCTATTTAGATGAAAGTCACAACAAAATCATCTGATCGAGCATACTTGGTAAGTTTCTCAAGCTCGCTTTCTATAGATTTACTGCATATTGATTCAGTCGGAAGTTCTTTTTTTTATACGGGCACATATACAACTTTACCGTCAAGTATAGTCTTGGTAATAAAGTCGTAGTCGCTATCCTCACTCATTGCGAAGTCAACGTGATTTTCCAAAACACACTGACCTAAACCATGACAAAATATAGCTGCTTCCCTAGTTTCTCTATGATGCTCAAGGCTTCTTAAGCGCATATCTAAAACTTCTTTTGGGAATCCGGAAAAGTCAACTGATTGACTCAGTGAGCCTAGCCCTTTCAGATACTTTGTCGGATCAATATAACTGAGCCTATCCCATTCCCTGAGTTTTGTTTTGTCGATCATGGTCTGAGACTAACATTATATTAGTCGTCAATCTAACACATAAAAACACATCACCTCAACGCGTTACAACACGCCGCTCGAACATATATCCCCATAAAATGAATAAGGTGACAAGCCACTATTTTTAACTGTACTCAAGAGGGACAAAATATAAAAATTTAAGTAAAACTAAAAATCATAACCTCAAATGAAACTAACACTGAAATACGACGATTGTAAATAGAAGTAAAAATAGAAAAATTAAGGAGGTGACGGGTGTAGTACAAATTTACCGGCGACGTAGATGCCGGATCACGTCCGGCATGACGGTGAGATAAAGCGGGGCATGACGATAAGATTAAGCGGGGCATGACGGTAAGATAAAACATGGCATGACGGTGAGATCAACTCACCATCACATCCTTAACCATCGCCCTAAACTTTCCCTCCCTAATTAGGTCACAAATGGCATTAATGTCCGGTGAGAAATAACGGTCTTGATCGTAAAAGCTTACGCTGTTACGCACGATGTTATAGCCTTCTTCTACTTTGGCTGATGAGATGAGTGGGCGTCTAAAGTCCATGCCTTGTGCGGCGGCTAATAATTCGATGGCAATGATGCCACGGGTATTTTCGGCCATGTCGGCTAGGCGTCGTCCGGCAAAGGTTGCCATAGACACATGGTCTTCTTGGTTGGCCGAGGTGGGTAGGCTGTCTACCGATGCGGGATGCGCGAGGGATTTATTTTCGGATGCCAATGCCGCCGAGGTGACTTGCGCCAACATAAAGCCAGAATTAACACCGCCGTTGTCGACTAAAAACGGGGGCAGTTTGCTTAGGCTGCTATCAATTAATAAGGCCATGCGGCGCTCCGACAATGCGCCGATTTCGGCGATGGCTAGCGCTAAGTTATCGGCGGCTAAGGCGACGGGTTCGGCATGAAAGTTTCCGCCAGAAATAATATCGTCGCCAAAAATCAAGGGGTTATCGGTCACGCCGTTGGCCTCAACTAATAGGGTGTCGGCGGTGTTGCGAATTTGGTTTAGGCACGCGCCCATGACTTGTGGTTGGCAACGTAAGGAATAGGGGTCTTGGACTTTTTCGCAGCCTTGATGAGATTCACTAAAGGCTGAACTCTCGTCTAATAGGTCGCGATACACTGCGGCCATATCTATTTGCCCTTGCTGACCACGGGCTTCGTGGATGCGGGCATCGAAGGGTGAGCGGCTACCTAATGCGGCTTCTACACTCATTGCGCCCGCAACGGTGGCGGCGGCGAGGGCGTCTTCGGCATGTAATAAGCCTTCTAACGCAAAGGCAGTGGATGCCTGTGTGCCGTTCAGTAGCGCTAAACCTTCTTTGGGCGCAAAGGTAATAATGGGCACCTTGGCGATGGCCATGCCTTCTGCGCCGGTAATAATTTCGCCTTGGTAACGCACATGCCCTTCGCCCAATAAGGGCAAGCTCATATGTGCCAGTGGTGCTAAATCGCCACTAGCACCGACAGAGCCTTTTTTGGGGACGCAAGGGTAAACGCCGGCATTGATCAGGCTCATTAGCGCTTCGATCACCGATAAGCGAATACCCGAATAACCCCGCGAGAGTGAGTTGATTTTTAACACGGTCATTAGGCGTACGGTAGCGTCATCCATTAATGCGCCAATGCCTGCGGCATGGGATAACACGATAGAGCGTTGCAATAAGGTGAGTTCGTCTTCTTTAATGCGGGTGTTGGCCAGTAAGCCAAAGCCGGTATTAATACCGTACACCACACGGCCTTCGTCTAACACTTTTTGGACTATTTTGGCCGAGGCAATAATGTTGTCTTTTGCGTTGTTGGCGAGAGTGATTGTAACGGGTGCGCGGTTAATGTCGCGCAGTTGGCTTAGGCTTAATTTGCCGGGTTGTATCGTTATCTGATTCATTATTTTTTCTCCCCATTAGAATTGGTGGCAGTAATCATCGGTAGATCCACGTGGTTTTCTTCGGCACAGTTAATCGCAATATCGTAACCGGCATCGGCATGGCGCATGACGCCAGTCGCGGGGTCGTTCCATAGTACGCGGCCCACGCGTTTTGCTGCAGCTTCGGTGCCATCACATAAAATGACCACGCCCGAATGCTGGCTAAAGCCCATGCCGACACCCCCGCCGTGATGCAAGCTCACCCAAGTGGCACCACCGGCGGTACTTAATAATGCGTTGAGTAATGGCCAGTCGGATACCGCATCCGAGCCATCTAGCATCGCTTCGGTTTCGCGGTTGGGACTGGCGACCGAGCCAGAATCTAAATGGTCGCGTCCGATAATAACGGGTGCGCTGAGCTCGCCGGTGTTGACCATTTCGTTAAAGGCCAGTGCGATGCGGGCGCGGTCTTTTAGGCCAATCCAGCAGATGCGTGCAGGCAAGCCTTGGAACTGAATACGCTCACGCGCCATAGTTAACCACTGGTGTAAATGTGGGTTATCGGGGATAAGTTCTTTGACTTTTTGATCGGTTTTATAAATGTCTTCGGGATCGCCAGACAGTGCAACCCAGCGAAACGGCCCAATGCCTTCACAAAATAAGGGGCGAATATACGCGGGGACAAAACCAGGAAAATCAAAGGCATTGTCTACGCCTTCTTCTAAGGCCACTTGGCGAATGTTATTACCGTAATCAAGGGTTGCTGCACCACGTGTTTGCAGTGTGAGCATGGCTTGAACTTGTACCGCCATAGATTTTTTAGCGGCACTGATCACGGCTTTTTCGTCATGTTGGCGAGTACTTACTGCCTGCTCAACCGTCCAATCTTGGGGTAGATAACCATTCAGGGGGTCGTGTGCCGATGTTTGGTCGGTGACGACGTCGGGGGTGATATTGCGCGCGACGAGTTCGCTAAAAATATCGGCCGCGTTGCCTAATAAGCCTACCGACACGTGAGTGTTTACTTGTTTGGCTTGCTCGACCATCTCGAGTGCTTCATCTAGGGTGTACGCTTTTTTATCCACGTAGCGGGTGCTTAAGCGGAAGTCGATGCGCGTCTCGTCACACTCGACGGCAATCATCGAAAAGCCTGCCATGGTGGCGGCTAAGGGTTGTGCGCCACCCATGCCGCCTAAGCCGCCGGTTAATACCCATTTGCCGGTGGCGTCGCCGTTAAAATGTTGTTTTGCAATAGCCACAAAGGTCTCGTAGGTGCCTTGCACAATGCCTTGGCTGCCAATGTAAATCCAGCTGCCTGCGGTCATTTGGCCGTACATGGCCAAGCCTTTTTTATCGAGCTCGTTAAAGTGTTCCCAGTTGGCCCAGTGGGGGACAAGGTTCGAATTGGCGATTAATACGCGGGGCGAATCGGCGTGGGTTTTGAAGACGCCCACGGGTTTACCCGATTGGACTAATAAGGTTTCGTCATCTTCTAAACGCTTTAGCACTTCGACTATTTTGTCGTAACACGCCCAGTTACGCGCCGCACGCCCAATACCGCCATACACGACTAAGTCTTCTGGGCGTTCGGCCACTTCGGGGTCAAGGTTGTTCATTAGCATGCGCATGGCGGCTTCGGTTTGCCAGCTTTTACACTGTAATGTGTTGCCGCGAGGGGCGGTAATGAGTCTGCTGCTATCATGTCGATCCTTGTTGATATCCTTGTTGATATCGTTGCTTAAATTATTGTTCATATTGCTGTTCATATTGCTGTTCATATCGTTGTTCATGCTAGTACCTGCGATAAGTGGAATAGGGTTCGCGACCTGCGTGCGTATTGTGTGCTCTATGGCTGGCTACTCTATGGTTTGTTCTATGTTTGTTCTATGGGTAGCTTTTCATGGGTACTGGTTCTCGTAGGAAAACTCACTTGCCCACCTAGCCGATAGTGATTGCCCGGATGGGTTAATACCGCATAACTCACCATGCCTTCGGTAGACCATGTGCGCCGCTGTATTTGCAGGCAAGCTTGGTTGAAGGCAATGCGTAACTGGTGCTGGACGTCGGTATCAGGAATAATCGCTTCGACTACGTGCTCGGCTTGGGTGAGTGGGGCGACTTTGCATAAGTACACATGGGTGGTGACTTTTTCGAAGTCTTGTTGCAGGTAGTCGGGTGCTAATACGGGGTTAACAAAACGATCTTCTAACTGTATGGCTTGTTGATTTTCGAAATGGCAAATGCGGCTATGAAAAAGTACCTCGCCAACGGCGATGTCAAAATGCTCGGCGAGCAGTGCATCCGCAGTGACTTCGGTTAAGGTGATCACGCGAGAAAGGTGTACATGGTTACGGGCGTTAATTTCATCGGCAATGTTGTTAATTTCGAGTAACGACGACTGGCTTTTTAAACTGGCCACACAGGTAGCAATGCCTTGGGCGCGTTCTAGGATGCCCTCTTCGGATAACTCTTGTAGCGCACGGCGCGATGTCATGCGGCTGACCGAAAACTGTTTGGCGAGTTCATTTTCCGAGGGGACAGGATGGCTTTCTTGCCATTCACCAGAATCTATTTGGTCTAGAATGTAGGTTTTAATTTGTTGGAATTTGCTGACAGACATTGTAGTCACCCATGAAGATTTTTGAACCAATGAAATACATATTGCTTGTATATACAAGTTAAGGCATGATGATTTCATATGAAGCTTGTATATACAAGTGTTTTTTTACGTTGAATTGTTTCGTGTGTGCTTAAAGGTTAAGGACTAAGGACTAAGGACTAAGGACTAAGGACTAAGGAAAGGGCTATGCGATAACAATAGTTTGCTAGTAAAGATTGGCTCACAAGAAACTTGCTCAAAAAAGGGGGTAGACAATGATGATTGATGGGGATCGAGTGTTAATTAATGCCAATATTGCGACTATGTCTGGCATGTCAGTAGACGGCAGTGTTGTGGATAGCCCGACAATAGAAGGCCCAGCAATTAAAAGCAGGGTAATAGAAGACGGCGCGCTGGTGATTAACGAAGGCCGTATTGTGTGGTTAGGCAAGCAGGTCGATTTACCATCGGTGAGTCCATCAGCACAAATAGAGTCTTGCGATGGTAAATGGTTAACCCCCGGCTTAATTGATTGCCATACCCATTTGGTGTTTGCCGGAAATCGCGCCGATGAATTCGAGCAGCGTGCACAGGGCATTAGCTATGCAGATATTGCTCGACAAGGTGGCGGCATACAAAGCACGGTGAATAAAACCCGTGAAGCCACCGAAGAGCAGCTGTACGCATTGGCTTTTTCGCGAGCAACCGCGATGATTAAACAAGGTGTGAGCTGTGTAGAAATAAAGTCGGGTTATGGTTTAGAGCTCGCGACCGAATTAACCATGTTGCGAGTAGCACGTGCGCTAGAACGCACCTTGCCACTGACCATTAAAACCACCTTTTTAGGGGCGCATGCATTACCGCTAGAATACGCAGGGCGAGCCGATGAATATATTGCCATGGTGTGCGACGAGATGCTGCCGCAGATAGCCGCCGAAGATTTGGCAGATGCCGTTGATGTGTTTTGTGAGTCGGTAGGGTTTAGTTTGGCGCAAACCGAAAAAGTATTTCGGGCAGCTAAGCATGTAGGCTTGCCGGTAAAACTGCATGCGGAGCAGTTATCTAATCTGGGCGGCAGTGAATTAGCCAGCCGTTACCGCGCGCTGTCGGTTGATCATATCGAATTTTTAAATGAAGCGGGGGTGAAGGCTATTGCCGCAAGCGGAACCGTGGCGGTGTTGTTGCCCGGCGCATTTTATTGTTTGCACGAAACCCAAAAACCCCCGGTAGCATTGCTACGACAATACAAGGTGCCTATGGCAGTAGCGACCGACTTTAATCCCGGCTCTTCGCCAATGGCGTCGCTGCCATTAATGATGAATATGGCCAGCCATTTATTTGGCCTAACGGCGCAAGAAGCCTTAGACGGCGTCACTATTAATGCCGCAAAAGCATTAGGTGTTGATAAACAAATAGGCTCACTAGAAGTGGGTAAGCAAGCAGATATAGTGTGTTGGAATATCGACCACCCCCGTGACTTGGTATATCAGTTTGGTTTACACCCTATAGAGAAAATGTGGAAAGCAGGGACCACAGTGATGTTGTAATTAGTTTCACTACTGCCGAGCTAACTATTTTTTGTCATGCTGGGCTTGACCAGTTTTTGCTCCTCGGCAACTGCTCCTGCGTTGCTCTACTGAGTTACATTCATGTAACGATGTAAAACTGGCATACACTGCTTCCATGTAGATAATCCAGTGTCCAGCAACTCATTGAGCGCACTGGATTCCGGATCAGCAAAAAACGCTGTCCGGAATGACGAGGTTTTGATTTTCATGTCTATTGCTTGTCATCTTCGTCATGCCGGGCCGTCATGCCGGGCTCGATCCGGTATCCGGTACTGTTGATCCATATTTTCAGATGGTGTTTCTCATAGAGACCAAAAGGTTAACGGGACCGCAGTGATGTTGTAAAACGTCAGGTTTTTGATTTGTGTCAATACGCTAGTGAATTATTTGCTATAGCCTATAAACATCCACCATTACGGAGCGTTTATATGACGATTGAACACCACGATTTTTACCTTGAGTTTCCAGAATATAAAGATGACATTCATGCATTGAAAACATCAAACGCTCATTTTAGACGGCTGTACGATGAGTATAATGACTTAACGAAACATATCGTTAACATGGAAAATGAAATTATACCCGCCAGCACTATTGAAGAAGAAAAGGCGAAGTTACAGCGAGTAGTATTGAAAGATCAGTGGTATAAAATATTAAAAAAACATGTTGATGCGAATAGCGTGAAGGCGTAAAGCTAACAATCTCATAACTACTCAGCACAGTACGTAACTGTTCAAATTGCAGTCAATATTGTGCTGAGCAAGGAGAAAAATGTGAGTTTACAAGTGACAATAAGCATTTTTTAACGCAGTTCAGCGCGATTTTGGCTGGGAGCTGGGTAGTTACAAAATCTCATCGCCAGTAAGAAACATGGCAATCAAAGCAAGACTAGGTCATTCCGGAAAGCGCTTTTTGCTTATCCGGAATCTAATGTTTTCAGACTCTGACTCGCTGGAGTGTTTTGTGAGTCCTTTTGCTTTGATTAGGGGGTTAAACAATTACCTCGTTCCTCCTGAGTTAATTATCCGTGCGCGCTCTTAATAAACGTACACACTAATTCTGCCAGCGCTTGGCCAACCACTCTTTTACCTGCTGTGTTGCCTTCTGTTTGTCCTTCAGTTCTTTCTATTCCGCCTGCTGGATGTCGGCTAGGAGCGCCTTCTGCTAAATGTAAATATTGCACATTCGGCAGCGCGGCCATTTGATGAACATAATATAGCGCATCATCCAGCGACACGCCTGCACGGGTAATGGCGCTGGTGGGCATCTCGGTGATGACATCTAAATCTAGTTCTACCCCTATTGGTAATGCTATGGGGAGTGAGGGGGTTGATGAGAGTGTTGAAGAGGGTGTTGAAGAGAGTGTTGGTGAGACTGCCGCGCACAAATATTCTTGTGTTTGACTAATGCAATCGGCAAAAGTGATTTCTTTTCGCCAATGGCTTTGTTGAATACTGAAAAAAGGAAAGTCTAGTTTTGTTAACTTTTCCAGTGCTTCGGCAGAATTTTTTTGCTCGTGAAGACCTAATACACTGTAGCGTTCGAGATACCCTTCGGCGTGAGCATAGCGAAACGGATTACCGCTATGGCGACCTTGTAGTGCGCGAAAATCTGCATGGGGGTCGAGGTTGCTCACGGCGAGTGCTTGCTGTTTAACTTGCGCACAGGCTTTAATAATAGGGTAGGCATTGTTATGACCGCCGCCGATAATGATGGGTATTAAGCCCGCATTAAATACGTGGTGAAGAATCGGATGTACACGTTGGTCGAGTTGATCGCACAATTGGTGTAGGTGTGAAGTTGGTAGCGGCGTGCCGGGGGAAACCTCGGTGTGTAAGTCGTCGCAATCAATGTGGCCGAGCAGTAAAATATCGTCGCCAGATAAAAATGTATTACTTTGTAAATTTAAAAAATAACTAAGAAATGCATCCCAGCCATCTTGTGCGCCTTGCTTGCCGTGATTGGCCGCAGGCCCAATTGTTTCTGGAATACCGATTAACGCAAAGCGATAACCGTGGGTGGTTGCCGTGGCAATTTTTTCTATGCTGTCTACTATGCCAACGGTCTGCCCAAGTTTTTTTTCGCCTTCGCGAGCTGCGGTATAGTCATCGCATTGCGCTTGAGAAAGTAGTGATAGGTATTGCAGTGATAGATCTTGCATAAATCCTCGGGGAAGCAGTGGAGGGTGCTTGGGTACTTTTTCAATGTTAATGTCAGTGTCTTCTGGCCGTGTAATGTAGGGCGTTTTTTACATGGTGGTGTTTTTCTTCCAGACACTTTCGCCCGTCACAAATAGACGGCATTCGCCGGGCACCATGGTATGCCAAATTTCGTTGTTGGTAAGGGGTTGGGTGGCGATGATGGTCACAATATCGTGCTCTGTCGTCACTGTTGAAAAATCGATACTGAGGTCTTTATCTGATAAGTGAGCCACGCCAAAAGGTGCACGTCGGGTGATCCAAGCGAGTGTAGTGGAGCAAAAGGCAAATAGCGCATTACCGTTGGTGAGCATTAGGTTGAATACACCTTGTACATTGATCGATTCGCACAAGCCGCTCAAATACTCCGCCCACACTGCCGGTTCGGGTGGGGCATCAAAACGTTCGGCTAAGGAATCCATTAGCCAGCAAAATATACGCTCGCTATCGGTGGTACCAATAGGGAAAAACCGTGTATTTTCAAGGTCCGAGGCACTGGGGACTTGGCCATTGTGCGCGTAACTCCACGCTTGACCCCACAATTCACGCTGAAATGGATGGGTGTTTTCAAGGCCCACACCTCCCACATTTGCTTGGCGAATATGGCTGATGACGGTGTGGCTTTTGATAGGGTATTTACTTAAAAACTGTGACAGGTCCGAGCGGCAGCTTGGCATATAGTCTTTAAATTCTCTAACGCCACTTTCTTCATAAAACACAATCCCCCATCCATCTACGTGCGGGCCGGTTTCGCCGCCTCTACGACTAAGGCCTGCAAAGCTGAAGCAGATGTCGGTAGGCACATTGGCACTCATTCCAAGTAATTCGCACATACTGTATGGCTCGCTGGAGGATGTATTTTTTTGTATAAATAGCCAGTCTAGATTCTCTTAACAAGAGAAAACAAAAAACAATTAGAAAGGGATCGTGGCTAAATAATAGAGCCCGTTAATATCAGCTGCTATTAGCGACCCCCTCTCATTATGTAGTGTGTTTAGTTGTGTTTAGTTGTGTTTAGTTGTGTTTACTAGATCGTTCAGTCTAGCGATCACTTCGGGTGCAGCGCGGAAGCGAAAAATTGCACCATCGGCGTCGGCGCGCTCTTCAAGCACTTCGCAGGAGGCAAATATTTCGCCACGTAATTCTTGTGCCGACCAAGGCAAAAAAATCTCGGATTCGATCAGGTCCTTTTGAAAAAACTGCACAATCGCTTGATGCAATCCTGCGACGTCGTCTTTGTTTCGTGCACTCAGAACAATACAGTCTGGATATTTAGCGTGCAGCTCTGCGGTGCGCTCCGCTTGTGCAGTGGGATCGCCTAGGTAATCTATTTTATTGAACACCCGAATGCGCGGTACGCTATCGGCGCCAATCTCGGATAATACTTTATCGGTGACTTCAAGCTGAGCCTCAAACCCGGGGTCGCCAGCATCAATAACATGTAGTAATAATGATGCGCTAAGGGCTTCGTCCAGCGTTGACTTGAACGAGGCGACTAAGCCATGGGGTAAGTTTTTGATGAAACCAACGGTGTCGCTCACGAGTACCTTCGGGACACTTTCTGGATACAGGGTGCGTACTTTGGTGTCTAGTGTGGCAAACAGTTTATTGGCGACGAGTACGTCTTTGCCAGTTAAGGCGCGCATCAAAGTGGATTTACCCGCGTTGGTATAGCCTACCAGTGCGACTTGGGTTAATCCTGTTTGTCCTTGGCGTTGCGCTCGCTGGGTATCGCGATTTGCCTCCATGGCATCAATTTCTTTCTGCAGTTCGGCAATACGGTCGCGCACTTTACGGCTATCCATTTGGCTTTGTGATTGCCCAGTGCCGCGGCCACCGGCGCCGCTGCGTTGTCGCCCTGACGGCCCAGCGCGCTTTGCTGCCTCGCGTAGGCGCGGGGCCATATAGGTCAGGCGCGCAATTTCAACTTGTACTCTGGCGGCGTGTGAGCTGGCGTTTCGATGAAAAATTTCGAGAATGACCACCGTGCGATCCATTACCTCGCATTCGACTTCCATTTCTAGGTTGAGTGCCTGTGATGGGGAGATTTCATGATCGACTAGAATGAATTCCACAGCAGCATTTTCTTCCGACGAGTCAGCCTGATCGGTATTGTTTGCGCTGGATTGTTGATGCATCAAGAATTCTTTTATTTCTTCTCGCTTACCCACGCCTACATATGCCGTTGAGTCGAAAGCTGATCGCTTTTGGGTGATCTGACCGATGACATCTAACCCTAAGGTTTTTGCCAAATCTGCCAATTCGGCTAACGACGACTCAAATGCAATATCGCTGACACTGTCTAATTGCACCGCGACGATTAACGCACGTGGACGGGATTCTTTTTCGGGACTCAACATAAATGTTTCTCTTGGTGTTGCTTATGGTATTAGCTACCCTGACTTCCACTACAAGGCTGAAGGTAGTCGAGTGTACACAGAATACTGGAGGAGCACCTAAGACACTGTCGTAGGTGTAGGCGAATACAAAACTGTTACGCCTAATCGATCGAGAATCATGTCACACCGATAACAATTTACACCGTGGAACAAAATGAACGGTTGAACGTTTCCGCTTTGAGGCAAGGTTTAAATCCCCACCTCTTGGCGCAGCTTTGCCATACGTAAAATGTTTTCTTCTTTACTGAGCGCGTCGGCTTCTTTGTGGGGTAACGCGAGCGGAGTGATCTCCGGTAAATGAATGCCGTCAATAACCTGTAAACATAACTTTTCGTAATGCACTTTAAATATTGGGAAGGCAACTTTCTCAATGTTATTCGCTAGAAAATACCAGTCCGATTGTTTGCCCGCATAATACACCGCAGGGTGACTCCATTTGGCATTGATTTTTGGTGATGGTGCACGGCAGGCTTCATTATAAGCACTATGCACATTGGGTAGAGCGGTGTCAGTTGCAGATTCCATGCAGGCACGAATCACTCTGCTAATGGTCGGCAAGTAATCGGAGCTTTTAATGATTTGGTGTACTGCGTGCAGAATAGTAGCGGGGGTGAACGACGTGAGGCTTTCCATCCATAAACGCTTGGCAGAGTTAAGGGCATCGACTTCGCTATAGGCGCTAAAGTATAAGTGGTGATAGTTCAAACGTAATAATTCAAAGCTTTGGTTGATGGCATCCACTAACTGGTCTTTTTCTTCTGTCGATAACACGCGTTCCCTTTGAGAGCCACGTTGTTGATCGGTCTTA
>Ga0307488_10004104_pt1 | contig 12155 bp, 10 predicted proteins | sample SB02metaG_FD_202248 | JGI IMG/M metagenome (GOLD analysis project Ga0307488, IMG submission 202248) | Sea-ice brine microbial communities from Beaufort Sea near Barrow, Alaska, United States - SB 0.2 | ecosystem: Environmental > Aquatic > Marine > Coastal | place: USA: Alaska | collected...
TCTCGCCTCGGAGTCTGGCCATCGGGCAATAGATCTTTGAACTGCCTGAAAAATTGGCATGTTCTGGTATGGATCGACAATATCTTGCACCGATGCTTCGTCGACCTTCTTGTCGCTGCCAGCACCTTTGCTACTACTAGCCCCGCCGCCATCGATACCATGGTCATCTTGCTCGCGGGCCGGTGCTTTCTTGACCGGTCTAGATGGTGCACTGTCGCTCGCAGCACCTCTGCTACTACTAGCCCCACCGCCATCGAAACTATCGTCATCGTTCTCGCGGTCCCTCTTGTCTGCCAGACCTGCTGTCGAAATTGCGTGCGCGCGCGCCACAGTGGTTGTTGGCGGTAGCGCGGCGTGTCTGCGCAATTCCCCAGACACGACGCGCAGCGTGTCCCGTATATCGGTGTCCAGCGGGTAGCTGTCGCGGGCGTACAGCTGCTTGTTCTCGACAAACCGGTGTGCGTGTGCATCGAGCTCCTCCCACGCAGCAGCGTTATGCACGGCTAGGCCGGTCTCGTCCTCGTGTCTGCGCAATTCCCCAGACACGACGCGCAGCGTGTCCCGTATGTCGGTGTCCAGCGGGTAGCTGTCGCGGGCGCCGCGACGGCGCTCTGTCCGCTCTGCTACCACCATGACGGCGTGCCCTGGGTCGTAGCCATGGCTGCACGGCGCTGCCTTAATAGGGAACACGGACAAGTAGAATACTGGCCTCAGCGAGCCCGACGTGTTTCTGCGGGGTTCTACAACGCAAAGCCTGGGCATGTTCGGCTTGTGTTCGGTCTGTACTACGGCCTGAACCCCCATCAACCCTCAACCCTCCACCCCAACCCTCCTGAGGTAGAGCGCCAACAGATCGCGTGCGCAGCCGCTGTACGCCACACCCTCGGTGTTGCTGACGAGGTAGACGGTGCCGCCAATACAGAACCACAGCCAGTTGGCGGCCTGGACGTGTTGGTCACCACCACCTTCAGCACCAGCAGAGGGAGCACCTGCACCGCCCGCGTCGCCGCCCGACCCGAGGCAGGCGGCGACGCGTCTGCTGAGGCTCTCGCTGGCACACGGGATGGGCTCGGCGGCGGCGGCGGCGGCGGCGGCGGCGCGGCGCAGCCCGCTGCCGGGCTGCTGCTGCTGCTGGCGCGCTGCTGCCGCGCTCTCATTGGCCGCGCGCTGCCGCGTGCTGCTGTACTCCTGAAGCAACACCGCTCGGTGCACCCCCGCGACCTCGCGCGAAAAGTGGTGGTCCTCGAACGCAAATTCGACCTCGGGGTAGATCTGTTTCAGCGCCGGGACCACGCAGAGGTCGGGTGCGTCGTGCGCCAGGACCTCTTCAATCGTGGCAACCTGCCGCTGCTTGTACGACGGGAAGTGGCGGTACACGACCTGCGACACGTTGTTGAAGTAGCCGCTGTACGAGTGCTTGTACTCGAGCAGGCACCCCGGGGGGATGTCGTGGTACATGCCAAGCGTGTGGAAGTCGTCCACCCCCGCCTCAACGTGGAACGTTTCGACCGAGAAGGGGTACCCGGCGCGCCGCGGCGCGGCGACCGCGTGGCGCTGTAGGTACAGCAGCCGGTACAGCACGAAGAAAATGTTGAGGAAGAACTTCACACCCATCTCAGTGAGCGCCAGCGCGTGCGTCGGGGGCGTGTGGTCCACAAACTCTCTGTCGTCCGCCTGCCATTCCGGTATGTCGCTGCAGAACATGTAGCTGGTAAACCACACGAATAGTTGGTTGACCATGCGGTCTACCACCTGCAGCAGCTCCAGCTGCTCGGCGCGCGTCGCGCACGCGACCACCGCGCGCTGTATGCTCGGCCACTGCGTCTGCACCGCCTGCACCAAGTCTCGCAGCTGCTGCAGTGTGACGGAGGTGGGCATCTGCACTGCGTCGGCGCTCGGCAGCACGCGGCAGCTGCTGCTACTGGCACCTCTGCCGTCGTCACCGGTAGCAGCTGCTGCTACTGCTGATGCTGCTGCTGCTACCTCTTCTGTCTGTGCTACTGTGACCTCTGGGCTGGCCGCTGCCGCTGTCGCTGCGGCTTGTGCCGCGTCTGCATCGTCCGCGACAGCGGTGTAGCAGTGCGGGAGGAACACCGCGCACTCGAACACCAGTGTGCGTGCGTCGTCGTCGTTGAAGATGACGACCGCGGCCCCGTCGGGGCCGCTGCTCCCGTACAGCTCCACCAGCGCCATGCCGCAGACCATGCCGGTCAGGTGCATCTGGTGGTACGTGCACTTGACGCGTTCGCAGTCCTCGTTGGCGTCGGTGCCCCACAGCCAGAAGCGCAGCAGCTGCGCCACGGACACCCCCGGCGTCATCGCCCGCCCCCCCTCCGCCAGGCGGTGCAGCGCCGCGCGTATGTCCAGAAACGAGAGCGTGCGCGGCTCTGCCAGTGGCTCCATCTTCCTTGCCCCCCGCCCCTCTCCCCTTCCTCCCGCACCGCAGCCGCTACGTAGTGCCGCGTGTGCGCGAGTTGCCGCTTATCTAACAAGCACCCTCTGCGCGTCTGGAATCGCACCCAGAACCAACCCTACGAGAAGAGTATCGGACCTAACGCGCACCCCTCCCCCCCCTGCGCCCAGCAATACGAGACGTGTGTTTGACTTTATTATATTATGGTTTACATGTAAGAGCCGGAAGTCACACAATCCTGGCTGCAAGGAGCAGGTCATCATCCGACCTATCTATATCCACTTGATCACCACATGACAACCACCATAAACAGTTGACAAACTTCCCCATACAAGGACAACAAATAATAGTGCCGCGTGTGCGCGAGTTGCCGCTTATCTAACAGGCACCCTCTGCGCGTCTGGAATCGCATCATTCCTTCTTCTCCTGGGCCTTCTTCTCGTGCTGGGCCTTGGCGCCAAAAGATGACCCGGACTACATGTCGTCGAGCTCCTTCTGGGTCCTCAACTTACGTCGTCGATCTATGTCGTCCATCTCATCCTGGCTCAATAGTCGCCAATCCTCCTTCATGTTGTTGATTTCTGTCTGTTTCGTAAGCCTATCTTCGGGTGTAAGCGTGCCATTTTGGTCCGCCTTCGCTAGCTGTGCAATTTTCAGGTTATACATCCACCATCTCAGCTCATTTCTGCGAAGTTTGTCACTTGGACGCTGCGCCAGATCGATCTGATTGTAATATTCCAATCTTGATACTTTCAACGAAAACGCGGTGTCGTCCTTGAATTTCTTGACGCCGTCGCTGACTCTCTTGCCCCCTCTCTGCAACCACTGCGTCGCGTCGCCGATCATTCCACCCGTTTGGTGGTCAGCGTCAGGCCACAGCTCCATATCTGAAAGCATTCGTATACACTCATAACAATCGCTTTTATAAACTTGGCGCCAAAATATGACCCGGACTACCGGTATCCGACATCTGTGTCTAGCATCGTGAGCTTGCACAACTCCTTCTCGAGTGCTTTGGAAGCAAGTGTAGGTGCTGCCAATCTCTTCTTCTCCTGTTGGGCCCTCTTCTCCTGCTGGGCCTTCTTCTCCTGCTGGGTCTCCAACTTACGTCGTCGATCTATGTCGTCCATGTCATCCTGGCTCAATAGTAGCCAATTCTCCTTCATGTTGTTGATTGCTGTCTGTTTCGTAAGCCTATCTTCGGGGGTAAGCGTGCCATTTTGGTCCGCCTTCGCTAGCTCTGCAATTTTCAGGTTGTACATCCACCATCTCAGCCGTTCCATGTCTTCTGACTCCTTTCTGGAAAGGCTGTCACCTGGACGCTGCGCCCGATCGATCTGATTGTAATATTTCAATTTTGATACTTTCAACGAAAACGCGGTGTCGTCCTTGAATTTCTTGACGCCGTCGCTGACTCTCTTGCCCCCTCTCTGCAACCACTGCGTCGCGTCGCCGATCATTCCACCCGTTTGGTGGTCAGCGTCAGGCCACAGCTCCATGTCTAGAAGCATTCGTATACACTCATAACAATCGCTTTTATATATGTAATACGAAGTGGGGACGAGCAACAACTGCGTCATTTTTACCGTGGCTAACCGATTGTTCATTGAATTCAATAAATGGCCTTCCATGTGGACGAATCCGCCCGTGTGGGGATCAGTGTGCAGGCCTTCCATGTGGCCCCGCTACCCCAGTATGTCGCCGAGCTCCGCCGATAAGTCTTCATTGAATGGCAACAGTTTCCCCCGCGCATCTGAGTTCATCTTTACGGAGACCAAGGCCACGGAAGCCGGGTTGTCCTGACTGGCGGGTAGAATCTTCAAGTAATGGTGGCGGTCATGCATGTAATCAGCACTGATATCGAATATATCCAATTGCCGGTCGACGCCATGGAATGCAAAACGGACCTGGAGAGACCCCATATCCTGTGCGGACTCGATGCTGACGCTGGTAATAGTGTGAGGCCAGAAATGTTTTTTGATGTGCCCCTTCAATTCGTCCATCCCACCCGGCCTCGGCCTGTCACCCTCGCCGAGGGCGAGCCGGGCGCGGCCCGGCTTCGGGGCGCTGGCCACAGAGATACACCCCTGCAGTAGTTTCGGGCTGACTTCGTGGAGAGATTGGACATTGACCTCACATACCACGCCCGCAATATCAGCTTCATGCGTGACCCCCTTGCCATGACCAACTTCGCCTTCACCGACACCAGCGAAGATACGGTCGCTCATTTCAAATTCGCCCATCACCACCTTTGGATCCCTGTCAAATAACTCCTGACAGTCCACGGAACCGGGGCCGTTTCTGAAAATCAAATTACTATCCACCGTGACGTCAACCATCTCATCCCAACCGCTACCCCACCCCAATGTGTGTTTGACCCATGCATTTTCCAGGTCTGTGTCTGCTTCGTCGTTGTATTCCACAGAAGGTTGGTGGTCATACGATGCTACCATACTGAGCAACGTCGGACCGCTCGCATCTTGAGCAGTGTCGAGCATAAGTTGACGCCACTTGGGAAATTGCAGCATTGGCCGAGCACAACTCTCCAGCACGGATTTAAGTTTGCTGACTTCAGAAAGAAGATGCTGGTGGTACTCGACGTTGATTCCATACGGTAAAACGGAGTTCCGGACGCGCCTGATCTCTGCGAGGACTGCATGGGCTACATCTGCTTGTATCTTGAATGCAGTTGAGGACGTAAACCTATCCGTAAAAAGTCCCTGTACGAGCCTCTTGTATCGGCCCGATGGATTTGACAGAACAGCACGCCACTCCTCGTCTCTAGTTGCCGACTTCAAATGGTCCACGAAAACGACCGGGTTGTCCCACATAGATTCGAGATCCATGAGTGTTTCCAACGCAGCTGGGATGCTGGTCCCGCTGTGGAGTCTAAACGCCTCCGCGATCGTGGCCCCCTCATCACCGAATCTTTCCTTTTCCGGTCCACGAAACTCGTTGTGTTTTTCGAGCCCGCGTCGCTTCCATTTGAGCTCATTACTTCGCGTTTTCTCTCGAAGTTTCGTAAACCGGTCAATCGGCGTCCCGGTGCTCGTGGGCGCGGCGGCAGTGTGCAGGCCTTTCGCATCCATCGCGTCGATCTCATCCTTCATGTCGTTGATTCTTTTCTGTTTCTCAAGCCTCATTTCGGGTGTAAGCGTGCCATCTTGGCCCGCCTTCTCTAGCTCTGCAATTTTCCGGTTATACATCCATAATCTTAGCTGCCTCTGGTCACGGGACTCTGTGGGGGTGAGCGAGGGACAGTCATGACTCTTTTCCATTCTATTGAGATGTGTCAACCTTGTGGCTTTCATTTTAAACGTGTAGTCGTCACTGAATTCCTTGACGCCATTGCTGAATCTCTCGGCCCCCTTTCGCACCCACCGCGTCGCGTCGCTAAACTTTCCATCCGTTTGGTGGCCAGCTCTCGAAGTTCGGCCAGCGTCACCGATCTTTCCACCCGTTTGGTGGCCAGCGTCAGGCCACAGCTCCATGTCTAGAAGCGTTCGTATACACTCATAGCAATCGCTTTTATATATGCAATACGAAGTGGGAGACGAGCAACAACTGCGTCATTTTTACTATGCACAGTTAGGGTTTAGGGTTTAGGGCCTCCTCAGCCGCACCCACAGCCTCCGCAACAGCCTCAGCCGCAGCCGCAGCCGCTGCCTCAACTGCAGCGGAAGCCGCAGCCGTATTCGCAGCCGCAACCGCAGCCGCCTCCGCCACTGCAGCCGCCGCAACCTCAGCCGCAGCCTCGACTGCAGCTGAAGCCGCAGCCGTATTGGCAGCCGCAACCTCAGCCGCCTCCGCAACTACAGCGGCAGCCTCCACCGTATCCGCAGCCGCAACCTCAGCCGCAGCCTCTACTGCCGCGGAAGCCGCAGCCGTATTGGCAGCCGCAACCTCAGCCGCCTGCGCAACTACAGCGGCAGCCTCCACCGTATCCGCAGCCGCGACCTCAGCCGCAGCCTCTACGGCCGCGGAAGCCGCCGCCGTATTGGCAGCCGCAACCCCAGCCGCCTCCGCAACTACAGCGGCAGCCTTGACCGTATCCGCAGCCGCAACTACAGCGGCAGCCTCAACTGCCGCGGAAGCCGCAGCCGTATTGGCCGCCGCAACCTCAGCCGCCTGCACAATATCCGCAGCCGCAACCTCAGCCGCAGCCTCCACTGCAGCGGAAGCCGCAACCGTATTGGCAGCCGCAACCTCAGCCGCCTCCGCAACTACAGCGGCAGCCTTGACCGTATCCGCAGCCGCAACTACAGCGGCAGCCTCAACTGCCGCGGAAGCCGCAGCCGTATTGGCCGCCGCAACCTCAGCCGCCTGCACAATATCCGCAGCCGCAACCTCAGCCGCAGCCTCCACTGCAGCGGAAGCCGCAACCGTATTGGCAGCCGCAACCTCAGCCGCCTCCGCAACTACAGCGGCAGCCTTGACCGTATCCGCAGCCGCAACTACAGCGGCAGCCTCAACTGCCGCGGAAGCCGCAGCCGTATTGGCCGCCGCAACCTCAGCCGCCTCCACAATACCCGCAGCCGCAACCTCAGCCGCAGCCTCCACTGCAGCGGAAGCCGTAACCGTATTGGCAGCCGCAACCTCAGCCGCCTCCGCAACTACAGCGGCAGCCTTGACCGTATCCGCAGCCGCAACCTCAGCCGCAGCCTCAACTGCCGCGGAAGCCGCAGCGGTATTGGCCGCCGCAACCTCAGCCGCCTCCGCAACTGAAGCTGCAGCTTCTTCAGCCACAACCGCCACCGCAGCCGCAGCAGCCTCAGCCGCACTGTAACCCACAGCCGCGTTCTGAGCCATTGTGATCTTGCGGATAGCCTCGCTCAAATCAGCGTGTTCCGCCCAGCCAACGCCCGGATCAGATATACGCTGCTTGGCCATATCCACCGCCGCAGCCCGGGCCTCGGGGAGATCCAAGTGTTTCATCTCCGCCAAAGCAAACAGCATGTCCATATTGTTCTTGCAGGTCCCCTCATGCGCAGTAGTGTTGAAAGTCACATAGTAGACAATTCCACCCGGTTTCAAGTAATAGAACGTGCCATGTGTGCCATCGTTACTGCTGCTGTTTATCGTAGGCTCGGGTTGTTGTATGGTGTAGATAGAAGAGTTACCTTTCGTGGAGTTAAAGAAAGCTGGGTCCAAATTCCGTATCGATGGTGCTATGTTGACATTTGCTCGGAAGACAGTGGAGTAAATGCCTGCTCCCGCGACTGGAATGGGGTCATGGGATGCTAGCACGCAACCGTCCAACAAGTCAAAGACAGCAAACACGCGCTTCAACAGGTTCGCCGAGTCCACGAGCGGTTTGCGTTGGATGCAGGCGTTGTTCATGCCACCCACCCTACCCTGTCTGGAAGGAATCGCTGCACATATAAAGACTCTTTTATAGGTATTAGTCCTCACATGATCCAATGAAACTCTTTCTGAGTTTCTATCCTCGTGTGGGTTTTGACTGGACGAGTCACCGTTTAGGGTTCACGGTGACTCGTTTGTATACGCGATGTCAGTATTTAAGAATAAAAACAAACCAATAATAAAATGGGACTAGATAATTGGGTAACCCATTGCCGGGTTGCTATGCAACATAGTCTCGATATTCTCGTACGATATGACGATTGCATGCGTTCATGGATAGAATTTGAACCTGCGGGTAATGCCCGTTACCCTTGGACACGGGCTCTCAAAGAATTTAAAGGCGACTTGCGAACAGAAATAATGGAGCTTCAAGCCAAAGTAAACCGCGTAGTGTATGAGCTTGATAATACAACTCATGATGATGGCAAGACCATTCGACTCAGGAGACTTTTTGATGACATGAAACAATGCTGCAGAAAGGTTTGTATATGCCACATAAATATCCAAGTAAAAATGGAACATTTCTTTCACCCCGGCCAAAATATCATAAAACGCCAATACATCTCAGATGATGATCATGTCTTTCCTCAAGAATATTATACTGGAATATCTCGTATCCGAACTCTCCGGAGACAAATCGACTATAGTAGTGATTTATTGCCTTCGTTATCAGATGGAGACAGTCAAAGCGATTAATAAGGCCCTTGCTGATGCCGTAGTCCTCGCGCCGCCCCAGCTCGAAGCGGATCAAGTGTGTGAGAGAGGCGGCGGTGTAGTAACAAATGTAAGTGTGGGGTGTAATGAAAAAGAGATTCGGGGAACGATTTCAAACCTCTTTGTGTCTCTTTGTGAGGAATTTAATGAATACATAAAAACACAACTTTCGCGTCTTCCTCGTTTACCACATATGTACAGTTAGGTTGTTACAGCGCTAGGCCCAGTCGAGGCAAGCTGCCGGCTGGGTCTCGCTGTTTACTATGTACAGTCAGGAGGTGGCTACAGCGCTAGACACCCCTAGGTGCCAGCGCCTGGCGCCCCTTTCTTGCTGTTCTTGCTGCTCTTACTGCCTTTGCTACCGGCAAACTGCGACGGCTGGTACGTGGCTTCGTGCAGGTCCATGAGCGGCGCTTCACCGCCGCCGTCTGACGCCGTACTGTCGTCGTCCTTGGCGGCGTGGAGATTGAGGGTGACTGTATGCTTTGCGCCGAGCCGGTCTAGCTCGTGTGCCTCTCTCTTGAGACCCGCCTGCACCTTGTGCTGCGCCGCGCTCTGCAGATGCTGCGGCGTCTCGAGCCCCGCCCCGTTCTCCGCGAGCGTGTCCATCTCGTCTTCGTTGAGGTAATCGTTGTGGTAGCGGAACGGATCGTGCGACTTGTTCGTCAGGAAGCGGCGCATCGTGTACTGGTTCACAAACAGGTCGACGACCAACCGGACCATGATGAGGTCGAACTGCGCAAAGACGAGGGCGATAGACGCCACCGACATCACCCCGCAGTACAACGACCACATCTGCGTGATGAAGATGATGGTGAACTTCGAGTACGGGATCGTCTGGCTCTTGTGGTCCATCACTGTGTTCTGGATCCACGGCCCGATGGCGTCCGACGCGAAGTCGTTGATTGCGGTCGAGATCATCACGAACACGACCACCGCGATGTAGCGCGCCATCGTGTCGATGGGCATGCCCATGTACGTGAGCGTCGGCGACGGGCCTACCCGCATGTACGCGCTACTAAAGATGCCGAGCCACGTAAAGCCGCCGAGGCAGATGCAGAACCACACCGAGATGAGTGCTATCGTGACACGCTTGTCGTCGAAGGCTTTGTCTATAAACGTCGTCAACGAGCTCATCTTGCTGTGCCTGTCGCGGGCGCCTTGAGTAGCTTGCTCGGCTTCGATCGTGAGGTGTGCGTCGCGCTCAAGCTCCGAGGCGCTCGGGCCCATCATCCTGTTGCACTGGACTCGGAGGTGGCGATGGTTGCGGCCTACATGTTAATACAGCTTTGCCGTAATTATGGCAACTTATGCCCTAACGCGCACTAACGCGCCTGCTGCTCTCTACACCGGCTGTGCGCTCAGGGTCTCCTCGAAGAGCGTGTTATAGTCGATGTCCAAAGCCACAGCGTCCGCCCCCAGTGCGTCTTCGGCACACTCCGCGCCCACGCCGCTGCTACTACTACCAGCACCACCGCTACCGCTCGCACCAGCGTGGTGCGCGGCACCGGCGGGCGCGTCCATGGTGACGCTGCCCAGAGCGCTGCCCGAAGTAGCAGCAGCAGCAGCAGAAGCTGCCGCCGCCGCCGCAGCAGCAGCATACGCAGCACCCACGGCGTGATTGTGGTGGTTGTGGCTGCTGCTGCTGCTGCTGCTGCTGCTGCTGTGGTGCCTCTGTGATGGGCAGGGGGGGGGTTGTTGGTGTTGGTGGTGTTGGTGTTGTTGCTGCTGATGTTGGTGTTGCTGCTGTTGTTGGTGTTGCTGCTGTTGTTGTTGCTGTTGTTGTTGCTGCTGTTGTTGTTGTTGTTGTTGTTGTTGTTGTGGTTGTTGTTGGTGTGGATGTAGTGTTTCCTGCCTGTACACCCCCGGTGGTGCCCCTGCCTCCCCCCCCCCTGGTGCTGGTGGTGCTGCTGCTCCTGCACGATACGAGATCCCAGACGCCTCCGATGCGTCGCGCAGGCGGCGTGACGGTGGGCCTGGTGCCGCGGGCCTGGAGCAGCCCCCAGGCTCGCCCCCCCCCTGCGGCGTTGCACCTGCTGCGCTGCTGCTGCTGCCTCCGCCCTCCTCCCACGACTCGCACTGCGGCGTGCGCGGCGGCAGCGCGGTGACTGCGCCGAGACCAGCCGCCATGAGCGCAATGCCGGCAAACGCAATCGGTGCGGGTGTCAGGAAGAGCACACAGCTGAAGCGCAGCACACACGGCGCGAACGCCGCCACGCTGCAGTAGCGCAGCTCCCTGCAGTTCACCGTGTACATCCACGTGAGTGACAGCGCCACAAAGGCCCACACGCGGCCGTTGTTGAGGAGCGGGTCGTGCGGGCTCACGGGGAGTGAGCAGGTGCTCAGCAGGACCAGCAGGCACGACGTACACAGCACGGAAAGTAGCGGCGCGCTGCGGCAGCCCCAGGGGCAGCGGCTGCTGCCCCTGGGGCTGGCGTTGGCGAGCTTCAGCTTCTTCAGCACGCCCGTGTCCTCGCCCTCTTCGCCTGCTGCCCCCACGCCACCCGCGCCCGGAAGCATGACCACGCCTGCCCACGCGCCCGAGGGGTAGTCCCCGAGCGCAAGCACGAGCAGGTTGCTCACAACCAGCAGCGAGAGCACGACGTTGTGCACGGCGTTGCCGTGCAGCCGCTCCTGCACCCCCGCGTCGCGCAGCTCGTGCACCAGCAGGCTGCCCGCGAGCACCGCCACGCAGCTGTTCGTGTTGAGAATATACTCGTGCGCGAGCCACTGGTCGAGGTAGAGCAGCGCCACAACCACAGCGTACCGCTCTGTCACGAACAGCATAATCGCGGAGGCGTAGTGGAACGCCATGAGCGCGCAAACCTTGGCGATGCACACCAGCACTGGCTTGTACGACGTTGCCAGCGCCATGTCGAGCGCCATCGCAAAGGACCTGTCCCCGCGGCTGGGAGGCGCCGTCGTATCCGCTGTCGTGCACAGCGGATACGACACGGATCGGTACTTGTACGTCCCGCGCGCGTTGCAATCTTCGCCGCGTACCGCAAGGAAGGGAACGCGGCGAGCCAGCTTCGCCGCGAGCGCAGGTCCTATATAATGCCAATGCGTCCCACGCGCTGGTCCAGTCAGCGGCCGCTGCTGCGCCCGAATAACAAAGAGCCACCCGTCTCTACACGCACAACAACAACAACAACAACAACAACAACAAGAGAACGGTCGCGCAGCAGCAACCGAGTATCACAACAACAACAGAACGGTCCAGCAGCAAGAGAGCATCGCCCGAGATGCTCGCCCTCAAGGCGGCTGCGTTCCGCGACCGTCTCGCAGTGGGCATACCCGACCTCGCGGTCACCGACTACCGGCCAGGAGACACAACCGTGCGCGTGAGCAAGCCTGGCGGTGTGGTCATATCGTGCGCATTCGATGCGCCTGTGAGCGTCGAGACGATGCTGTTCTACAACGGCCGCATCGACCAGAGCTCGCAGAGGCACCACACCTCGTTTGGCAGTATCGTTTACTACATGCAGCGCGGATACATCAACGGCCCGCTCACCAACGGCCCGCTCACCCACGGCACCACCAGCCCAGACCACTACTGCTCCGCTCCGCCGGGCCCAGTCGACTACCAGCCCTAGGGGGCTGGGAGCCCTAGGGGGCGGGGCGGGGGGGGGGGTGGGGGGGGGGCGCGCTGTGGGGGGGCGCC
>Ga0307488_10004105_pt1 | contig 12153 bp, 10 predicted proteins | sample SB02metaG_FD_202248 | JGI IMG/M metagenome (GOLD analysis project Ga0307488, IMG submission 202248) | Sea-ice brine microbial communities from Beaufort Sea near Barrow, Alaska, United States - SB 0.2 | ecosystem: Environmental > Aquatic > Marine > Coastal | place: USA: Alaska | collected...
TAGCAAATAGCACTGAACCGATTTCAGGGGGACTGAGCGGACCAGATAGTTTACTGCGGACCTCTTCGCTTAACCAGGGTTTAAGTCTTGGTGTTAAACCGCCAATCATAGACATTCTTGGTACATTTCTACTTAATAAGGTTTTAGCCATATTATTAATATAACTTGCGCCTTCATCAACGATATTGTTAGCGACCTCATCACCTTGTTCTGCGGCATCAAATACTAAGTTTGCTAGCTGCGCATAAAAAGTAGCCGGTTTCCCCGCAATAACTTCAACTAAAGCAAGATCATTTTTACAGTCAAGTAATTGTAACAACCGGTGAGTCATTATTGTCGGAGCAAGGATACCGTCAATGGATAACAAAACGTGTTTTGCTGCTTGTAAGCCAAACCAGGCGCCACTGCCCTTATCGCCATGTGGGAAACCATGTGCACCAATGATAAATTGATGACCATCAACATAAGAGAAACCACACGAACCTGTGCCAGTGATTATCACAGCACCGTCGCCGCCTTGGTGAGCACCTAAACAAGCGATGTATAAGTCAGTTGCTAAAAATAGTTGTTTAAACGGATGTTGCCAGGCGGACATTTGATCAAATAACACCGGTAAGTTAACACCGGCAAGACCGACGCCGACAATAACTTCGCCAAGGGCAATACCTTTTAAGCCTGAATCTTCTATTGCTAATAAAGCCGAGGCGGTAATCGAGCCAGTCGCTTGTTCAAAGCCGTGCAATGGATTAGCAGGGCCAGAAATACCCGTGCCTAAAATAATATTATCGTCTGATACAACCACAGCTTTACATTTACTACCACCGCCATCTATACCGACAAAACAATGTTGTTTTTCGTTATCTGACATTTCATCCTCGTATTAATAACTTTCCTAATATTATATAAAAAGGAAGCTTAGCGCCTTCAAATTTCACCTTATTTTATCTATCAAGTCACCGACTTAAGAGGGAAACAACTTATGACTTTCTTTTTTATAATAGCGCATTAAGTGTCGAGTCGAACAATCATGGTTATTAAGGTCAGCGTCAGATTCAAGCTCTTTTTGTATGCTAGAGGCAAGGCCTTTTCCTAACTCAACTCCCCATTGATCGAATGAACATATTTGTAAAATAATACCCTGAACAAAAATTTTATGCTCATAGGCCGCGATTAAATTACCTAAGGTCTTGGGATCAATACGTTTGAGTAGTATGGTATTGGTGGGTCTATTGCCCTTATGAACTTTATGCGGTGCAACCCTATCAATGTAATCATCGTTACGGCCTTTTGCTTTTAAATCAGCCCTTACTTGCTCTTCATTGACACCAGACATTAAGGCTTGTGTTTGGGCAAAAAAATTGGCCATTAATACTTCATGATGACCAGCAACAGGGGTAACACTGGCGATTGAGCCGATAAAGTCTGCGGGAACAACATTGTTACTTTGATGCAGGTATTGATAAAATGCATGTTGGCCATTAATGCCTACTTCGCCCCAAATGGTTGGTACTGTTGCGTAATTAATTTCTGAACCATCCCAACTGACTGATTTACCATTACTTTCCATCTCTGCTTGTTGCAGATAAGCACTGAGCATATGAAGCGTTTGATCATAAGGGAGAATAGCTTGTGATTGGGAGCCTAAAAAGGTGGTATTCCACACACTAATTAATGCCATAACCACTGGCATATTATCTTTCATTGGCGCATTAAGAAAGTGCTCATCCATTTCATTGGCACCTTCAAGTAACGCTTTAAAATGCTCAAAACCAAGATCCAAGGCGATTGGTAAGCCAATGCCTGACCAAAGTGAGAAACGACCACCCACCCAGTCCCACATATCAAAGATATTTTCTTCATCAATACCAAAGCTCATCGCATTTTCTTTATTGGCAGTTACAGCCACAAAGTGTTTAGCCACAGACTTTTGATCGAAAGAAGAAGAAGTTAACCAATTCATTGCTGTTTTAGCGTTGGTCATTGTTTCTGCGGTGGTAAATGTTTTTGATGAAACAATAAATAAGACTTTCTCAGGACTTAATGGCCGCAGTGTCTCAAAAATTTGAGCGCCATCAACATTAGAGACATAGTGAACATTGACACTATTATCGCTGTAATGTGTTAACGCTTCAGTGACCATTTGTGGACCAAGGTTTGAACCGCCAACACCAATATTGACAATATCGGTAATACGTTTACCTGAATAGCCTAACCATTGACCTTGCCGCACTTTATTAACAAATACTTCCATATCTGCTAATTGTCCTTTGACTTGTTGGGTCAGATTTTCACCATCGATTATTAACGCTTCATCACTCTGACGACGTAATGCGGTATGCAACACCGCCCTATTTTCAGTGGTATTTATTTTTTCGCCACTAAACATTTTACTTCGCCATTGACCCACTTCAGTTTCCTCAGCTAACGCTAATAAACTCTCCATGGTTTCGCTGTCGATTAAGTTTTTTGAGTAATCCAATAAGAGTCTTGGCAGTTCAATTGAGAATTTATCAAAGCGCTGACTATCATTGGCAAATAGGGTATTGAGGTGTTGAGATTTTTTATCTTTAGCGAGTTGGTTCAGTTTTTTCCAACTCAATAATTTTTGGCGAGCAGACATTTATCTTCCTATAACGCGTTAGCGAGTCTAGATGTTAAGTGACAAGAGTAAACAATGACAATGTGTTCAAGTTTTGTTCATTAGAAGTATCAATACTAATCCTCAAAATAAGTGCCCCATCCATCATAATCCACGTTGGTTAGTTTCGCCAGTTCCAGCATTTTTTTGGTTTCATCAAAAATTATTTCAATATCCAGGGCTTGTTCTGTACTGATATCAAAGGCAAACACTTTTTCACCTGACTCGAGTTCAGCTTCTTCAGGCTCTTCGACTTCATAGCCCATTTTGAAAGCGGTTATCGCCGCTTGTTCGAGTAAATTAAAGTCAGTACTAGCAAAATGATGCTCAATAGTATGGTGAATTTCTTCATTGGTACCATCTTCAACTAATTCAGTAATAAGGGTTTGAGTGTGCGCTAACCAATGTTGTAATTGTTCTTCGTTATTCATTTATCCACTTCCTGTTTTTTTGACTTATTCCTGTTAAGTGATGTTCCAGCCTCAAGACTCAATTGTTCAATTTTATCAGACATCAATGCGTGTATTTCATTGGCAATAGCTCTGACATTATCTTTGTTTTCGTCGGTGAAATAGACCGGGGCTAAAATTTCAATGATGACTTTACCATTATCCCATCGATTCCATTTTATCGCACCGTGTAAATTACTTGAGCAAACAGGTACGATAGGCACACCGGCTTCAGCAGCCGTTCTAAACGCTCCTGTTTTGAAACGTAATAAACCCCGGCCATTGCTGCGAGTTCCTTCTGGAAATAACCAAACAGATAAACCTTTGTCTTTAATTTTTTTAACGGTCTGAGTTATTGTACCCAACGCTTTACTTGTATTGACTCTATCTATAAGTATATTACCTGTTAACCAATACATTTGACCAAAAAATGGGATCCACTTTAAACTTTTTTTACCCACTGTCACCGTATTAGGCTGAACAGCACTGCTGATGGTAAACATATCAAGACCACTTTGATGATTAGCCACATAAACTACCGGACCTAGTTTTTTAGCTGACTCCGCTAGCCTAACCTCGACCTCTAAGCCTAATAATTTAGATACTTTACCTAGCGTTTTTGAAGTAAAATAAACCCTATTTCGACTCCAAGGCCTTAACAAACTAAAAATACAAGCAAAAAAGCATACAACAACAAGTGCCAAAGTAATGGAAATAATACGAATGAGTGCTAACAACGGAAAATCCTAATAAAATTCTAGTTCGCGAGTATACCCTAAAGCAATAGAGAATTAACTACTCAGTTTATTTTTTCAAGCATAAGTAGAATTGGATGAGTAAAGTATTGATTATACCCGCCATTGTATTATTATCAGATTAACCTTCACTTATGCTTAGTGTCACTCAATATGAAATTTTTATCACAATCATTAATTTTACTCAGTTCATTGTTTTTAATTGCTTGTACTGCACAAGATCCCAATAAAAATCAGCGCTATTTGAAACAGGCAAGCCAATCACCTTTGGTAAGACCTTGCGATAAAATTGATGGTTTAATTAATGAGTATGACAATGATTTTAATAGGATAAAACTCAAAACTATTAATAATAAGATCAGTAAAGTATGGCAGGCCAAATACCATTTAGTTGGTGATAACTGTCAAGTTTGGGCATGGGGAAATGACAGTACAACTTATTCGTGTAATATCAATGCACCTGACAAAGAAACAGCAGAAACTTACTATGAAAAAGCAAAAAAAATAACTAGAGGCTGCTTATCAGACGATTGGCAAATGGACGAACAGCAAAGAAAAAAAGATAAAGGGCTAAAAGTAGAATTTTCCAACGTGAGTAATGACATCACTATTGCCACGCATCTGGTGCCAACTGCCGCTTTATTTAAATCTGAATGGACCGTTTATTATTATGTTGGTAGCTCTCGCCAGCATAATTAGTGTTAATAAAGCGAATATAAACGCAGCTAGTTATGCCTTAACGAGTAAAAGCAAGCAATGAATTAAGTCCCCCCTTATTTATGGCTTTATCCTTGAAGCATAGGAGCTAAAATTTCATCCGGGATAGGTTGCAAGCGTTTATCTTTATCTAAGCATACCATCTCTATATCACCAATGACCGCCGGTTTTTTAGCATTGGGCCGCCACACTTCTTGTCGCCACAAGGTTTTGTACTTACCATCAAATTGATAAGAGGTACGAATGTCACAAATTTCAGCAAACTCAACACCGTCTTGAAAGATCATATTAGCTTTATAAACCGCAAAACCTAAGCCTTTTTCTGCCCAGAGTTTAGCCAGACGCTCACTATCAATCACATGCTCACGAGCACGCTCAAAATATTTTAAAAAATTAGGATGATACACCACACCCGAATGGTCGGTGTCTTCATAATAAATCTGTACTGGGTGATGATAAATTTCGCTCATAATTCTTTCTACTTATCTTGCATTGATGACGTTGATAACGACGCTTTAAGCCTCTGCATACCTTGTTCAATATTAATTAATGGTTGATAACCTAAGTCTTTTTTTGCTGCCTCAATATTAAAATAATGACTCGTTGATAATTGACGAGCAACAAAACGTGTCATCATCGGTTCTTCTTTTTTAGCCAAAAGGTGATGAACCCATTCTAACAAAGCCCCTGCAGCATAAGCGAAGACAACAGGTACTCTTTTTGTTACTGGTGGCAAATCAACACAGGCTAAAATTTTATTGAGCATATTAGCCATGGTAATCGGTTGATCATTACTAATAAAATAGCTTTTACCCGCACAATTTGTATCGGCTTTGACTATGTTAACACCCGCTAAAACATGAGCATAAGCAGCATTATCAACATAAACAGTATCAACAAGTTTATCAGTTTTACCTAGGAGTTTTAAGCCCCCAGCCTTTCCGCGTTCAATGACTCTAGAGATTAAATGCGGATCTTCAGGGCCCCAAATTAAATGGGGTCTCAATGCCACTGTTTTTAATTGTTCACTGTTGGCATTGAGCATCATTTGCTCAGCAATCGCTTTTGACTCCGCATAATAATTAAGAAATTTTTCTGCATATGGCTGAGATTCATCAATACCCTCTTCATCTATACCAGCGAAGGTGACGCTTGGTGTACTAGTATAAACAATATGCTTGATTGACAAAGTTTTACAGGCTTGAATAATGTTAGCAACCCCATCAACATTTGGTCGATAATACTCATTTTTATTACCCCATATACCAGCCTTTGACGCAACATGAAAAACCAAATCACAACTCTGCATGGCGGCGGTAAGAAATTTCAAATCGCAGATATCGCCTCGTATCATCACCACACCCATCTGTTCTAGCTCAGGATAGTTGCCTCTGGCAAAGCCTGTCACCTTGATATTAACTGAGCGCAGCATTTTACAAAGGGCTTTACCTAAAAATCCTCCCGCCCCTGTAACAAAAACATGATCAACGTTATTAGCTAATTCAGTTAAAGATTCTACTAGATGTGACTCTTTTAAAATAGAAATTATCTCACTCCCTTAACTATCACTTTAATGCTCACTGACATCTTACTTTTTAATCTTTTTTTGTGCCCAGACCGCTAATTTCTCTCTAAATATCTTGGCATTATGACGAATATCAACAGGGAAATCAGGGTGAATTAAAAAACAAGTAATACTACAACTTTGTTGATGAATCGCGCCAATTTTTTTAAGTTCATCAAACAACTGTTGTCGTGACTGCTGACTCTTGATTTTAACATTTTTATTTAGTTCAATACACAGCACAGGCTTTATGACACCTTTGATTTTAACCGCGACTAAAGCACTACGCATCACCGCTTCATGAGTATTAAAAATACGTTCACAGGGAATTGAGAATAATGTATTTCCCTTTATTTCGACACGATGTGCTTTACGACCACACATCCATAACAGCCCGTTGTTATCAAGATAACCTAAATCACCCATACGGTGCCGATATTCAATAACCCCTTGATTATTTAAGCTCTTAGCTAAGGGATTATCTATAATTTTAGCTTGGGCTGTTGCACTGTGTCGTTGGTAATAAGCTCGGCTCACCATATCGCCTTTAGCGACAATTTCACCAATGGTGTTGATTGGTAACGTTAAATCGTCATGCCAGTTAACTATAGCTTCTTCGGTAATAGCGATAATAGTAATATCGACACCTTTTATCGGTAAACCGACACAAATACCCCCACCATTAGCGGTTATCTCTGTAGTCGTTAATAAGGCTTTGCTGCCAATTTTGGTCAGTGGTAGCGACTCTGTTGCCCCATAAGAGTTGATAACTTCAACCTCCTCATTAAGCATTTCACAGAAACATTCAATTGAAGATAATGTCGCTGGCGCACCTGCTGAGATCACTCTTTTTAAACTCGGAAGTTTATGCGGATAACCATTAGCCAAACGGCTTAACGGACTTAGTTTGTTAGCGGCTTGTCCAAGTATTTCAATCAGGGCAGGATTGGCAAATAAATTACTGCATTGATATTGTTCAATGGCTGCAAAGATAAAGTCAGGGTTAGCGGTGATTGGTTTACTGGCGTCCATGTCAGGGATAATTGAGGCCATTCCCAACGCTGGACCAAATAATGAAAATAGTGGAAAAGTGGCTAAATCGCGCTCACCGGCAACAATGCCATAATCATTTTTTAAAGCCCTGATTTGTGCTTCAAACATTTTATGACTATAAACGACACCTTTTGGAATACCTGTACTGCCACTGGTAAACAGTATCGCCGCCATTTCATCTTCTGCCAGCTTAACCATTGGATAGCGATCATCCGTTTTATTTGCCGTCTTTAGTAACTCTTCAAGGCTAACACCGCCCAATAAACTAGCACCAAAAAAACGAGTGCCACCGACGGTCAGTAAATACTTAACACTATTTTTACCCCAAGAAAAAAACTTACGGGCGATATGAGCTTTTGGTATACCAATAAAAACATCAGGAGCAGACTCGCTAAAGCATTGCTTAAGGTTTTTCACTCCCATACCAGGATCAACCAAAATAGGGATAATACCCGCTTTAAATAGAGCAAACGTTAAAATAAAAAAATCAATACTTGGCGTGACCATAAGCACCGCTTTCATGCCACGTTTAATGCCATAGTGATTAAGTGCAAAAGCAAGCTCATCACTTTGGGTATGTAAATCACTGAAATTAATTTCTTGATAGTTGAGGGTTGTAGATAATGAAAAAGCTGGCCGCTGAGATTTTTGTACCGCGACGGCTAATGAGTTAGGGATATTAATAGCCGCTTGACGTAAATGGCATGACAAGTTGGCCGTAGTGATACCGCCAGTTGTTACACCATCTTTTTTAGTCATTTGCAGAACCTATTATCGTCTTAGCTTCCTGGTCGTTAACAAAGTTTGTTACTAATGGCACCACTTCCTCACTAGCGTCTTCTAAAATATAATGGCCACAGTCTTCAAAGGCATGAACCTGTGCTTGTGGGAACTTATCTTGCCAGACGGCTAAAAAGTGTTTATCAAAGACAAAGTCTTTTAAGCCCCAACAAATTATCATAGGAAGTTTAGTAAACTGAGGTAAACACTTCTCGATATCACTAACAAGCTGATAGTTTTTGTCATGAGGTTTGAGGGGGATATCTTGAATAAAACGCAGCGTTGAAATACGATTTTTCCATGAATTAAAAGGTGCAACATAAGCTCGACGAATCTCTTTTTTCATCGGGCTTCGTTTAACCCCAATAATAGAAGCAATGCTAGAAAAAGCGTTAAACCCCCTGACCAAAATTGTGCCTAACATGGTATTTCTACCCATAGCTAATGGCAATGGAAATGACTTACTTTTTGGTAAATGAAAAGCGGCGGTATTTAAAATTACTAATTTTTTAATACGATCAGGATAACGCGCAGCATAACCCATACCGATCATGCCACCCCAATCGTGAACCACTAGTGTTATATTTTTATCAATAGCTAGATGGTCAAGTAAGGCTTCAAGATCATCAATACGGCTCACTAATGTGTAGTCGTAGTCTTCATCATCGGGTTTATCCGATAAGCCACAACCGATATGATCGGGCACAATACATTGATGGCTAACACTAAGCGTTTTGACTAAGTTACGATAATAGAACGACCAACTTGGGTTACCATGAACCATTACAACCGGTTCACCGCTACCTTCATTGACATAATGGTATTGTTGAGAGTTTCTCTCCAAGAAGTGTCGTTTAAAAGGAAATAAAGTCGCTAAGTTTTGATCCGACATTGTGCTGCCCTGTATTGAATAAAATGCATATGGAAAATGTGACTTAAAATAAAGTGTAAATGATAACTTACCACTTAAGCCCTAGCATCATGCAATTCAGACCACTGCCTATACCTAAAAAACTTACGTTATCACCTGTTTTTAAAAAGCCCTGATCATGTGCCATAGCTGCAGTTACTGGTAAAGATACTGTACCCATATTACCCAGAAGTTGATAAGTTGGGTATTCTTTATAAGTAGGAATGCCAAGTGCAGTCAACACTTGCTTTTGATTAGCCGCACCCACTTGGTGACAGATTACTTTATCAACGTGCTCAGTCATCCAATCACGTTGCTCTAAAAAATGCTCCCAAGTATCTTTTGCGAGCGACACACCTTCTTTTAAAAGAGTAACCGCGTTAGTCCGCATAAATTCACGAAATAATTGAGGTCCCACTTCTTTTAAACCCCACTGACATAAACCATTGTGCTCAGGAGCAGATAAATGACTCGCTCCTAATAGTTGATGATTACGATCTGTCGTTAAGTCTAAGCTACCATCAGTTAATAAAATTGCCACAGCACCACTACCACCCGTTAAAGTAGCGAGTGATTGGGCATAATTTTGCATACTAGGGTCTGCTAGCATGTCATCAATGGTCACATCAACGATGTGGCGAGCTGACTCACAAGAAACAACTAAGCCCGCTTTAATCTGACCTAACTCAATACGATTAGCAATATCTAAAATACCGGACAATGCGCCTAAACAAGCATTCGAGATATCATAAATTGCGGTCTCTTTTGATACCCCTAATTTTGCTGCAATACGACAAGCAGTAGCAGGTTCGTGTTGATCACGGCAAACGCCGGTATAAAGCACAGCACCGAGATCACTGACAGCGATCCCCGTTTCTTTTATTGTTTTTTCAGCGGCAGCTAATGCACCATCGGATAAAATATGTTCTTTTGGCCACCAACGACGTTCTACGATTCCAGTTAAAGCGGCAAGTTGCCCCATAGGTATGCGATATTTTTGATACAACGGGGCTAATCGAGACTCTAACGCACTGCTAGTGATAACTTCAGGAGCTAATTCATACGCTAAGCTATTAATAAAAACGCGGGTATATTTCATGTGTAGGGTTAACTTTCTCGTTTGCAGGCAATCATTATTCAGTTTACGTTACTGAGAAGTGGCCTAATTTAAATGACTAATGAGCTATTACGGAATCATTTGACCAAGAAAAGACTGATCATTCAACATAAATGATGCCTGAACAATAAAAAACAACAAATAAGGTGAGCGCTTGCCGTGTAAAGCTAAGTAAATAACTGCGAAAGATAAAGTCTTTATTAGCATTCTTGACATGAGTGTCATTTACAATTTTTTTCAAAGGCCTAGTACTAAAATATTTGGCTTAATTTGTTAACTCATCAATTATCGATCTCTGCCTTATTGTTTGTTTTACTTTTATGACAACAGCCTTTTCTATTTAAAGTTAAAAATGTATTTGTTCTGTCAATTATAATTTCACTAACTACATATTTCTCAATTAAACAACCACCTAACCTCTTTAAATTATTTAGTTAAAATACGTTATAGAAGGTAACTGTAAAATTCTAATTCAAATATAAGTGGCATTTAAAACATTGCTGCATTATTTATTTTCTCTGTTTATTATAATACCTGAGTGTTTTACTCAAGTATTTTCCCTATAATACTTGAGTAAAACACTCAGGTATTATAATATTGGTTCTAGTTTTAAATCGTTGTCACATCCTTTGTATAGTTTGGATCAACCCATATTCATTACTTTGATATGTAATTTTTAGGGCTAAGACAGCAAAATCAATGAGGAACCAGAGTATGAGTGAAGAACTTGACCAAGCGTTATCCCGTAAATACGATGCTGGGTTTGTCTCTGACATCGAGTCTGAAACTTTTCCAATTGGCTTGGACGAAGGCGTCATACAGCGCATCTCAGCGATGAAGGAAGAACCAGAATGGATGTTAGAATGGCGTCTGCGCGCTTATCGCAACTGGCTGACCATGGAAGAACCAGACTGGGCTCATGTCGATTACCCAAAAATCGATTTTAAGGCCATCTCATATTACTCGGCACCTAAGAGTATGGCAGACAAACCCCAGTCTCTTGATGAAGTAGACCCTGAATTATTAAGAACTTACGAAAAGCTAGGTATTCCCTTGTATGAGCAGGAAATGCTCGCTGGTGTTGCAGTAGATGCCGTCTTTGATTCGGTCTCTGTAGTAACGACGTACCGAGCAAAGTTGGAAGAAGCTGGAGTGATTTTTTGCCCTATATCTGAGGCCGCCCATAGGTTTCCTGAACTGATAAAGAAATACCTTGGTAGTGTAGTACCTCGCTCAGATAATTACTTCGCAGCCCTTAATAGTGCGGTATTTACTGATGGTTCTTTTGTTTATATTCCCAAGGGCGTGCGCTGTCCAATGGAACTTTCTACTTATTTTCGTATTAATGAAGAGAATACGGGTCAATTCGAACGTACGCTGATCATTGCCGATGAAGGCAGCCATGTAAGCTACTTGGAAGGCTGTACCGCTCCTCAGCGAGATGAAAACCAACTGCATGCTGCTGTTGTTGAACTCGTTGCCATGGATGACGCTCAAATCAAATACTCCACTGTCCAAAATTGGTACCCCGGTGATGAGAACGGTAAAGGCGGTATTTATAACTTTGTCACCAAGCGCGCTTTATGCCACACCAATGCTAAAGTTTCTTGGACTCAGGTAGAAACCGGCTCAGCAATTACTTGGAAATACCCAAGTTGTATACTCAAAGGTGATAACAGTGTCGGTGAATTCTATTCTGTTGCTCTAACTCGCGGTATGCAGCAAGCGGATACCGGTACTAAAATGATCCACTTAGGCAAAAACACAAAATCCACTATTATTTCAAAGGGCATCAGTGCGGGTAGAAGTAATAATAGTTACCGTGGTTTGGTCCACATGGGTCCTAAAGCTGATGGCGCAAGGAATTTTACTGAGTGTGATTCACTCCTCATTGGTGATCGTTGCGGTGCTCACACCTTTCCTTATATCGAGAGTCGCAATCCCTCTGCCATCGTCGAGCATGAGGCCACTACTTCCAAGGTCAGCGAAGATCAGTTATTTTTATGTCAACAACGAGGTCTTGATGCGGAAAAAGCCGTATCGATGATCGTTAATGGCTTCTGTAAAGAAGTGTTCAAAGAACTGCCAATGGAGTTCGCCGTAGAGGCGGGCAAATTACTCGAAATCAGTCTTGAAGGCTCAATAGGATAAAATTCATGCTTAAAATTCA
>Ga0307488_10004106_pt1 | contig 12152 bp, 24 predicted proteins | sample SB02metaG_FD_202248 | JGI IMG/M metagenome (GOLD analysis project Ga0307488, IMG submission 202248) | Sea-ice brine microbial communities from Beaufort Sea near Barrow, Alaska, United States - SB 0.2 | ecosystem: Environmental > Aquatic > Marine > Coastal | place: USA: Alaska | collected...
CAGTGTTGTACCAAAAACATTATAGTTTGTTATTGGCTTCTGCCATACACCTGCGACATAAACTGTTACCGCATATGGTGAGCCAGGATCTGTACTTAGTGTATAGGCGGCAGTGTTACCATCGCCAGTGAATGTATCTGCGGCATTGTAATTACTGGCTTGTATTTTGTCAAATCCAATTGTACCATCTTGTATTTTAGCACCTGTGATGCTGTCATCTGCTACTGTACCAACTGCTATAGCTATACCATATCCACGAACTTCTACAACTTGTCCATTAACCGGGGTGCCACCTAATGTAAGAGTTGTACCCACTACTGTATAGTTACTAGCACGTTGAGGGACACCATCAATAAAAACTTGTATCGCATTTTTACTTCCAGGATCAGCACTTAATGTAAATGCGGTTGTTGAGCCATTTGCTGTAAATTCTTGACTAAAGACGTTTGTTGGAGTTAACATCTCTCTTGTAATAATACTGTTAGGTATTTGTGAAGCGGCAATTGTTCCAGTTAAATCTGTAAAGTCTGCCGCCGCATCTCCAGGAATAAATTTTCCATTTGCGTTGTCCCAAACAAGTACTTGATTATTAGTTGGTGCTGCTGTAGTAATATCTACATCTGGAAAGTCTCCAACACTACGATTACTTAAACTAGTTACTGTGCCAGCACTTCCAGTTACATTACCAGTAACGTTACCTACTAGATCAGCGGCCAAGTCTTTATTCATTGTCCAACGGTCACTTGCGCTTACATATGTGAATGTAGCACTTGCTCCGTCTATGGTTATTCCTGCGCCGTTTGCTGCGATAGCATTTGCAGCACCACTTGCTAGTGTTAAGTTTAAATCATCTATACTAATTGTTGTTGAATTAATTGTTGTTTGTACGCCGTCAACTTGTAAGTTACCTGCAATAACTACTGTACCAGTATCGTCACCAAATGCTGCTGGATCAATTACAAAACTTGCAGGGCCTCTAAGGTAACCTGCAGTAGTAATGTTAGCAAATGTTACAGTATCTGTAGTGTTAAGTTCTTGGTCGTGTGCACCAATATTTTTACCATTAATTTTAGAACCTAAAGGAAGCTCAACTGTATCGCCTTCCTTTTTAATCAGTACTCCGCCTAGGTCAATTGTATTACCACTTAAGAACAGTTCGTTAAATCTATTTGTTGCACTACCTAAGTCAATGGTTTCAGTTGAACTTGGTATAATGTGATTACCAACAGTAAGTCCTGCCAGCACAGTTACATCAGTTTGTATTTCTATTGCACTAGAATCTGCGCTAGCAATTTGACTTGTAATAACATTTCCAGTTACCGAATTAAAGGTTACATTATCTGTAGTGCGTACTGTTTGGTCAGCATCACTAAGATCAGTAATACTATTAGGTATTTCTGCATCGCCACCTGTGCTAAGAAGTGTTCCACCGGGTGTTGCACCATCTGATATTCGTAGTCTAGTATCGTCTACTGAATAAAAGAGATCTCCAGCTTCACCAACGAATGATACTAGGTTTCCTGTGGGTTTTCTTGCCGAACCGACTTTATATACAGCCATTAATGTAGACTCCTAAGTATTTTCATCTCAAGTATTTATTGGTTTAGTCGTCTAGCTAGGGTTACAATGTTTTCTACTTGATCATCTTCTTCATCGCCGATCTCTTCATCGCCGAGAAGTTTATCTATTACTGGAGAAGCTTTGCCTTGTTCGGATTTCTTTAGTTCAAGTTCTTGCTGGAGCGGATTTAACATCACAGGATTTTGATCTAGTTCATCATCGTCACCGGCATCTTTACCAGCAACGTTTACACGCGGTTTATCACCGTCTAGATCGATTGTGATTGGAATGTTTATTGTGATTTCATCTATTCTCATACTGTATTTACCTTACTTGTCGTTGCCATACTTATTAATCCTACTCAGTATTTATAATAGCGTGGGGCTTAATCGTTTAGCGTTGTTCAATCCAAGTCATTGCTGCAAGTGCAGATTTGTTAGAGCCGCTGGATGCACACAAAATTGTAAACACATCACTAGTGTCACCGATTGTAGTTGTAGTGTATCTGCCAATTTGATACTGTGTGCTTTGGTCTAGTTTTATATTTGAGCCACCGCCACCTTCGATAACAAATCCTGTGTCAAGACGTGTGCCTTGATCTGCTTCAGCAATCGCTGCTGGAGTATTATATGTTTGATATTCTGTAAATGCTGATCCACTATCCGGAACGTCAGTCCACGCACTGTTGCCATTGTCTGCACCAATCACAGCATTGCGAACTAATCTAAAAAAGATGTTGGTGTTGTCAGTGGTAGCAACTTGATAGGTAGACGGTAGAACAACACCTGCTAGTTTGTCTGGTTGAAGTCTTATACTCAACACAGGATACCAACTGTTGGACGATTGCAGTGTTGTTCCTGTGATGGGCGAACTTACACTCACCGAAACACCTAATAACCCCGTGTCGCCTTCAAGCATAAAACTATTGGAACTTTGGTGCAAACTGTGTGTGCCTGCGGTTGTATCACTTACATTTTCTATCTCGCAACGGAACGGAACAAACGGTGTGCCCATCCAAGGCAGTTGTTGTCTGTTGCCGTGAAACTGTTTGTGAATACTGATAGGATGGTCATCAATAACAAACTTCATTTCGGCTAAGCCTGCGCCATACCACTCATATTCAAATACAACAATCTGACGCATAGTTGGATCAAGTGTTACGCCGTTGAGTCCGGAGCCGTCTAGTTTGTTCTGGTTCCAGTTTTCTTGTGTAATACGTGTGTCTACTACACTACCACTAGCATTACTACGAATAACAAACGCAAGTTCATCACCTATTTCTTCTAAGAACAAACCATTTTGATCATCAAACATACCTATTCGTTTTCTAATGCCTGCGGCTGCATCCGCGAATCTAAAAGCAAAACTCGCTTCTGCTGTTCTGCCTGGAATATAACGCTGAACTGTTTTAGTCTGCCTAATAACACTAGAACCTGCTACGGCACCGTCCACTGACAATACTACTTCACTTCTATCGCGATTATGCACTGCACTGCCGCCTGTGGTAGTTATTTCGTCCCAAACGTCTGTTTCTTTGTCAAACTGGAATGTGTTAAAAAATACAATTTCGTAGCCACTTACTTTAGCACGGTCTTTACTAGTATGCTGTAAACTAGTGTCATCAATACGCAACACAGGTTGCCCTGCTGGATTGTAGTCCATTGCCATTGTCAAGTCACCAGTATTAGGTTCGTATGTGTGAAAGTAGTTGGTTTGATTAGGGTTTAAGTTAGGCATGTGTTACGGAGCCCAAGGTCTGCTAGGCTTTAATCCACCTATGTTGTCATTGTCAACTACGTTGTTTGTGTCATTGTCGCCAACTGCATAACGAGTAGGCAATTGCGTTGCATCTGCTGTGACATCTGCATAGCGCCCTGGCTGTACTACATTGCGAGCTGCTCTGTCTGCGTTAGCAAGTGCAAGTTTTGCTTCTTGTCTTTCACGTTTTGTTGTTAGTGTTGATATACCGTTTGCTGACATATTAATACTCCTGCTGATTAGGATGCATACTAGGATCTTTTACTCTAATATCGTGTGGATGCTTAGGGCCGTTCACTCCGCCGCCTGCGTCTACTGTTACTGCGTCTACGTCTGCAACTACTTCATTTGGGGTGTTAGAATATTCGCCTTGGTCTCGATTGCTTAACATTGCATAGATTGATTTAAATCTTGACGCAACTGGCTCGCCTTCTTCTGGCGGAATATCTGTTGCTACTGTTAATTGTGCAGGTGTTTTTTCTTGCTGTGGCTCATCTACTTTATCAAGTAAGTCTAGCACACTTCTAATAATATCTGTTGCTCGCATTGCAATGTCTCCTTAATACTATTTACCATTATTGATAGGATGCATTAATTTATAATGTAAATACTACTATGATAAACACTACACAATTTCAGAAAACAATAGACTCTTTAAAAGAAAACGGAACATATCGTGTGTTCAATGATATACTTAGAGAACGCGGTGACTTCCCCCGTTCGATATGGTACGGTCCTTATGCTATTAAAACCATTGTAAATTGGTGCAGTAATGATTATCTAGGTATGGGTCAAAATAAAGTTATTATTGATGCAATGCATACCGCACTTGATCAAACAGGAAGTGGATCAGGTGGTACACGAAACATTAGCGGCACAAGTCACTACCATGTGGCTTTAGAGTATGAGCTGGCAACTTTACACAGTAAAGAAAAAGCATTACTATATACTTCAGCCTATGTTGCTAATGAGTGGACACTCATCGCATTAAGCAAAATCATTCCCGACATTGTGTTTTTAAGTGATTCAAAGAATCATGCCAGTCTTATTCAAGGTATAAGACATAGTGGTGCTGCTAAAGAGATATGGCAGCACAATGATATGAGCGATCTAGAAGAGAAACTGAAGGCTGTTACCGCAACTGGACACACTCCTTGCGTTGTGTTCGAATCCGTGTATAGCATGGATGGCGATGTTAGTCCTATTTCTCGTGTCTGCGACCTTGCTGAAAAATACGGAGCAATTACTTATATTGACGAGGTCCACGCAGTTGGCTTGTACGGGAGTACAGGCGCAGGGCAATGCGAAATGATTGGAGAAACTAGAGTTGATATTATTAATGGCACCCTTGGCAAGGCTTATGGAGTGCAAGGTGGTTATATAGCTGGAGATGGGTTAGTCATAGACGCAATACGCTCAGTGGCCAGTGGGTTTATTTTCACCACCAGCATGAGTCCTGTACTGTGTGCTGGTGCCTTAGCCTCCATTAAATACCTTAAGGATCATAATGAACTTCGTGTAGCACATCAATTAGCTGCACGTAAACTTAAAAAGAAACTACAACGTGCAGGCATTGAAGTACATCATGAAGCGTGTACACATATTGTTCCAGTTATGATTAGAGATGCAGTAAAGTGCAAACAAATTAGTGACAGGCTAATGACTGAACACGGTATATACATTCAAAGTATAAATTACCCAACAGTAAACCACGGAGAAGAGCGTTTACGCATTGCGCCTACTCCGTTACATACAGATGCGATGATGAGCGACTTAGTTGAAGCTCTTAGAGAGGTACTAAATGAATATTAAAAAAGCATTCTGGTTTTGCTTAGGTTGTCTATTGTTAGTTGTCGCTTTTATCGGCATCTATCTTCCGGGACTTCCATGGAGTACACCAGCAGTAGGTGCAGCATATTGTTTCGCTAAGTCAAGCGATCGTATGCACAACTATATAATGAATCATAAACTATTTGGCCCGTTCCTACGTGGCTGGTCTGAGAAGCGTGTCTTCCCAACTAAATTCAAATACTTTATGTTGATAACTATGAGTTCAAGCATTGCGTTCCTATGGTTTAGCACAGGTAATATTAAAGCTGTACTATGGAGCGGAGGCTTTATGGCGCTAGTAGCTATATGGGCTTGGCGCTATCCGGGTTCACATGAAGAACATGCTAAACGTATTAAATTAGGCAAGCGAGTAGCTTGGCTACGTAACGACGACGATGTTGACAATCGACCGTTAACATTCTAAACAGTGTTACATACAAAATTAAAAGCAACTTTAGGGTTGCTTTTTTTATGACTAAAGGTAAGCACCCCAGCTAGGATGTGCCATTGCCATATTTAATTGCTTGCGTCTGTTAACTAAGTCGTAGTAGTCAGGTGCATAAGGAGCTCTAATAGGCTTCATATGACGCTTGTCACTCTTGGTGTGATTACAAGGTCCGCATGCTGCTACAATGTTTGTCCAGTTTGTCTTACCGCCTTGTGATATAGGTATAACATGATCAAGAGTAAGGTTTGCTTTAGTGTAAGGTGTGTTACAATACTGGCAAGTGTAAACATCCCTAATGAATAGATTAGCTTTAGAGAAACGCGGCCGTTGCCGTCGACGCTGCATTTGCTTGAGCATCATTACTGCTGGTACTCTAGTTTCCCAAGTCTCTGAACGCACCATCCAATCATCATACCATTCTAGTACATGAACCTTGTCGAGCCATAGGTATGTAATTGCTTCCTTCCACTGTATTGCACTGAGTGGTAGGTAGCTAACTGGTTGTGCATCTGCGTTGAGTAATAAAACTTGACCCATCAGTCTACATAAGGTTCAAAGGCAAATCCAGAACCGATCAAACATGCCATGCCGTCTGGAAATAATTGTATTATTGAGTATGTGCCAGTATCTTGGTTAGTGGAAAACACCAGGCGACCCATTGCCGGTTCCTCGCTTTGTGCAGGGAACGTTAGTAAATTGCCTGTGAGCAATATTGTTTCATTATAGTCAGCCATCAAGTTTGCTGCCACTTGGAAAGGCGTACACGGCGCTCGTGTATAATATGGTTTAGTGATTGATGTTTCTTGTGCTAGCAGCGTTGTTGTGAATAGAGTAGCTACCAGCGATGTTAACGCTAGTTTTTTAAACATTGGTATTCTCTCTTTCTTTTTAAAAATATTGTTTAATTAGTTGATAGCTGCTCAATTCTACAGCATTATTCCATTGATGATCACCATCGTGATCCCATATTATACTTTCATTTGAGTTTGCTGTCAACCATGAATGTTCTGGGTTCCATGGAGTCTGTCCGGACATTTCGCCTTGTAACTGCTCATCGTTCCAAGCAGCAATACCTGCACACAATCTCCATCGCCTAGGGCCCTGGCCCATTGCTAGACGATCAAACATGTCTTTGTGACTTGTTACACTAAAGTGTTCATTAACTTTCATAGTGTTTTCACAAAACCACTCATTTGAATGTACTAGTATAAGTGCTTTGTCATTCACTGGGCCGCCTTGATAAACGTATTCAGGGCCGTTGTAAATTAAGTTGTGTTGTGATAGTAGATTTTGACAAGTATGGTTTGTTTTTTGATTTAGTATTACACCAATCGTACCGGCACGATTACTTTCATAGACTAATATAACGCTACGTTTAAAAAACCTATCGTTGTTACGAGGCCTTGCTATAAGTAGTTGCCCGGTATAATCCATTATGCTGTTCCAAATACCGTTCCGCCAATAACTTGTGAACCTTGGGCTTGACGCATTGTACGCATAAAGCCAATGTTAGTTCCAGCGCCGTATGCTGCTGGGTTATTAGCTGTAAAGTTTAACCAACTCTTGTCCGTGCCAGGCAAGTAACGTATTAACGCACCTATTACTTGTGCGCCTGTGCGATCGCTCATGTTTGAGAAGTTTGAGTGTGGGCCTGGATCGTAGCGTGTTCCTGTTACTGCTTGGAATTGATTTCTCTGTGTTAGCACTGCTTCAATACTGTTAGGGTATCTATTGCTTCTTACTCTGTTTAAGATAACTGCTGCAACTGCGCCACGTTCTTGACTATTAGGACTTGCTTCTGCTGCTGTTGCTCTAATCAGCATGTTCAGTTCTTCGTCGTCTACTGTGCTGCCTAAAAAGTCTTCTACTACTTCTTTGGCTTGGCCGATGTTTTCTAAACTTGCTAGGTCACCTAGGTCACCTACGCTGCCGCCTTCGTTGCCTGTAGGAGTTGGCTCTTCAACCCGTTGTATAGATCCTGCTGCTACTTTGCTTAGTGTCTCTAAGCCATCTGCATCAATTGAAAGGCCGTTTCCATCTACAGGATAATCTTTCTTGAATGCTCTAACTGCTGCTGTTGTTCTCGGCCCATACTTGCCGTCGACGCCAGTACTGCCTACTGTATAACCTATTTTGTCTAGATTAGTTTGCATTTGCTTAACTTCTTCAGAATCTTCTGCTGGGTATGGAGGGCCTGCTGCTAATTCCTGTGCTACTACTGCATTTGCATCTGCTTCTCTTAGTCTAGTCTCAACTATTTTAAAGTCTACGTATCTCATGCTGTAGATGCCCCTTGTTGTGTTAAACCTCTTTGCATTGCTGCTACAAATTGCTGAGTAGCATGCCAATGACGTGATCTATTTGTATGTATGTCTACATGGATTGTTTGTACTCCCATGTAGCCACTATGTCCACTGCCGCCTCCTGCGCCGCGATGACGGAAAAATGCTTCGATAAACGAATTCATAAGCGGAGTATCTAAGGTTGCTTTGCGTCCACCACTGGAGATTTGTATGTCAGCAGCTAGTCCGTTGTCGTGTCTAGTACTGCCTTTTCTCACAGCTCTACCATTTAGATAGTAGGTAGCTGATCTTGCGTTATTCTTATGCTTAGGCCCGGGCGCACGGTTCCATGCCTCTAGGCTCATCTGCCCGCCGCTGCTAACATGTACAACAACTCCAACTTCTTCAGCTGTTGATTGCAGCATTGCTTCTAGTCTGCTGTCTAGGCCGCCGCTGCGTATCTTTCCTTGATTTTCATATCTAATACTACCACTGTCTGTGCCGCGTTCACCACCGTCGCCGCCGGATGGTCCAGCTGCTGTATTACCCTGAACTGGAGTTGGATCCTCCTTAGGCTCTGCACTTTGCATGGCAGTAATTTCATCTGCACTAATTGATAGTCCGTCTCCACTTACATCAAAGTCTGCTTTGTATGATCTAACTGCTGCTGTTGTTCTCGGCCCATACTTGCCATCAATGCCTGTTGTACCTACTGAGTAACCTAAGGATTGTAATTTAGTTTGCAAAGCACGTACTGCTTGAGTATCTTCTTGAGGATAAGGTGGTCCTGCTTGTAAGCCTGTTTCTTCTGTAGATGCATTTGGGTCATTACGTTGATCAGGACCCCTAGGGTCATTTGCGTCTGTAGGTGCAGTCTCGACTATCTTAAAATCACTATATCTCATTGTTTATCCCGACTTAGTCGGACTAACTGGTCCGCCGTACTTGTTACTTTTTAGGCGCCTGTTCCCAAGCTTGACTCGCTTGTTGCCTATCTTTTGTGTTTTACCTGTGTCTCTTGCAACGAACCCTTGAGCTTTACAAGATGATAGCCAGCTTGCACTCATCTTACTCTTAGGTGTGTTTCGGCAATAGGACTTAGTAGGCTTACCGCCTTTACTATTTCTTTTTGCATCTTCAACTAAGTCTTTTAGTTGTTCGAGACGGTCAGTGTTTAAATCGTTTATACGCATATAGATATTTATCAGTATGAGTAGCGATATCCATTTTTTGTTGGCTTTAAACTAAACGTAAACACATTTCGTGGGCCTGCTGTGGTATTGATTGTAACTTCACCCGAGTGTTCATGATACTCTATCTTTGTAATTTCGGCTGGCTTTTTATTCTTGCCTACAAAAATTTGCTGTCCTAGTTCTAAATGTACGTTTAGTTGTTTCATGGGAAGTCTCCTTCGTTTGGTGTTTTACACTCTAATATTTATTTCTTACGAGAACGCTATGGATAAATATTTTTATGAGATTTAAAATATTCAACGACGACATTCGCAATCATATTATAGTAGACACATTAAAGGACGTCATTGTTGGAAAAATACCCGATGACAAAACGGCGGCTAGAATTTGTCAAAAGCTCAATAGAGCAGACAATGATGATAAGTTGTCATCCAAAATACATTGACATAATACAAACTCTATAGTATTATAGTTTTATGATTAGAAAAACACATGCATTGCTGCTGCTTGCAGCTATCACGCTTTCAGCATGTTCTAGCTCAGACCTAGAACGATTGAGAGGTATTGCAAATTGCCCTGGTTGGGTTCCCGAAGATAGAACTTGTGACGTTAGTCAAAGGCCAGAGTATAGGTCAGACTCGTTGCATGGTCCTGGACTAGTTATAATTAAATAAGTGCAACGATAAATACATTTGGAGAACTAAACATGGAAAACTTATCAATTGATCAAATCAACGAGTACATTGCTGCTCTAGGCAGTAACATTCGTGTTGCTACATCAAGGTTTGAACAAATCAATGCTTCTAATGAAGCACAGTATAAAGTAAAGCTTGATGCAAGCGACGAACAAGAACATAGTGTAAGCATTAGACGCCTGTCAGATGGCAATCTAAGAGCAGACATTGCGTGCCTAGTATAAATTAATCATCAACTAACTAACTAAGAGAAGGTATTATATATGGCTAGAGATAGCGAAGGCGTAGACCCTAAACTATTACAGGAATGGCTTGACGCAGGAAATAAGATTACTGTATATCCAGCAGGAGCAAGAACAGACCCAGAAGACATGCAATACAAGACCAAATGGGGTCGACCTAAAGCAAAAAAAGAAACTAAGAAGTAATTTAGAAAGCGCCCTACTTAGGGTGCTTTTTTTTGGCCTTAGCTTCTACTGTTAGATGGTGTAGTTGCTGTAGCAAAAGCTCTCTAGTAACCTTGTCGAGTTTAGTATCTGTAAGTTTTTTAGTAAGTTGTTGTATACGTGTCATTATGCGGTGTAGCGTTCTATTTCCATATCATCATCGGGAAAGTCTAACTTGAGTATACGCAATATTTCTTCTGCTTTCTCAAGTGTGGGGATCTTGTTAGCCAGAGTGTTCTGACTAGTGTGATCGTAAATTCTATATTCAACCTTTTGAAGTATCATCATCTTTATCGCTTGGAGGTTGTAAAGGTGCAATCCATTTGCTTATATCACTAGACGTGACGTCATCGCAAGGATCATCCTTTTCATCTTCAGACTTTATCAAAAAGTTTACTCGTCCAGTAGTGGTACTGGATCAGATCCTGCAACTGCTGTTGCTCTTTTAGCCAAACGTTCTGTACGTTCGACACGCTCAATTAATTCATTGGCAGGTGGCGTTGTGTCTACTCGACCGATCCATGTTTTAGTAACAGTTTCACCTTGTGTGCTGTTACCTGTTTCAATACAAATGGCTCTGCCTTGATTGCTGTGTAACGCATTGGCTGCACTAGTAGCTAGTTCAAGCGTTTCGTAGTCTGTGCCTTCGACGACATAATTCATTGTTGTTCTCCTCGGTACATTATTTATATGTTAATAGGCATTCTTTTGCCCCCAACTCTCGGCAATAACGTAGTCAGGATCTTGTGTTGCTGAGATATATTCAGTGTGCCATTTAAATCCATGTGTGGTACACACTTGCATGAATGGTCCATGACATCCATATAGACGCCAGTCACTGCGCATCATCTGTCCTATTTGATGTCTGCTGTGCTGTACTCTGCGTATGGCTCCGTATAGAGCTAGGTTAGTAGTGCCTAGTTCAGTTAGTGCTTCTAGGCGCACAAAGCCGTTTTCAATTGTCATTCCACTCTACAGTATCAATGTCCCAGATATGTTCAAAGCTTACAGTATACTCGTGTTGTGTTTGTGTGTCTACAACAATTACCATTTCGCTTTCTAGATCGCGAGTTCGAATAACACCTAGTCCTTCATACTCGCCAGGGCCTTGTGCTGCTTCACCAATCTGTAGTTGAGCTGGGTTGCCAGTTTCGTCTAGCATAGTTACAACACGAAAACGACAAGCATAGCTTGCTCCTAGTGTTATGTCTTTAATATCGATCATCTGCTTACTCCTGCAATTTTAACCAGTACATCGCTTACTGCTCTTGGTTCCAAGAAGCCTATTGTACCATCAGTGTCTGTTATGCCTTTTATCTCACGTCCTTGTGCATCAGTTGCTGAGTCTAGTATCATAATTTCATACTGTCCTCTATCGCCACCGTAGCTGAGATTGTGCCTAACAATACTTATGTGCAATCCGTTTGCAAGTCTAAAGAGTGACTGCTCACCTGGGTCGCCATGATCAAACGCATACATAGGATGATCCATGGGTACAAATTCAATTGCACCAAAGCTTAGATCTTTAAGTAGTGCTACCTCTGTCATCGTGTAGCGTCGTCTACTGCGCTTGCTAGATAGTTAACGCCCGTCTTTACTCGTGTGCCAGCTTCTTCTAGTGTGCTTGTGTTGATAACACCATAGCCTACAAGAGCTAATACCAGCACCACACCTAGGATAATACCTTTGATCATTTGTTGTCTCCGTTTGTTACACGTTTAATTATAGCTTCAGCATCTGGATATGTCAACATCTTTTCTACCTCTGCATCCGCATAGTCTAAGGTAGCCACATAAGGATCACGTTCTACAAAAGGATTGTAGTGTGTGGGCATTAAAGGTTGTCGCCAACTAGCACTGATGCTCCAGTTGTCGTTAGCAGGTTTCATATTGGGGAACTTGGCCATCTACAGCCTCCTTGATTCTATCGTTGATTTGTTG
>Ga0307488_10004107_pt1 | contig 12151 bp, 18 predicted proteins | sample SB02metaG_FD_202248 | JGI IMG/M metagenome (GOLD analysis project Ga0307488, IMG submission 202248) | Sea-ice brine microbial communities from Beaufort Sea near Barrow, Alaska, United States - SB 0.2 | ecosystem: Environmental > Aquatic > Marine > Coastal | place: USA: Alaska | collected...
GGCAGGTATGTTGAAGAACGTTTACCTGTTGGAAGTAAGCAAATACTTGTAACTAAGAATTATGATAGTAAAGGTAAGTTTGGACGTATACTAGGCGACTTTGACCTAGGAGGATCAAGTATCTGTGAACAGTTAATTGAGTCTGGTAATGCAGTTACTTACAACGCACAAAACAAAGCTATGGTGCAAGAACAGCACATGGCTAATAGAACAAGATTAATTGCAGAAGGTATTGTTACACAAGAACAAGTTAACGAAGCTTCCTGAAGTACACTTTATAATGGCTCCCGTTATTGCTAACCGGAGCCATTTTTCTTATTTAGATATTGCCATATTAGACAACGGATTTTCTAAAGCAAGTTTAATTTGTTTTTCAATCTTAGCTTCAAGTGCAGTCATATCTTCTTTGAGATCTTTGATTGCTACATTAATATCTCTGTTAAGCTCACGTGAATCTTCTTTAACTTTAGATTCAGTATCCTCTACAATAGTTTCAATGCGTCTAATGTCGCCCTTCATATCAACTTTCATATCTTTGTTTACACCTGCTAGTAACTCTACTTCAGCTAGTATGTTATCCATTTCTTTTTGCATAACTTCTAGTCGCTTGTCAAAGCCACTTAGGTCTGGTGTAACATAGGTATCAATCTTTGCTTCCATTGTTCTGTAACGATCAAAGAGTTCAAAGCCTCCCCAAAGTCCACCCATAATTGTTCCTATTAAAGGTAAGATTAACAGCAGTTTACTCCCGCCAATCTTAATACCTTTGTATTCTACTTCTGCCATTATACTTCTCCTTTTATTGTTCAGCTTTATTTGTATTGTTCCATGATCATTTGATCCATGATTTTATCTTGCGCCATTCCATATAATATCCCTGCTGGGTCTAACAGTTGTGGCATGTCTTTATACACCTGTACATCTGTGTACCAGTCTAGGTTATCTATGTTGTTTTGGTTTTGATATGTTTTAAAGTTTTCTTGGTCTGATAAACTTTGCATTAGTGCTATCTTAGTTGTTTCGTTTATAGCACTATAAGTGTCTGCCATTGCGGCAAGTATTCTAGTCGCAATCTTTTGTTTAGCCTTGTCTACTGCCGCTTTGATTCTTTTTGCTTTTTGTTGCTTAGATTCAACTCGCTTGACAACAGGTTTGGCTTTTCCTCCGTCTTTAGGATCGGCTTTGACTGTGGCTTTTGGTTTAGTGGAATCTCCCGAAGTACTAGAGTCTCCACTAGTTTCCCCTTCTTGTTCCGATTCACTATCTCCCACTGACTGTTCCACATTGCTACTGGACTCTTGTACGTCTTCGGTTGATGAAACTTCAGTTTCGGTAGTTGTTTCAGTTTCTGTTTCTGTTGCACTTTCTTCACCACTGCTCTCAGCTGTATTTACTTCTGCAACAACAGTCTCTGGCATATCTAGTTCTGGTAGTTCTATTTCAGCTATAGCATCTGCAACAGCAACATCAACCTGAGCACTAACATCTGCTTCAATTGATTCTACGCTAGGCATATCAACAGTTGCAGTTCCAGAGTCAATACTATCAAAACTTGCTACTAGGCTTACTTCTGCTATTGTTTCTACTACTACAACACCTGTGTCTAAGTTTGTTGAACTCATTTCAACTGATGCTACATTAGCTACATCATCTACTTCTACTGTAAACTCTAGTTCTATGCCGCCGCCATTCTCGTCTATTATTTCTATTTCAAATGAATCTACTTCTGTATAGTCAATAGGGTCAAGTGCAATAGTATCAGCAAGAGGATCACCTAGGTAAACACTTGTGAGTACTGACTCAGATGTATTATAAACTGATTCTTGGTTACTTAATATAATGTTTGTTATCTCTTGTGTAATAGTTGTTATAGCATCATACGTTAGTGACATAAAAGGATCACTGAACGTAGGACCAAAGTAACCTGTGTGAAAACCTGCGTCAACTCCCCACAGTTCCATCTGCCCCCATACTTCGGTGTAGCTGTTTGCGCCAATGTCCTGACTGAATGTATGTGATTGTGTTCCTTGGTAGTCAAGTGTAACAGAGTTGTTATACTCACCAATCAATGTACTTGAATTTATGCCTGCTCCCTTGTAGAGTCTTGCGGTAACTCTAAATACATCTTTACAGTCACCTGTAGTTCCACCGCACCTTGGTACAGATAAGTTTGATTTATGTGACTCAACATCAACTCCATAGTTTAATGTAAACCCTGATTGTATCTCTGCAATAGTTAAGTCTAATCCCATTTCAAATTGTTCTGATGTTATTTGCCCACCGCCTAATGCTGTGAAGTTATGATTGTCATGATTTAATACAAGTTGGTTTTGATTGTTGTGCTGGTAACCTGTACAAGCTTCACCTGCACCTACAGTTCCATTAGATCCATCTGTTCCACATTGTGAATCACCTTCTACCTTTATTCTGCCTGTGCCAGTCCAATCATCTGCACTAATACCAGGTACTGAGTTTGAAGTTGTTGTAGAAACTAATTGTGTTGTAGTCTGTGTAGTTGTTTCAGAAGTTGATATTTGTTCTATTACTGTTTCTGTAAATTGAGTTATGGTTGTAGTGTCTTCGAAGCCACCATTGAGAGTAACTTCGGTTCCTGTAATAGTAGAAGTAACATCAACAGATTGGACAGTACCACCATTAGGTCCTGTACCACCTACGGTAAACTGTTGGTCGTATGCTAGACTATAAGAGGAAGAGCAACATAGCAAGACTGCCGAGGCCAACGCCCCAAGTAGTTGCTTTGTTTTTCCACGCTTGTTCGTGTGCTTCAAGATCATTTTCCTTTAACCATTTTTCGTAGTCCGGACGTTTCTCTGGATTGTTAGCCCAAGCCTTAGCGGCTTCAATACCAATCTTGCCTTTATATGGACAAGGAGTACCAGCCATTTCCATAGCTTCAAATACTCTTGCATCTTGACACAATAAACTGACAGCGGCAACCTTCATGCCCATGCCGTAAAGGGAACGTGAAAGTTTTAGTCTTTCACAGTTCATATCTCGAATTGTAGTTCCACCTGCAATGCCAAACACTTGTGTCTGTACTGCGGCGCTTGTACCTGTTGAACAAACGTCTTGGTTATTAATCATAACATTAGGAGCAGAAGCAGTTGGTGGCGTCTTATCCACCGTGGTAGTACCAGTCACAGTTGACGTTACTGTGTTGGTTTCTGCATGTGCAGTGAGTGAGAGTCCTAAAACCATCACACAAGTCAAAATGAAGATGTTGCTTTTCATCGTGTTCTTTACCCCTATCTAATTATAATTTAATAGCCCTATGTACATATTTATCAGATTGGTGTAAATATTTTTACACAAGCAGTTGTCCTTAAACACATGGACCTATTATTTTTAGTATAAATATAGTATGAGCAAGTTTACATACAAAGAAGAGCAGGAATGTCTTTGGCAAATGCTTGATGACATATGGCCTAAACACGAGCCAGAAGATAGAGACAGAACACTTCAAGCAGAACTAGCAGACGTTGAACGAAAAGCAATAGCTCTTGCACTAGACCAATTTGATTATAATCAAACCAAAGCGGCTAGAGAACTAGGCATGGGACGTACATTGCTTATTCACAAGATTAAGAAGTATCAACTAACCAATACAGTCGACATATAAAACGATTATAATACTGGTTGACCTGGCCAACTAAATGTGTTACACTATTAACATACACACAAACACACAAAGGAAAAACAATGAGCGAAAAAGTAGAATCACAACACGGGGCTGAGATCCTAAAACAGACCCAAGCAATGGCAGAAATGGTTAAAGACATGATGCCAAAGATTAACACAAACAAAAATGGATATGAAATTCGTGCAGAAGTATTGAAACTAGCAAGTGTATCAGTTTGGAAAGACTATTATGCTAAGTGGGATCAATTTGAAAAATCAATACCAGGTATTGAAAACAGCCCAGCAAAGGTAGCATTGAATATTGAAGATGACGGCACACCTGTTGCTAAGGTTACACTTCCAGGAGTTCCGGGTACAGAAGAAGTACTTGAAGCGGCTGAGAAGTTTTACGCATTTATTAATGCAAAGTAAATAAACAAACATACTATACAGTACCGTAAAACAGTTACGGGCGTGTAAGATTGTATGAGACAGGACATAGTCCGGTGATATAAAGAGAGTACTGCGAGCCCCTGGTGTCAATTACTGATACTGGGGGTTAACCTTGGAATAAGTATTATACATGAATGAATTAACACTAGAACAAAAAGAAAAACTATTTGCAGACATAACTGCAACTGCTGATACATCGATACGAGAGTCTAAGATTCAGCTTACTGATCCAATGCTTAACTTATCTGACATGGAATTCTTTAACAAGTATGTGAAAGATATTAGATGGTATCCTTTACAAAATCATGGACTAGAAGAATTTCACACACCATTCCATTTAGAAACTGCTGACCAAGACTTTCCAGGACAAGTAAATGCTTACTTAGATCTACTACACGAAATTCCAACTACTCCAGCAAAGATACTTGATGTTGGGTGCGGTTGGGGAAGAGGTGTAGATATATTAAGAAGGTATTACAAAGTTGATGTACACGGCATTGACATTCAAAAACCGTTCATTGACTATGCTAATAAAACATATCCTAGTAACAAATACTTTACTGATGTAGATATAACAGACTATAATATATTGTTGTTTATGGACAGTATGCATCTAATGTTTTCACATAAGTTTATAAACAGTATTGCACAAGGCACACTATTAGTTGTATCTGATTTCTTTACTCCTGATACCCTTGAAGAATTTAAAAATATGATACAGATTGAAAAGTTTGAATGTGTGCTAGAAAAAGATCAAACAGATGCAGTAATGAAAGCTATGATTAGAGACATAGACACACTTAAATCACGCTTTAAACATATCGACAAGCATATTGTTAATGCATACAAGCATATACAGTTAAACACCCTCCACCAATTTAAGATTGGTCACACCAAACAATACAAATTCGTTATCAAAACGTAACCCAAAACACCTACATAAATAGCTATGCAATGATAGATATAACCCCATTTGAACAAACAGTTGCGAACTTGAAAGAGTCTGGTAACTATCGAGTCTTTAACGACATCCTTCGAGAAAGAGGAGAATATCCAAATGCCATCTGGTATGGCAAATACAATATTAAAAATATTGTAAATTGGTGTTCAAATGATTACCTAGGAATGGGTCAGCATAAGGTGGTTCTAGATGCTATGCATACTGCACTTGATCAAACAGGAGCAGGAAGCGGCGGCACTAGAAATATTGCGGGTACATCACACTATCATGTTGCACTAGAGTATGAGTTAGCTTCATTGCATAGCAAAGAATCTGCTCTACTATATACTTCAGCTTACGTAGCTAATGAATGGACTCTAATTGCGTTAAAACGTATCATTCCCGACATTGTGTTTATCAGTGATAGCAAGAATCACGCTTCCCTCATTCAAGGAATACGACATAGTGGTGCCGATAAGAAAATCTTTAGGCATAATGATCTTGAGCATTTAGAGGAGATCCTGCGAGACGTCAAAGGTACACCTTGTATTGTCTTTGAGTCCGTGTATAGCATGGATGGATACGTCAGTGACATTCCAGGCATTGTTGCCCTAGCTGAAAAATATGGTGCTATTACATATCTCGATGAAGTTCACGCCGTTGGCCTGTACGGTGAAACAGGTGCAGGTTACTCTGCAAAGCAAGGATCACAGAACAACATAGATATTATAAATGGCACGTTAGGGAAGGCTTTCGGAGTACAGGGCGGATACATTGCAGGACAAAGTAGTGTTATCGATGCTGTTCGCTCTGTGGCTTCGGGGTTTATTTTTACAACAAGTTTAAGTCCTGTTATTTGTGCAGGAGCACTTGCAAGTGTAAAATATTTAAAAGACAATCACCAGTTAAGAGAACTGCATCAAGAACGAGCAGAACGACTAAAGGTTTTGCTTAGAACAGCAAACATAGAGATATATGAAAACGTTACTCATATTGTCCCTGTAAAAATAGGAGACGCTGTTAGATGTAAATCGATCAGTGACACTCTTATAAACGAATACGGAATATATTGTCAGGCAATAAACTACCCAACAGTGGAAGTAGGTCAGGAGCGCCTACGTTTTGCACCAACCCCGTTTCATACTGATGCTATGATGTATCAGCTAATCGAAGCTCTAGAGAAAGTAATAAAATGTTGAAGAACTTTAATATTAAGAAAGCGTTTTGGTTTACGCTTGGCTGTATTTTATTAGGAGTTGCCTTCATTGGCATATACCTACCAGGGTTACCTTGGAGTACACCAGCAGTTGGAGCCGCGTATTGTTTTGCGAAGTCAAGCGATCGTATGCACAACTGGATTATGAACCACAAGTTGTTTGGACCATTCCTACGTGGTTGGGCAGACAAGAGAGTGTTTCCGACTAAGTTTAAATACTTTATGTTAGTGACAATGAGTTCAAGTGTAGCAGTACTTTGGTTTACTACAGGTAATCCTAAGGCTGTACTATGGAGCGGAGGCTTTATGGCACTAGTTGCTATATGGGCTTGGCGTTTTCCAGGCTCACATGAAGAACATGCTAAACGTGTTAAGCTAGGTAAAAAGATAGCGTGGCTCAAGTAGACTTTAATCAAATGAACGGCTTGGAGGTATTAGGTTACCTCCTTGCTAACGAACCAACCCTATGGGGCCTAATTGGATTAGGTGTTGTAGGAGTTGTCCTATCTATAATATGGGACAAACACCAATCAGCTACTGACGATATAAGCTGGTGGTAAAAAAGCACCCCGAAGGGTGCTTAATTATTAATTATTCGGATGTTTAATCGATATATGTTTTAGAGCTTTGCCAGCATCAGGTCCACTCTTTAATGTGTACCCCGTGGTTCCGTTCGCATTGATATTCACTTCTGATCTTGCTTTCCACAATAACTTTTCTTTGCGTTTGCGACTCTGTGCTTCGCTGTACTGTTTTAGCATGAATGTATGTCTATCCATGTTACACCTCCCTTATAAAGTTAGGTGCGTTCCTTCGGTATCATTACCTACTTCCGTCCCTTACAGGATGAACGATGATAATGCGTTCCTTCAACTCTTATAGTTTACTTCCGAGCTACACTTGATAGCTTGAACGATACTATATTTATCCGTAAAAAAGGGGACCTAAGCCCCCTTTGAATCTATTTTTTACCCGACAGCCAATCAGCTTCTTCGTCTGTATACGGCCACATTAGTACGACTCATACATGTTATGCTTGTACTCAGAGATCTCATTAGCTACGTTATTCATACCCATAGTTCTAAGTTGATGTATTGCCAAGCAGTAACTTCTGTACTCCATTGCTTTCAAAAAACGGTTCCACATTTTAAGCATGTGACTTACCTCCCCAGGTTGCTACTGGTTTAGACTTGCCACGAAAGTAATGTTCACTAGGCTCATAGTCAGCCATAGCTTCTTCTTTGCGTACTCCTTCATTTGCAATGCGGTAAATGTCACCACGGCAAATACCAATGTCACGTAATTCGTAATCAGATAGTTTGCTTAGTAATTTGTATGTATTCCTTGCACGAGAATGTGCTTTAGAAATACCTAGCAATGTACTAAGTTTTTTGATCAAAGACATATTACTTGTCTCCCATCATTAAAGCTCTAGCTTCTTTGTGAAAGCCTTGTCGAGACAACTCGGAAGCCGCTCTAGCTCTACCTGCTGACTCACCAAATGCAATCATGCCAATGAAACATGCGTAGCTTACATTTCTAATTACTTTACATAAGTTGCATGTAAAGTTCCAAGTGTTAGTTTTAAAATCTGTAGTAGTCATTATGTCCATCCATTTCTGTTTTTATAGTCTTCATTTATTCTTCTACCGTCTTTCCAAGTGCCATTGGCAATTGATGTGATATCAGAACGTCCGATGCCCATATCTTTTAACTCATGGTTGGTTAGTTTTGACAACTCTCTGTGTGTTAAACGTTGTTGTGCCTTAACGGCTCTTGCACGTTTCCACTCTCTTACTAAATCAGCAAAGCCAATTAAAGCGTCTTGTACCATATTGGATACAACAATAATAGCTTGTGTCATTAGTAGTATACTCCCATACGAGGACCTTTGCCATCGTGTGTTAGCATATGTTGATAGGCATACTGCCAATCATTTCTGTACTCTGTTTTGGCGTAAATGAGCATCTCTTTTTCAGAAGACCGCGAAGGCCTTTTGGATCCAAATATACTCACAAGGCCAGCGAATAACTTCTCAGTCATTTTACTTCTCCTTATTAAGTTTTAGGATGCTTGAGGAAAGCAATACCCCGGAACTTCCCCGGCGGTGCATGTACCTTTGGTACACGTCAATCACTTGTAACGGATGGATAATCCGCATTGTCTATCCAATGTGTCTGTGTGTGTCATCGGAAAAAGTTGAACACCTTTTGCGTCGACATGTGTATTTATAATATTAGCACAAAACTCGGCAACAAAGAGAGCGGATCTGTCCTGCGTGTACAGCAATCCTGTTATGCTTATTTGTATATAATAAAATGGTGGCCAAGGTGTCACTATTGTCTTGACAACCGCATCGATCTAATATATACTAGTAGCACATTACAAGGATAGAAACTTCGATGAAGCTGATCATTGCCGGGTATGGATATGTTGGAAAAGCGTACCATGCTATACTAAAAAACTCTTGGGACATTGAGATCCACGATCCGTCACTTGGATACGTTGCTGATTTTGATAATGTGTGTCAAGGAATTATCTGTTGTGTATCTACGCCCACTAACAAAGATGGCTCATGCGATGGCAGTAATGTAATTGACATTTGTAAAACTCCAAAGAATAAGTGTCCTATACTTGTTAAAAGTACAATCGATTTAGATGTGTGGAATCAAATCAAAACATTCAATACAACCTTTAGTCCAGAGTTCCTACGTGCTAACACAGCCTTGCAGGACCTAGCTGATACTAAAGTGTTTGAACTTGCCAAAGGCGATACAAACTTCTGGGCAACTATATTAATAGAAGCGTTGGGCAAGGTTACTGTAAACACAAAAAGTTCTGCAGAAGAACTAATATTAATCAAATACTTTCGAAATGCATTCTTAGCAAATAAGGTTGCGTTCTTTAATCAAATTTACGATCTATGCCAAGCAACGAATATTGACTATGATGTTGTTTCTTCTGGTATTGGTAAAGATCCTCGTATTGGTGATAGTCATACAGACGTAACTGATGCTAGGGGCTTTGGTGGACATTGTTTTCCTAAGGACACTAATGCGATCGTAAAGACGGCAGACCAACGTGGTGTTGATCTATCGTTACTTAAAAGTACCATTGCGTACAATTACCAGATAAGGAAGGATAACGTTTGAGAATGAAGATCATCACAGGAAACGCTAACATTAAACTAGCAAAAGAAATTGCAGACCATTGCTTTGCAACTCTTGTTCCATCTAACGTTAGCACATTTGCTGACGGAGAAAGTAGTGTCGAGTTTTTAGAAAACATTAGAGGAGAAGATGTGTTTATTGTGCAGAGTACATGCACTCCTGTTAATGATAGTCTAATGGAACTTATGATAATGATTGATGCGGCTAAGCGTTCAAGTGCCGCTCGTATTACAGCAGTCATTCCATACTTTGGATATGCTAGACAGGATCGAAAGAGTGCAAGTCGTACACCTATTACTGCAAAGCTCGTTGCTAATTTAATTACAACAGCAGGTGCAGATAGAATACTTACAATGGATTTACATGCAGGACAGATACAGGGCTTCTTTGATATACCTGTAGACGATTTAACAAGTCGCATTGTATTTGCAAAAGACATTAGACGTAGTATTGGACTTAGTATGGACACATCTATACAACAAACAGGTACAGTATTTGTAAGCCCAGATGCAGGCGGAGTTGTTCGTGCTAGAAAGTTTGCTGACATGTTTGGTGGCGACATTGCTATTGTTGACAAACGTAGACCTGGTGCAGGCAAAAGTGAAGTTATGAACTTGATCGGCGATGTTAAAGATAAACACGCCATTCTGGTTGATGACATTGTTGATAGTGGTGGTACGTTATGCAATGCGGCCAAAGCAATTATGGATGCCGGTGCTCTAAGTGTTCGTGCTTATATTACACACGGTGTACTAAGTGGCGAAGCATGTCAACGTGTAGAAAAAAGTGCATTGGAAGAACTAGTAGTAACTGATACTATCCCTAATCAAACTTCTAAGAACTTTAAAAAGACAAGACAAGTAAGTGTTGCTCCGTTGTTCGGTGAAGCTATTAGGCGTGTTACAAACGAAGAATCTGTTAGCAGTCTGTTCGTTTAATAAATATTGATAGCATAGATTCAAAGGAGACAGTCTTGTCTGATGTACTGATATTAAATGCAGACGCCCAACCGTTATCATACCTACCCCTATCAGCAATACAATGGAAGGAAGCTATTACATACCTGTGGCTTGACAAAGTTGTTGTTCTTGATTGGTATGATGATTGGATTGTACGTAGTGCAAGTTGGGAAACTAAAGTCCCTGCGGTAATGATGCTCAAAGAACATCAACGTAAACGCCGTAAGCCTCGCTTTGGAAAGACTAACTTATACATACGAGATTTGTATACTTGTCAATACTGCGAAGCTACTCAAGTTAGAAAAGAACTCACTTTGGATCATGTTCTCCCATTAAGCCGCGGTGGCAAAACTAATTGGGAGAACATTGTTGCGGCATGTAAGACTTGCAACAACCGCAAAGGCGATGCAACTACAATGAAACCTAGGCGTGTGCCCTATGCGCCTGACTACTACGATCTTGTAAACAAACGTAAACAGATGGACGTAGCTGTTAAACACCCCTCTTGGCATGCCTACATCTAATTAACAGCGTAGTTTAATATACACTAATATACTGTTAAATAAAGGTGTAAATATATTTACACTTAGGTCTAATTGTAAATTCTATTATTAACGAGGGCAAAACAAAATGAATATTAAACAAATACTCACTTGGCTTCCTGTCGCACTTGCCCTGTTGGGTTCATTGTACACAGGTATTAACGTAGTAAGTAAACTAAACAACACCATTGAACAACATACACTAACTATCAACAGTATGGTAAGTCAAATAGACTCCATAGATCAGAAATATACTATCGAAGTTAAGAACTTAACTCAAAAGTATACTGAAGCTAGAGAAGAACTTGTTAAAGAAATGACTCAAGTTTTTTCACAAATTACTGAGATCAAAGTTAAAACAGAAGCACTTAGAGATAATTCATTCAAAATGGCTAGTGAAGCAGAGCTAAGAGCATTAGAAAATAGTTACTACAAACTAGATGACGAACTTAATCAACTCACGTATGATATTAAAGATTTAAAACGTGAACTGACTGGTGGTTACTAATGGAGGGCTCAAGGATGGATTTACGATTTACATTTTTACTACTAGCGGCTTTGGCTTTATTTGCATTTTTTGTTAGCCCTGCTCATGCAAGAAACGATTACTTAAACTCTGATCAACATTGTAGTGGTGCCGCATTAGAACCATATATTGAATACAGTCAAAACACTAATAGGGGTGCAGGATCAAACGTTAATAACGGATATGATGATGATAGAGCTACTGTTGGTATAAGATTTAGATTTCCATTACAAAGTACTTGTACAAAACGTTATAGAGGTATTGTAACAGAGAATGCCGCAATAAGACAGCAATTAGAATTGTTAAAAATGTGTGGTAGATACAAAGGACTTGAACTAGGTCCTGACTTTACAGAACTTAAACAGAAATGTAGTCAAATATGGGTGTCAGACGAGTTAAAGAAAAAACAAGATATAGCTGATGAAAATATTAAAGATAAAAAAATTAAAGAGCTAGAACGTAAGTTAAAAGCAAACGAAGATAAGAAGAATATTAAGGATTAAAGTTTAATTTCAGTTAACCCATTTTCCCTATCAAGATACTTAAAATCTATTTTGGTAGGGTTATATTTTTTTAACCAATCAAAAACTATATTAGGATCAAACACTCCACAAGTATATACATCAAGTTGTATTAACGCAGGATCTGTTTCATCCCATACGTGTATTATAACATGACTAGTTTCTATAATAGTAGCTACTGTTAA
>Ga0307488_10004108_pt1 | contig 12150 bp, 13 predicted proteins | sample SB02metaG_FD_202248 | JGI IMG/M metagenome (GOLD analysis project Ga0307488, IMG submission 202248) | Sea-ice brine microbial communities from Beaufort Sea near Barrow, Alaska, United States - SB 0.2 | ecosystem: Environmental > Aquatic > Marine > Coastal | place: USA: Alaska | collected...
AAGGGGGAAATAGTTTACTATACCCCCTTTTTAATATTAATGACTCATTAATATTTTAGTGCAGCCTATCCCGAATTCAGGTTAGTAAGCGTTTCATTTGAATTTAAGACCGAAAGTACGCGGCTTATCCCAAACACTATAACCCCAGTCTGCACCAAGAGAGTTCTGATATGTGAAGTACTCTTCATCCGCTAAGTTTTGCGCAAAGAAATACCTAGCATTGGCTATACCATAAGCAGGAGACTTTGAATAAGGGGCATTTTCTCCTTGTAAAAAATGCTCATCCTGCCAAGAGTAATCTAATTGTAGCGAGACATCACCGATATAATAACGACCGTTCAGGCTATAAGATAGCTCTGGCGCGGATGGTAATGAAATACCATCAAGGCTTACCGTTTGACCAACAACAATGGTACTTTTATTTGAATCCATGTCAGTCTTTAGTAAGCCAAAACTTGTAGTAATACTAGACTTAATTTGTTGCTTGAAAATTTATCGGTTTTGTTTGCTAGATAAATGTGAATGAAATAGCAATTTCAACAGGATAAAACCGAGTAAAAAAGGTTGGATTTGTAGCTTTATTCTAAATTTATCTTAAATCTAAAAGTAGCTTTCAAATGAATTGCTAACCTTGATTCTCTGATAGATAATCTAATAATCATCATACTTTTATAGGCCTCAAATCATGATTGAAATTCGTCGTCGCTTTGATAAACAAGAATATAATGAAAGAGCTATGAAAACCCGTCAGGCTATGTCTGTTAAAGGGATAGAATTACTGATTGTTACGGATCCTGCCAATATCAATTGGCTGACTGGTTATGATGCGTGGTCGTTTTATGTTCACCAATGCGTCGTTATCGGCAGTGATAATACTTTATTTTGGTTTGGTCGAATTATTGACGTAGCGGGTGCGGCAATGACCACAGATTTAAGTGCTGAAAATATCATTGAATACCCTGACAATTATGTACAGTCAGAACAAGAACATCCAATGGAATACTTAGCGGAAATCTTAACGGGAAAAAACCTTAGTCACTGCAAAATTGGCCTTGAAAAAGATAACTATTACTTTTCAGCTAGAGCGGCAGAGTCCCTTTATCGTGGTTTACCTCATGCCAAATTTGTGGATGTACACGGTTTAGTTAACTGGCAACGGGCGATAAAATCTAGTCAAGAACTCATTTATATGCAGCGAGCGGGTCAAGTTGTTGAAAAAATTTATGAGCGAGTAATGACTGTGGCTCATCCGGGTATGCGAAAAAATGAATTGGTCGCAGAGATATTACACGCAGGTACTTTAGGTACCGAGGAGCATTTTGGTGATTATCCCTCTATCGTTCCTTTGATCGGGGTAGGTGAAGAAAGTACTGCTTGTCACCTTACTTGGGATGGCAGCACTATACCCGCAGATTCGGGTATTTGTATGGAGTTAACAGGGGTGCATGCACGTTACCACAGCCCTTGTTCGCGTACGTTATACTTTGGTAAGCCAACACAAAAATACTTAGATATGGAGAAAATGATTCTAGAGTCTATCGACATAACATTGGAAATGTTTCGCCCGGGGAATACTTGTGGTGAAGTGGCGGATGTGTTTTTTGACTTTCTAAATAAACAAGGTTTTGATAAAGCTAATCGCGTTGGCTATCCAATAGGATTGAGCTATCCACCTGACTGGGGCGAACGTACCATGAGCTTAAGGCGATCTGATACCACGGTATTAGAAGAAGGGATGTGTTTTCACTTTATGCCTGGAATATGGCTCGATAACTGGGGCTTTGAAATTACTGAAAGCGTCATAGTGACTCCTAACGGCGCAAAATGTCTGTCTAACGTACCCCGAAAATTGTTGGTAATAGAGTAAATTTAAATAAGTATGAAAAATAATCCAATTAGCACCACCATTGATTTTGATAAAGAGGGGATTCAGCACGGATTTCTGAGCCTTCCTTATTCTCGTGATGATTCAGCTTGGGGATCTGTGATGATCCCTATCACTCAAATAAAAAAGGGTAAAGGCCCTACTGCGTTGCTTACGGGCGCTAATCACGGCGATGAATACGAAGGCCCTATCGCCTTATTCAGTTTTGCACAGCGAACAGATTTAAGTAATATTAACGGGCGCGTTATCATCATTCCTGCGATGAATTACCCAGCATTTCAAATGGGTACTCGTGTGTCGCCTATTGACGCTGTTAACCTTAACCGTGCGTTTCCGGGTAAGCCCGATGGCACATTAACACAGATAATCGCTGACTATTTTAGTCGTACGCTATTACCTTTGGCTGATTATGTGCTTGATATTCACTCAGGTGGTAAAACACTCGATTTTTTGCCTTTTGCTGCTTGTCATCGTCTAGAAGACAGTAAACAGCAAGCACGATGCCGAGCGGCAAGAGATGCTTTTCAAGCCCCATATCAAGTCATGATGCTAGATATAGATGCTGAAAGTATGTACGACACCCAAGTAGAAAACATGGGCAAAGTGTTTGTTACTACTGAACTCGGTGGTGGTGGTACAACGTCACCTAGCACAGTTGCTATAGCGAAAAGAGGCGTTGATAACTTTCTTATTCATAGCGGCATTATGGCGGGTGAATTACTGGCTTGTCCTGAGGAAATTATCGAGCTAGATATGGCCGATTCACATTGCTACTTATTTGCCCAGCATACCGGGCTATTAGAACCTTCGGTTTCGCTTGGTGACACAGTGCAAAAAGGTGATCTAATGGCAATAATTCATAGCACCGAAAGAACGGCGATGCCGCCCGTTGAATATTATGCTAACCATAGTGGCCTTGTTATTTCTCGACAGATCCCATCTTTGGTTAAAATGGGCGATTGTATGTATGTTATTGCCGATATTGTTAAATAAACTGTTGTCCTGCCAACTAATAAAACAACTTATTTAGAGGCATGTTAGTTTTATTGTTGGTTGTAAAAATCAGTTTGTAAAATATTTATTCTTGGGCTGTTAACTGTATTTATTTCTTTATGGAAGGTGATAATTGTATAAATTAGAAATGTTATTAAATGAAATAGTGGCGTTTGTTTGGGGGATCCCTTTAATCATATTATTAGTCGGAGGAGGCGTGATATTCGTCCTCCATTCTCGCTTCATTGCATATAGATATTTAACTTTTGCATTTAAGATAGCATTTGGAAAGCAAAAGAAGACATCTCGTTCTCAAAGTGATCTAGGACATTTTCAAGCTTTAATGTTGGCACTTTCTGGCACCTTAGGGTTAGGCAATATATCAGGTGTTGCTGTAGCTATAACGTTGGGAGGAGCGGGAGCAATTTTTTGGATGTGGGTAACAGCAATCGTTGGTATAACCACTAAATTTTATACTGCCACATTAGCGGTTAAGTTTCGTGGACTCGATCGCTCAGGAGAAATACAAGGCGGTCCAATGTATGTCATTCGTGAAGGGTTAGGAAAACCTTGGTTACCTTTAGCGTGGATGTTTTGTATAGGATGCATGATGGGCACCTTGCCAATATATCAAATTAACCAATTAGTTCAGGTGCTTAGAGAGTTTTTGGCAATCCCTATTGGTATTGCTAGTTTCAAAGAACACTTTTATTTTGATCTAGGCGCTGGAATTATTATTTGTATTTTAGTCTCTAGAGTCATTTTAGGGAAATTATCCCGTTTATCCGCGTTTACCAGTCTAATGGTTCCTATAATGGTGATTTTGTATTTTGCTATGACATTTATGGTTTTGATTCTTAATATTAATGAAATCCCTCAAGTTATCAGCAGTATATTTTTAGGCGCTTTTTCTTCAGACTCCGTTTTGGGAGGGACTTTAGGAACAATCATATTAATAGGAGTTCAAAGGGGTGCTTTTTCTAATGAGGCTGGTATTGGAACAGAATCAATGGCGCATGGTGCATCAGATACCGATGAACCTATTAGAGAAGGGTTAGTAGCATCTATTGGCCCAGTGATAGATACATTACTTGTTTGCACATGCACAGCCATTGCTATTCTTGCGACTGGTGCTTTGAATTCTGGATTAACTGGTGTGAGTTTAACAGCACAGGCATTTGAAATTTCTTTTCCTGGTGTTGGAGGATTAATGGTTGTGCTTATCGTCTTTTTCTTAAGTACAAGTACAGTACTCGCTTTTTCATATTATGGTAAAAAATGTGCCGAATTTATTGGTGGTAAAAAGTTACAAAATGCTTATGGATGGTTTTATTTGCTATTGATTATCTTTGGAGCTGTGACATCTTTAAGCATTGTCATTAATTTAATTGATATTATGTATGCAATAATGGCTATTCCAACTATGATTTCTACTCTGTTATTAGCCAATAAAGTAAAAGATGAAGCTAATCGCTATTTACGTGATTAATAAATTAATTTTAAATCATATAATTTAATCGTTTGCACTTTGCCAAAAAATAAGTCGATTTTATATATTATATAGCCTTTATGCTGACCATTTAGTTTTGTTACTAAATGGTCAGGGCAAGATCATAAGATTTATTTTAGCAGCAAAATGTGATCAAATAGTAGAAACAAACAATTTAAGTTTCCTATGCTATCAACAATTGAAAAACACTTTGCCGCAGTTACTGATGAACGTCAAACAATATAAGGTCAAATACCCACTGCTAGATATATTACTGATCACACTTGTAGGTGTTATATGTGGTGAAGATAGCTGAGAAGCCATTGAAGAAGTGGCCAAGTTAAAACGTATGAAAAGTCGAATGAAATTAAAAGTATACACGATTTATTGTCCAAGTTAGATATTAAAGGAGCGGTGGTCACTATCGATGCAATGCGATATCAGAAAGCGATAGCGAAAAAAATCATTTAAAAAGAAGCTGACTATGTTTCAGCCGTCAAAGGCAATCAAGGTCATCTATCAAGTGCAATTAGAAATTTTTTCAACATAGCGCATGAAGAAAACTTTAAGCAACTAAGTCACCAATTTGTTGAAGAAATAGATAAAGCGCATGGTCGAGTAGAGCTCCGTCGTTATTGGCTTACAGAAGACTTAATCTCTCAATGGGCTGGGCTAAAAAGTGTCGGGATGGTTGAGTCAGAGCGACACATAGGAAATAAGGTCACGGTTGATAGACGTTATTTTATCTGCTCCTTAACAGAAACGAATGAATTATTTGCTAAAGCGGTACGTCGTCATTGGAGTGTTGAGAATGAACTTTACTGGGTTCTTGATGTTAGTTTCAGGGAAAATGATAGTCGTATTCGCAGGAAAAACGGAGCAGAAAATATGGCTATAGCACGAACATAACGTTGAATATGTTGAGACAAGAAAAAACATGCAAAAAAGGGATCAAAGCTAAACGGTTTAAATCTGCGCTAGATAACTATTATGCATAAAAGTCATACCGACTATTTTTTAACCAATCATATTCTTACCCTGACTAAATGGTGAAGAGCCAAAATCTGAGTTTTAGAGTTAATTTTGAGTGTAATTAGCTTTGTGATAATTCATATAATTAAGGCCTAAAAATATAAAAGAGGTCACGAATGACCCCCTAGTACACACCCTATAATGAAGTAGGGAAACGTTATTTTAGAAAAGATAGAGCCTGTTCTAAATCAGCAATCAAATCGTTTACATCTTCAATACCTGTAGAGTATCGAACTAAACCTTCAGGGATACCTGCAGCTGCACGCTCTTCATCGGTACATTCAACATGACTCGTTACCACTGGAGGGCCTACAACTGTTTCAACACAACCTAAGTTAGCAGCCATGTGTGCATATTGAAGCTTTGGTAAGAAAATCTTAATTGCGTCTAAGCCACCTTTAACACTAAAACTTAACATACCACCAAAACCGCGCATTTGCTTTTTAGCAACATCATGGTGAACATGGGTCTCAAGCCCAGGATAATTAACTGCATCAATCATGGGATGTTGTTGTAAAAATGTAGCAATTTTCAGGGCACTTTCATTTTGACGTTCAACACGTAAACTTAACGTTTTCATACCACGTAATAAACTGTATGCATCCATTGGCGCTAGTGAAGCACCATTTATTTCACGAAAATGATAAATCTTTTTAACTAATTCTTTATTACCACAAGCAACACCACCAAGTGCATCAGCATGACCCCCTAAAAATTTAGAAGCACTATGTAAAACAATATCAGCACCTTGCTGTAATGGATTTTGGTTAATTGGTGTGGCAAAGGTATTATCAACAACTACTAAAGCACCAACGGCTTTACCCGCTGTCGCTAGGCGCGAAATATCAGTTATTTTCACTGTTGGGTTTGTAGGCGTTTCTAAATAAAGCATTTTACAACCTTTAGCTACTTCCGCCTCTATTTCTTCATAATTTGTGGTGTCACATAAACAGACTTCAATACCCATAGGTGGTAAGAATTCAGTGAACAACTTATTGGTTCCACCGTAACTGTCTTTAATTGAAACAATTCGGTCACCTGGGCGTAAAAAAGTCCCAAAAATATTACTGATTGCTGCCATACCTGAAGAGAAACTAGTTGCTGCCTCAGCGCCTTCAAGCTCTTTTACTTTGTCTTCAAAAGCACGCACAGTTGGGTTGGTATTACGTGAATATATGTGGCCTTCTTCTTTCTCTAGAGCCACCGCATGCCATGTTTCAATGTCTTTGTAACCAAAAGACACACTATGAACTACAGGTACCTGTGTTGAGCGTTCGTAAGCTTCGTGTTCTGTCTCTCCGCCCCAGATAGCTATAGTTGATTTGCTTGGTTTTTTCATAAGTTAAATCCTCAATGAAACCGCAATAAATTATACGGCTTGTATATTATTCTATCTTCTACCTGGATTGGCTTACGGATAGTATGTTTGTAGAACATTATCAATAACGGCATCAGGGTTACTCGTTCATAGTGCACATAATATGTACATCAGATTTTTTTCAAAGCGAACAGACTAAGTCTGCAGAGAATATATAATGCTATATTTGATGAAATCTATTCTAACAAAAATCAATAAACGTCTACAGTTGGTTTCTTTTGTTTTGAGGTGCAAAAATATCGTTTTTCTCTGATTTCTTCGCTAATTTTTAGTAATATTTCTAAACATCGCTTTTGATGATGTTTTGCGTGATGTGATTGAATAAGTAGCTAAACTATTTATAGCTGTTTATCTTTTTGAGAATCTTATAGGTGAGAGTGGACCTCGTATAATTGACTTAGTCTAAAAGTAACATTACGTAATTATCATTCCTGTTTAATTATAGGTTATGATAGAAGCTATACTGCTTGAATGTATAGTTTGAAAGCATGCTGCACAAACATGCTCAGTGATTTGGGTGCTAGAGTGGAAGATTACAGCGCTATAGGAATATCGAGTTTAACAGTGGCTCTGAAAGAACGGAAGACTCTTTGATTTTTTTAGTAACGATATAAGTACTGTATTTTAATAAGCCAATTTCTGACTCGAGCATTCTGTCTACGAAAGCTTGATATTCAGCAATATTAGGAACAACAATTTTAAGAAGATAATCTAGTTCACCACCAACAGCCCAACACTCAAGTACTTCATCTATATTTTGCATAGCACTTTCGAACAAGTTGAAATCACGGGCTTGATGAGTGGCTATTTGCGCCTCCATAAAGATAGTGGCATAATTACCAATATTTGTAATAGATATCTGCGCACCATAACCAGCAATGATACCTGCTTTCTCTAAACGCTTTATTCTTTCCCAGCAAGGCGTAGGCGATAAAAATATTTGTTCTGAAAGAGCCGTTTTGGTAATTCGCCCATCACGCTGTAATACAGAAAGGATTTGTATATCTTTTTTATCTAGACTTATCATGAGATTATTTTTAGGTTGTGTTGATTTTTATAGTCTCTTACTTTCTTCAAAACTACAACAAAAACCTGTTTGCACTACGTGGGCTTTGCCTTTTTGACAGTAGATATCAATGATTACTATGAATATAATAACCATTGAACTTAGTCCTATTGACTTAGGCTAACTTAATCGCTGCCATTGTCTGCCAAAAAGTAGAGTGATTACTGCAAAAAACAGGTATACCTAGTTTTTTTTCAAGCTCATTTTTTATTTTAGCCACTCTCATCGCGGTACAAGAAATAAAAAGTGCTTCGGCTGATGGATCAACAGCAGCTTTGGCGGCTGCAGTGATTGCCTCAGTTGATAGACATGCAACATCTCGACCATCTTTAATATCCATGTAGGTCAGGGATATAACGTCCACACTATTGTCGATAAAATAGTAAGCTAACCCTTGGCTTATCGACTCGTTGAAAGGTGTAAGTAAACTAACTTTTATATATCCATTAGCTAATAAACTAGCAACAGAAGCCGAAGTAAGCCGTTGTGATAATTTTTGCACGTGGTTTACTTTGTAATATGGCATCTTGAATTGCCTGATCACCAATCAAAGCTGAAGCAGAAGTACAGCAAAAAACGACAACATCTAAAGAGCACGAAGGTAATATATCAGCAGTGACAGCTGTAAGATCATCTAACATTGCTGTTAAACTTTTTTGAGTAATGGGATTGATAAAACGTATTCGATTCACATATTGGTCAAATGCTAAGCCATGTGCTTGAGATATCGTTGAAAAGTCTCTTTCACCATAACAGTCTGTGGAGAGTACAACTAAACCTCCTTTTGGTTGTGTAGAGGGATTTTGACAAGTTAATATCGGCTGTATTAAGTTATTAGTGTACATTGTGAAGAATGCTCAAAATCATTGAATAGTAATCGTACTACAAACTTAATTTATACTTAATTGTCAAGCATATTTATGAACATTCTAAATCACTTTTTTTGGGGCAAGATCAACCCTTGAAACAGTGAATATAAATATGGTTCTTTTAGCTCAAATATTTAGGAGCGTTTTGTGGCAATCGTGACGGATAGCTCCTATCGCTATTGGGAGCTATTGCGCCTTAGACTTAATACTCTATATTTATTAAAAACTTAAATAATTCCAATGTCCGCTTTGGGGATTTTCAAACTAACGCCATGCAAAAGTTTTAGTCATAATTTTAGTTGTGAATGGATGTGAATTTTGAATGAAAAAGGAAGTTTTAGAATCTCTGCTCTGCTGTTATTAACTCAAAAGCTAACTTCCGCTTTTGGCTAACAGTTGACCTAAAGAACAAACAATAGCTAACGTCACCAAAGCCACTTTGAAGTAATACCTATTCAACTATGTGACTGTCGGCAATGGTGGCCAAGCGGACTATTGGTTGTGGTGAATTCAATGCGAAATTAGGTCTTCTTTGTGGCATAAGTGATCGACGAGGTTAAATCTAGTCAACACAATATGTAGTGGTCGATTGGACTACGTGGATAGCCCTTCTAAAGAGTCATTGAGTTATTTATTTAGTAAGTAAGCAAACAAGCAAAGCATATTGATTCATTGTCTTGGTCGGTTAAGCAGCATTAAAGACGGCTCCATCATATGAGCAATAGCTGTGAAACCAACCCCGAGATTCAAGAAAAGCGACTTCAACAAATAGTGTTAAATATATCGCGCGCATTACTCAGCTGTCCGGCTAACTCAAGGGTTAACGCTTTATTGGCCTTAAATGTTTGAGTCATGCTGCGTTTATTATTCGAGTTGAGGCTTAGGTGGATAATAGTGCGTTGCCACCAGGGTAAACTCAGGAGCGAGTTAACACGACCAAGCATTATTTATATCGAATAATTAACGGGTTTTTTTATATTATTTGTATTTAATTTTAACTATTATGTAATTTAATGAATTAAATTTATTGTTTTTGCGCTTTCAAGACAGTATATTAGTTTCAACTATTTGTTGATGCTAGTACTAAAAACTTTTACAGCTAACTGCAAAGTATATTCGATTGCAAAATGAACTAAGAGAGCACGGTTTTATCGTGTACAAGCTCAGCAAGTTCAGGCAAAATATGCCGCAATTAATTTAGAACTAAAGCCAACCCCCAGTATTGCCAACGGCAGACTATTTGAGGATATAACATGTTTACACGTGATATGAATATTGCTGATTTTGATCCAGAACTTTATCAAGCAATGAGTAACGAAGTTGTTCGTCAAGAAGAGCACATTGAACTCATCGCTTCGGAAAACTACTGTAGTCCACGTGTACTCGAAGCTCAAGGTTCACAACTGACGAATAAATACGCTGAAGGTTACCCAGGTAAGCGTTATTACGGCGGTTGTGAGTATGTTGATATTGCCGAGCAACTCGCTATTGATCGTGCAAAAGAATTATTTGGCGCAACTTATGCTAACGTGCAGCCACATGCTGGCTCACAAGCAAACGCTGCTGTTTTCCAAGCCTTAGTTTCTCCGGGGGGCAAAGTATTAGGCATGAGTTTAGCGCATGGCGGTCACTTAACGCATGGTTCACACGTAAACTTTTCGGGTAAATCATATGAAGCTTTTCAATACGGTTTGCACCCTGAAACCGGTGATATTGACTATGTTGAATTAGAACGTTTAGCACTAGAGCATAAACCAGAGATGATCATTGGCGGTTTCTCAGCCTTTTCTGGTGTGGTCGATTGGGCTCGTATGCGTGAAATCGCCGATAAAGTGGGTGCTTACTTTTTCGTTGATATGGCTCACGTAGCCGGTTTAGTTGCTGCGGGTTTATACCCTAACCCAGTGCCACATGCCCATGTTGTAACGACAACAACACATAAAACATTAGCAGGCCCACGTGGCGGCTTAATTGTTTCGGGTTGTGATGACGAAGCGGTTTATAAAAAATTGAACAGCGCGGTATTTCCTGGTGGTCAAGGTGGACCATTAATGCATGTTATTGCCGCAAAAGCAGTAGCATTTAAAGAAGCATTAGCGCCAGAGTTTAAAGTTTATCAGCAAAACGTGCTAGATAATGCTAGAGCTATGGTGGCGGTATTACAAGAACGTGGTTACAAAGTTGTCTCTAATGGCACAGATAACCATTTATTATTGCTTGATTTAATTGATAAAGATATTACGGGTAAAGATGCTGATGCCGCATTAGGTCGTGCTCATATCACAGTGAATAAAAACTCTGTACCTAATGACCCACGTTCACCTTTTGTGACTTCTGGCCTACGTTTAGGTACACCAGCTATTACTCGTCGTGGTTTTGGCGTTGAAGAAACCAAAACAACTACAGGTTGGATTTGTGATATTTTAGATGATATCAACAACGAAGCCGTGATCGCTAAAGTTCAAGCCGGCGTTAGTGAGCTTTGTGCACGCTTCCCTGTTTATAAGTAATTATATTTAGCTTTTAAATAATCTTGTTATTTCCTGATTACACTTAAAATGGCCACCTTTGTGGCCATTTTTTTTAACTGTTTTTTATTTGGCTAGTACTCGTTTGCCATTAATCGCAAACTATTTGGCTTAATGAAGTGTTTTCAATTAACATACCAAGATTAAATTACTCATGACCTGTTAACTTTGGAACTCATCAATGTATTGCCCCTTTTGTTCAGCCAACGAGACTAAAGTTATCGATTCACGTTTAGTGTCAGATGGTCACCAAGTCCGTCGTCGTCGTGAATGTTTAGCGTGCCATGAAAGATATACCACCTTCGAAAGTGCTGAGTTAGTGATGCCACGCATTATTAAGCGTGATGGCTCTCGCGAACCTTTTAACGAAGATAAAATGCGCAATGGCTTATTACGCGCGTTAGAGAAAAGACCGGTGAGTACTGAAGAAATAGAGTTGTCGATTAATAAACTCAAATCGCAGCTTAGAGCAACAGGCGAGCGCGAAGTGTCAAGTGAAATGCTGGGTACCATTATTATGGAACAGCTAAAAGTTTTAGATAAAGTTGCTTATATTCGCTTTGCTTCAGTGTATCGCTCGTTTGAAGATATTAAAGAGTTTGGTGAAGAAATTGCCCGTTTAGGCGATGAAAAATAATGAATGAATTCGACGGGTAGAAGCCCCATCACAGTTTAAATTTGAGTCCAGTAATGAGCCATTTTTCGTTAAAAGATCATCAATTTATGCAGCGTGCCATTAGTTTGGCAAAGCGTGGCCATTTTACCACTTCACCTAATCCTCGTGTGGGTTGTGTCATTGTGTTGAAGGGCGAAGTGGTTGGTGAAGGTTTTCATCAAAAAGCAGGGCAAGGGCATGCTGAAGTTTATGCACTAAAACAGGCGGGAAGTAAAGCCAAAGGTGCCACTGCTT
>Ga0307488_10004109_pt1 | contig 12149 bp, 8 predicted proteins | sample SB02metaG_FD_202248 | JGI IMG/M metagenome (GOLD analysis project Ga0307488, IMG submission 202248) | Sea-ice brine microbial communities from Beaufort Sea near Barrow, Alaska, United States - SB 0.2 | ecosystem: Environmental > Aquatic > Marine > Coastal | place: USA: Alaska | collected 2017-05-06
TAGTCGATACACTAACTGGATAAAAAGATCACTTTATCCAAAGTGATGACGTAATTAGTGTTAATGTGGTCGTTAACTGAACAATGAAAACGTCGTTATTTGAATAATAATGATATCCACGTTGGCCTCTATGCTTAATCTGACGTGAATGCCAAAGATCTGTTTCATAATAGCGAAAACCAAAAATTGATTTGTACTAAGCATGAGGTATTGATTTATGACAGCCACTACCATTATTTTTGATGATAAAAGTCATCAAACTCGTCATATCGGTTTTTTATTGCAGCCTAATTTTACTATGATGGCAGTGTGTTCTGCTATTGAGCCGCTGCGCATGGCTAATCAGCTATCGGGTGAAAAATTATATTCCTGGACTATGATCAGTGAAGATGGTCACCCGGTGTCGGCCAGCGACGGTTTAAGTTTGAATGTGAATTGTAGTATTGATAAACATAGTCTTTATGACGTAGTTCTGGTCTGTGGGGGTATTGCGATTAAAGATTCCATCACTAAGACGATCCTTAGTTGGTTGAACTATTTATCGCGCAATAAAGTCACCTTAGGCGGGATTTGCACGGGTAGTTATCTCTTGGCAAAGGCTGGTTTACTCAATGGCGTCCAATGCACCATACATTGGGAACTCCTGGCTAGCTGGCAAGAGGATTTTCCGCATATCAAAAGTACCAGTCAACTGTTTACCATAGACGCAAATCGTTGGTGTAGCTCAGGTGGAATGGCGCCTATGGATTTAATGTTATCCATTATTGGCAAGGCCCATGGTAAAGCCTTGTCGATCGCAATTTGTGAGATGTTTGCCATTGATACTGTACGTGATGAAAAAGAGATGCAACACATACCCTTGCAACATGTTGTCGGTGCGAATCAATCCAAGTTACAAGAAATCGTCTATTTAATGGAAGCGAATATTGAAGAAACTTTAAGTCTGGATGAGCTAGCCGGTTATGTGAAATTGTCCAGACGCCAGCTTGAACGTTTATTTTGTCGATATCTGCAGTGCTCGCCCCATCGTTATTATTTGCAAATTCGTTTAAAGCGAGCACGGCAACTAATCAAACAAACCAATTTGTCGATAATCGAAGTGGCAATTTGCTGTGGTTTTGTGTCGACGCCGCATTTTAGTAAATGTTATCGCAATACCTTCAAAATCCCACCAAGAGATGAAAGATTCAACGGTGGCTTGAAATATAAGGCGGAGATGGCCAGTGGAGAGTCTACCTTTGGTTCGGTTGCCTGTATCAGTTAGGTATTTATCGAAAACAGTTGAGAAAATGCCGTGATCCGAGCAAAGCGAAAGTCTCGGGGTAGTTTACCTCCTTATGCAGGCAACAAAGGCTATTAACACTGACTGCTCAAAAGTGTAGGCCCACGCATAAGCTATTTTAGATACATAATCGGTAAAATTTTGTTCCACTTAGATCTAGTGATTACCAGCAGGCCGTCTGTGACCAGAGGCCGCAGGAAAGGAAAGCTGATTTGAGTCAGTTTTGCTGGTCTTTTGAGGCGAATAGTAGTGATTTTTAACCAGCCTCACTGTCTGTAGCGTCTTCATACCTGAGCTGAGCCACAAAATTATTATACTCATATAAATCAGAATCTTAACTATCACCTATAGCGGTTAAATGCGGTTTCTAGTCCTATGACAGGTTTAACGAGAAAGAGCACAAAAAAAAATGTCCAAATTAAGATAAGCCGCAGTAGGTCGCCTATTCTCGGACAGCCTCCCAGTCCTAGAAGTTGGATTGCTGCATTAGTAAAGAAGTAAGCCAATAATCAGCCCTAATAATGATCATCATAGCAAATTAGCATTAGCCCAATCGCGCCAGCCTGTCTAGTCATTTCTCGGTTAGTTAACGAGAGGGAAGGCTAAATGCTGTTTTTAGGCGCGGATCCACCACAACAAACAAAGTGTTATTTACGCCCAACACGACGTATTTAGCAAATAATGAGTCGTATTAGCCCAAATCAGCCCTATTGCCAATGCTAGACTGAGCCATAAATTTGTACTCCGATAGATATGCATAATCGCAGCGGTAATTTGAGGGTAAACACATGCAGAATTCACAAGAGTTGCACAGTAACTCTATTATTTTTGATGGTTTGGTGATTGCTAAATGGAACAGAGCACTTTTTGAAGACATGCATCGTGGCGGCCTGACCGCAGCCAACTGCACAGTGTCTGTGTGGGAAGGTTTTCAGGAGACAGTCAACAATATAGTCGAGTTTAATCAATTTTTTCAGAACGATAGCGACTTGATCATGCCTGTGACTAAAACTTCTGACATAGCGCGGGCTAAGGAGTTGGGTAAAACCGGTATTATTTTGGGCTTTCAAAATGCCAATGCCTTTGAAGATCAAATTGGCTATGTGGAAATATTCAAAAAGCTTGGTGTTGGCGTGGTGCAGATGGCCTACAACACACAAAATTTAGTGGGCACTGGCTGCTATGAACGTGACGGTGGATTGTCTGGTTTTGGTCGTGAAATCGTCGCTGAAATGAACCGCGTCGGTATTATGTGTGATCTTAGCCATGTTGGTCCACAAACCTCCATTGAAGTGATTGAGGCCTCGACTAAACCTGTGTGTTATTCCCATTGTTTACCCCTAGGTCTTAAAGAACATCCCCGTAATAAGTCTGACGAAGAATTAAAATTTATAGCCGATAGAAACGGTTTCATTGGCGTCACCATGTTTGCTCCTTTCCTGAAAAACGGCATTAACTCTACCGTTGATGACTATATAGAAGCCATTGATTATGTGGTCGATCTAGTTGGTGAAGATTGTGTAGGTATAGGTACTGATTTCACCCAAGGTCATGACCAAACATTTTTTGATATGTTGACCCATGATAAAGGCTATGCGCGGCGTTTGACTAACTTTGGCAAAATTGTCAATCCTCTTGGCATACGCACATTAGGTGAATTTCCTAATTTAACCGCGACCATGTTAAAACACGGTTGGTCGGAACTAAAAATTAAAAAAGTGATGGGTGAAAATTGGCTTAAAGTCTTAAAACACGTGTGGGGAGAATAGACGATGACGAGTCACAGTCCAGAAATGCCAATACTAGTAAGTGATGAAACGGGTGTGTGGAGCACCGATTCCTTACCCATGTTGTATGTGCCACGGCACTTTTTTGTCAACAATCATATGGCAATCGAAGAAGAGCTAGGCTGTGAAAAATATGCCAACGTTTTATATAAGGCTGGGTACAAGTCAGCCTATTACTGGTGCGAAAAAGAAGCTGCAGCCCATGGAATATCCGGTGAGGCTGTATTTGAGCATTATATGAAACGTTTATCACAGCGTGGCTGGGGCTTTTTCATCACCGAAACCCTTGATATAAAAGCGGGCACGGCGCGGATTCGATTGGAAAATTCAGCTTTTGTCTATCAATACGGCAAAGTTAATCGCCAAGTTGATTATATGTTTACTGGTTGGTTTGCTGGAGCCATGGACCAAATTGCTGACAGTCTTGGTTATGGGCTTAAAACTCAAGCCACACAAATTCAATGTGCTGCTGAAGATGGCTGTGAATTCGGTATTTTTGACGTGTCACCCTTATAAACACGGACATGTATTCCGAACCAATATTATTACTCAATCCTGTGAGGTGCCAACATGGCGCAGTTTGACGCATTATTTAAGCCATTAAAAATTAATCAGCTGACAATTCGAAATCGAGTGGTCAGTACCGCACATGCTGAAGTGTATGCCACCGAAGGGGGCATGACCACAGAGCGTTATGTGAAATACTATGAAGAAAAAGCCAAGGGTGGAGTGGGGCTGTGTATTTGTGGTGGCTCAAGTGTGGTGTCAATTGATAGCCCTCAGGAATGGTGGAAATCAGTAAATTTGTCCACCGATAGGATCATTCCTCATTTTCAAAATTTGGCCGATGCAGTGCATAAACACGGCAGCAAAATTATGATTCAAATCACCCATATGGGACGTCGTTCCCGCTGGGACGGTGGCAACTGGACCACGCTGGTTAGTCCCAGTGGGATCCGTGAGCCGGTGCATCGTGCAACATGTAAATCTATTGAAATTGAAGAGATGCAACGCATCATAGGCGATTTTGCCACAGCGGCCGGACGAGCCAAAGCAGGCGGGTTGGACGGGGTTGAATTATCTGCCGTGCATCAACATTTGATCGACCAGTTTTGGAGTCCAAGAGTAAACCAACGCACTGATGAGTGGGGTGGCAGTTTCGAAAACCGTATGCGTTTTGGGATGGAAGTACTCAAAGCGGTACGCGCAGAAGTGGGGCGTGATTTTGCGGTGGGATTGCGTATTACCGGCGATGAATTTCATGCTGATGGTCTAAACCATGAAGACATGAAAGAAATCGCTGCCTACTACAATAAAACGGGCCTACTAGATTTTTTTAGTGTGATTGGTTCTGGCTGTGACACCCACAATACCCTAGCCAACGTTATTCCCAACATGAGTTATCCGCCAGAGCCTTTTCTGCACCTGGCTGCGGGCATTAAAGAAGTGGTTGATGTGCCAGTGATGCATGCGCAAAACATTAAAGATCCAAACCAGGCGCAACGAATTCTAGAGGCCGGTTACGTCGATTTTGTGGGAATGACTCGAGCGCATATTGCCGATCCTTATTTGATCACCAAAATTAAACTCAATCAGATTGATCAAATCAAACAATGTGTGGGTGCCAACTATTGCATCGACCGGCAGTACGAGGGTTTGGATGTGTTGTGTATTCAAAATGCAGCCACGTCCCGCGAATCCACCATGCCGCATATTATCCAAAAAACCAGCGGTATCATTCGCAAGGTGGTGGTAATAGGCGGTGGACCTGCAGGGATGGAAGCTGCCCGCGTGTGTGCAGAAAGAGGACACAAGGTTAGCTTGATTGAGAAAAGCCCTGAACTAGGTGGACAAATTACCATTGCCTCCAAAGCGCCACAACGGGACCAAATTGCTGGGATCACTCGTTGGTTTGCCTTGGAATTGGCGCGATTGGGAGTGGATGTACAGTTAAATACCGCCGCCGATGAAGCCATGATCCGCGCGATTAATGCCAACGTGATTATTTTAGCAACAGGAGCACAGCCCTTCCTGACACAAAACCCTCATTGGGGCGCAACTGAAGGTCTAGTCGTGAGCTCGTGGGATATTTTAAATGGCACAGTAGCACCGGGCAAAAATGTGTTGGTGTACGATACTATTTGTCAATTCAGTGGCTTGTCGGTGGCCGATTTCTTAGCCCACAACGGCGCGAAAGTTGAAATGGTGACTGACGATATCAAACCTGGCGCTGCTGTGGGTGGTACTACTTTCCCTACCTATTATCGCAGTTTGTATGAGCGTGAAGTGATCATGAGTTCTGATTTGGTACTGGAAAAGGTTTACCGCGAAGGCGACAAACTGGTCGCCGTGCTGGAAAATGAATATACCGGGCAGCAAGAAGAAAGAGTGGTTGACCAAATTGTGGTTGAAAACGGTGTACGTCCGGATGAGTACTTATATTTCCAACTTAAACAAGATTCACTTAACAAAGGACAAATTGACATCGAAGCCTTGTATGCAGCCAAGCCTCAGCCAGTTCTGTCGGAGACGGGTGATGGTTACCTGCTTTATCGGATTGGTGACTGTGTTGCTCAGCGTAATACACATGCGGCGATTTATGATGCCTTACGTCTGTGCAAGGATTTCTAGTTAGCTTGCACAGAGTGGCGCAATTTGTACTTGTCAGGTCAATGTTGGTTTAATTTGTGCCCAGCTTGATGTTAAGTGTGAATATTAAGAAACCATCTTACTATAGGGATTGTCATGTCATTTGCTGAGTTTTTACCGAAACTGTTACCCATATTAGTAATGCTTGGCTTAGTGCTAGCTGTCATCGGTGCGCTGCGCAGAATATTGTTATGGCGCCAGGGCCAGGAGTCGACTATTCACTGGGCAGGGTTATTTGCAATCCCGCGCCGTTATTTGGTGGATCTGCACCATGTGGTAGCCAGTGATAAATATATATCCAATACCCATGTGGCGACTGCAGGCGGATTTGTCCTAACAGCCCTGTTGGTTATTTTGGTTTACCTGTTTGATGTTGCAACAAATATCCTAAATTATGCCCTCTTAGCATCGAGTGCGTTAATGTTTGTCGGCGCAATCTTTGTTTTAATGCGGCGTTTAAATCCTCCGCCAAACCTATCACGAGGCCCTTGGTCGCGGCTGCCTTTTAGCTTGCTGATTTTTTCCTCAAGTTTTTTTGTTTTAACTCTACCTGCCTCTGGGTTGTTACCAATCGATTCAGGTAGTTGGTTACTAGCCATTTTGCTAGTCGTTGGGATAATTTGGGGTATGGGCGAAATGTTTTTTGGTATGACCTGGGGCGGGCCAATGAAACATGCCTTTGCGGGGGCACTGCATTTGGGTTTACACCGTCGACAGGGCCGCTTTGGCGGCGGACGTTCAACGGGCTTAATCAGTATTGACCTGGAAAGAGACAAATTAGGAGTAGAAAAACCCAAAGATTTTAAATGGAATCAGTTACTAAGCTTTGATGCGTGTGTTGAATGTGGACGCTGCGAAAAAGTTTGTCCTGCATTCGAGGCTGGGCAACCGCTTAATCCGAAAAAACTCATCCAGGACATGGTGGTAGGCATGGCTGGTGGTAGTACTGCCAAATTTGCCGGCAGCGCATACCCTGGAATAGAGCTTGGTAGTCATAAGGGCGGGTCAATTATCCCCATTGTTGATGTGCTATTAGAAGCCAATACTCTATGGTCATGCACTACGTGCCGAGCGTGTGTACAAGAATGTCCGATGATGATTGAACATGTTGATGCCATTGTTGACATGCGCCGTTTTGAAACCATGGAAAAGGGCAAAACACCCGGTAAAGGGGCTGAAGTATTAGACAATTTGAACACCACTGATAACCCAAATGGTCATGCGCCCAGCAGCAGAATGAATTGGGCGGCAGACCAAAATTTGGCCGTGTTCGGCACCGATGTAGAGCACGCCGACGTGTTGTTGTGGATTGGTGATGCGGCTTTTGATATGCGCAATCAGCGCACTCTGCGTGCCATGATCACTTTGTTACGAAAGGCTAAAGTTGACTTTGCCGTGTTGGGTGAGAGTGAATGCGACAGCGGCGATCTGGCTCGGCGTTTGGGGGATGAAGCAAGCTTTCAACGCCTGGCGAAAACCAATATTGCAACCATGGCCAAGTTTCAGTTTAAGCACATAGTTACTGCTGATCCTCATGCCTTTCATTGCCTTAAAAATGAATATGCCGATTTTGGTGGTCATTATGATGTCTATCACCATACTGGTTTTTTTGCAGACTTAGTTAAAAGTGGAAAAATCAAGCTTAGTACTAACAAAGCCTTATCGTTAACTTACCACGACCCGTGTTATTTAGGGCGATATAACGGCGAATACGATGCGCCGCGTTATTTGCTCAAAGCCATGGGTATTAGCATCAAAGAAATGGAACGCAGTCAATCTACTGCCCGTTGCTGTGGCGGCGGTGGCGGCGCAACGGTGACGGACATTCCTGGTAAACAACGGATCCCGGATATGCGCATGGATGATGCCAAATCCACAGGGGCGGAAATTGTCGCAGTCGCCTGTCCAGGATGTAGTTTGATGTTAGAAGGGGTGGTAGAACCGCGACCCCAAGTCAAAGACATTGCCGAATTGATGCTGGATGCATTGTGCGAAGAAGTGGCCTAATGAGTGACGTATTCCGTCGTGATCCAAGGGCCCAGTGGATAGGACGCAATAGATTGCATCCCTTACACCATGCAAGTAGGGCTGAGCCGGAACGGGGACCCAGTGGTTTGCTGCGCAAAACCCCTCATAACCTTAGTTTTATTGGCCCCAATGGTATCAAACGCATTGATCGTTCTGGTGCCTCAAGCGGCGGTGTTTCGTCACGTACAAAGGCTATGTCAGCCGAAATTATTTTGCCTTTACATCAAGTAGATGAGCCAGATTTTTACATATTGGTCGCTGTAGATTTGGTGTCCGCTCGCTTAACCACTCATGACAGGGATACATTAGGACTGGCGCAACAATTGGCAAATAGCAACAACGCCAAAGGCGCAGTCCTTGCTGTGGCCTTTGGTGAGCTCAAAGAAGACAAACTTGATACAGCAGGCATCGATCGTTTAATTCACTTCGACTCGACTGCTTATCAAAGTTACAACCCGGAACAACGTTGTGTCGATTTATGCAATATAGTTAATGAACTGCAGCCCAAACATATTCTGCTGCCAGACAGTATCCACGGTGGTGGAGACTTAGGTCGTCGTTTAGCCGCCAGACTGGGCCAGCGTCCCGCTTGTGGCGTATGGAAAATAACTGATAAACACTTGGTGTGCCGCGGTGCAAACGGTAAAACCGACATTATTCGTCCCCTGACGAAAATATTATTAGTACTCGAAGAGTGTTGCGAGCCAGTCAGTGAGACTCGCCATCAAAGGCAGTTATTGCCTTTTAATCACACAGAAACCATTATTAATTGCATACATGATCAGGGCAATCTTAGCGTTGATCCTAACGCTGTTAACCTGGCCGAAGCAGGTTTTATTTTATCCGGTGGCAATGGGGTAAAAGATTGGCCTAAATTTCATTTGGTAGCAAAAACACTGGGGGCAACGGAAGGCGCCAGCCGTGTAGCGGTAGACGATGGATATATGCCGCGGGATCGTCAGGTTGGCGCATCAGGTACTTGGGTCACGGCTAAAGTATACATTGCTGTGGGTATTTCAGGTGCCGTACAACATATACAGGGGATATCTCAATGTGACAAAGTGGTGGCGATCAATAACGATGATAAGTGTGACATGGTCAAACGTGCTGACCTGAGTGCGATTGGCGATAGCACCGCCATACTTGATGATTTGCTCAACTTAGTGGAGCAACATCGTGCCGAGAAAAATCACCAATATGAGAGTGTCAATCATGGTTAAAGATAACATGGCGCTTGCTCAAGGCATTAGTATAAGCACCCTTGTTTCCATCGGTGAACATCCCTTGTCGGGACGCCCCCGTCGCGCCGAACAAGATGCACGCGCCATAGAGCTTGGCCTAAAATTGGCAGCAGATAAATTACACACCCTGTATGTTGGCCCAGCACCGAACTATGAAACAGAAAGCGTGCTGAGGAGTTACCTGGGTATGGGCTTGGAGCAAATACAGATCGTAGATGTGCCGCAACACACTGATGTCGCCAGTACTTTGCTGGAAAATTTTAGAGCTAACAGGCCAGATATTATTTTAACCGGGGTGCGGGCTGAAAAGGGTGAGTCATCAGGCATGTTGCCTTATTTGTTAGCAGACCAACTTAATATGGCGATAGTTGCGTCGATAACAGCAATTGTATTCATTGATAAGCAGGCCGGACACGCCGAAGTATTGCAAGCCTTGCCAAGGGGCCAACGTCGCAAAGTAAAACTCAGCTTACCTTTTATCGCCACTGTTGACATGGCGGCACCTGCACCAAGACAAAGTGCTTACGGCTGTGCAATGCGTGGGCAGCTTGTGGTAAAGCAGTCTAATGAATGCCAAGAGGATGTTGAACAGAGTCAATGGCAGGTTAATTGCGCGCAAAAACGTCCCAAAAAACTAAAAATTATTAAGGCCAAGACCGCCGCAGATCGTTTTAAAGCGGCAACTGCCAAAGTTCAGGGTGGCTCTGGAAAAGTAATATATGACAGTAAAGAGTCAGCACAGGAAATTTTAAATCTGCTCATTAGTGAGGGAATTCTTTGAGTAAGCAGTTGAAACAGGCATCTTCAGAAGCTTTGAGTAACGCCATACGTTTAAACTCGGCTGGGTATCATTGATAACTTTTACCTTTTGTCATGAAACACCTCCTGTTGTATCTCTACAACCATAGAAAGAGTGCAACTAATTACATAAAGTTAATTTTAGCAACACATTATTCTCACTTTGATTCATATTCTCATCCCATGTAAAAAAGAACACTCCTCGGGTAGGCTTCCTGAATTGAGCAATTTCAATTTTATGAATTCAATTTCACTAACCTTATCTCTCCCCTTATACTGCGTTATCTCAAAGTAGTAATCAGCGTAGGAGGACTCATTTTTCTGAAGTTCAATGAATGGGTGCTGCCTGTAATTCCATTTCCCTTCTTCTAATTGCCTTTTGGACTCGCCATCGCTAGCGGCGACTAGCTTGAAAGAGCCATATTTTTTCAGGGAAAGCGTAATTTCATTCCCACAATTTTCGCCTTTATAATCGTTTATCAAATCCTGTCGAAACAGACCATATTTCCTATCTTTGTTTTTAGGGAGTAGAAATAGAGCAATTGAATTCTTTGTGTACCAATGATTCCCTTCAGTTAATCCTTGAGTGCGTTTCACGAGCAACCCTGCTTCCGCTGCTAACTCTATTGCCTTATCAATAACTTCTGGCTCACGTAAAAGAAGAGAGTAAATAATTGTATTTTCTGTAATTGTGGTCGGAAAATCGAACTCGTTTAACTCAACCTGATACTTCTCCGATTTAAGTTTATTTTGTATTTCTTTTTTCTGGTGATCGTCTAAATATTTAGCATAGATATATACAGTCGGCTGATTAGCGCAGCCTGACAATAAAAATGTAATAAATATAAAAGTATACTTAAACCCCCTAATTCTTGCATATGGCATAATTTAAAATTCTCCAACAACGATTACAACTGTAATAATTAATAGAAGATTGTTCAACCTAAAAATAAATGGCGACTATTCGACTAGACTAAAAAGCGCTAAGTTGCATCATTATATATTTTATTGAGCGTCCCAATAAAAATTATTGTCGATTCAATCTCATCAATCATTCTTTGCCTATCATGCGTACTAACTTAAGCAACATCATTATAAAGTTTCATAGTATTGCATAGGGTTGCATGATTCAGGGGGGAAAGTGGGGTACCGTTTTGCAGCGTTCTCATTATTAGAGCTGAAAATTGAACTGACGCTATAAGTAAATTTAGGAAAGGACTAAAATGGACCGTCTTGAAAGTAAGAAACTAATACGTGCGATACCACCGCAGAGGACGAAAAATAGAACTTAACTAAATTAAAATTTTACAAAAGGTAAACATATGAGTGAATATGTTGAACTCGAGCAGTGCACAGGAAAAGCGCTTACGACATCGTCGTCAGCCGAACATGAATGACGCAATCCCCTATTTCTAATGTTTTAGCTAAACGTACACTCCTGTTAGCCGCGGCGGCTATGGGTTTTGCGCAAACCGTACTTTTTGCAATATTAGCGCCGCTTGGCAGAGAGATTGGCTTAGTAGAAGTACAAATTGGTGCAATTATTTCTGCCTCATCATTAACCCTTTTTCTGGTCAGCCCTTTTTGGGGACGCGCTAGTGACGTCTGGGGTCGAAGAAAGATTCTGCTAATAGGCCTGTTTGGTTATTCAGCAGGAACAGTGATGTTTGCGGGTGTGTTTCAAATGGCGCTTCTGGGTTATCTTGTTCCTTTAACCGCACTAATATTATTAATTCTGACTCGGGTTGCTAATGCAACGGTAATGGCTGCTGTTTCGCCATCAGCCAATGCATACATGGCTGATATTACGACCGTAGAAGACCGAATTAAAGGCATGGGAGCCATTGGTGCCGCAGGCAATATTGGTTCGATATTAGGGCCTGCCATTGGTGGGTTGCTCGCCGGTATTAGTTTACTCACACCGTTGTATTTTTCGATTTTATTAACTCTAGCCGCGGCAGTGTTAACACTTTTTGCTTTACCTGTGTTGCCAAAAGCAACCGTAATAAAAAAGCCACCGAGACTTAAGTATTCCGACCCGCGAATTTTGCCGCTAGTGGTTGCCGGCGTACTTTTGTTTATGGGCTTTGCCATTGTGCAGCAAACTATTGCGTTTCGTTTTCAAGATGAGTTGGCATTAAGTGGTATTGAAACTGCAAAAATTGTGGGATTTAGTTTGATGTTTTCAGCGGCAGCGGCACTATTTGTGCAACTGCTAGTCATACCTCGCTTGTCTGTAAGACCCTTTGTGTTACTCAGAATATCCATGCCTATAATGATGATAGCTTTTGGCATTATGGCATTGGGCGATTCTCAGAGCATGTATATATTGTCTATGTGTATTCTAGGGATGGGTATGGGCCT
>Ga0307488_10004112_pt1 | contig 12144 bp, 7 predicted proteins | sample SB02metaG_FD_202248 | JGI IMG/M metagenome (GOLD analysis project Ga0307488, IMG submission 202248) | Sea-ice brine microbial communities from Beaufort Sea near Barrow, Alaska, United States - SB 0.2 | ecosystem: Environmental > Aquatic > Marine > Coastal | place: USA: Alaska | collected 2017-05-06
CTTTGCCGCCTCGGGGCAAAGCTCCCTCACGGGGCATGGCCATGTCTACTACGAGGTGGTCGCCGTCCTCGTTGCCATCTACACCTTCGGCGATCTCCTCGGACGACGACGACGCGACGCCCTGCGTCAGTCGATGAAAAATCTCGGAGCCGCCTTCGACACCTGCGTACGCCTCGATCCAGAGGGCCGAACTGAAACTGTCTCAGTCGACCTCATTGTTCCCGATGATGAGGTTTTGGTGGGAGCGGGTCATGGCATCCCCGTTGACGGCACGGTTGCCCAAGGTGTCGCTCTGGTTAGTGAGGCCGCCCTAACTGGCGAGCCTTACCCCGTGGTTAAGCGACCGGGCCAGAGTGTCATGGCCGGCAGCCGGGTGGAGGACAGCACCCTACGGATCAAAGCAGAATCAGGTGGGCGATCTCGGCGGCTCGACCAATTGCTCCAGTCAATTGAGGAAGCACGGCAAAATCCCGGCCGCATCCAAAGGGAAGCCGACCGCCTCGTGGCTTGGTTTCTTCCTTTGGTCATCCTCGTGGCCGTGACCACCACCATCGGTTGGACCCTCTCCAGCGGTTGGGTTACCGGCGTCTTCAACGGCCTTGCCGTCCTTCTCGTGGCCTGCCCCTGCGCCATGGGCCTAGCCACCCCAGTTGCCATCTGGGCCGCCTTGGCCGCCTTGGCTAAGCGGGGGCTTCTCGCCCGAGGCGGTGAGAGTATCGAAGCCTTGGCCTCCATCGATACCGCCGTCTTCGACAAAACGGGAACTCTCAGCGAAAGCGATGCCCTCCTTGTCGATTTCGTGTGCCCAGCCCAAATCGACCGCGCCCGATTACTCCGTGAAATCGCGGCGGTGCAAGCCGGGAGTAATCATCCCATCGCCCGGGCTTTCCGTGCCCTTCCTCAGGGCAAAATCCCCCTCCTTGCCGAACAAGTGCGCATCCTCCCCGGGGCCGGGTTGGCCGGAAGATTGCCCGATGGGACCGAGTTGCAAATCGGTAATGACACCATTCTCTCAGAAACGGAAGAGGCCGCTCCACTCCGCGCCCTCCTTGCCTCTGGGGTCGATCAGGGACACCACATTTTTATCCGCCGTGGCGGACAGCTTTGCGGCCTCGCCATCCTCCGAGAATCCCTCCGCGACTCAGCCCGGACTGCCCTCGATGGAATGCGGCGACTAGGGATACGAACCATCATCATGACCGGCGACCGCGCGGAAAATGCCGCACCCTTCGGTTTCGACGAGTGCCTCGCCGGACTGAGCCCCGCGGACAAACTAGCCGAGGTGGAGAAACTCAAAGCGGCGGGGCAAAAGGTTCTCTTTATTGGCGATGGGACCAACGATGCCCCCGCCATGGCCAGCGCCGCCATCAGCATCGCCATGGGAGGCGGGAGCGAGCTTCCCCGAGAAACGGCCTCGCTTGAATTGCATGGACAAAACCTCCAAGCCATCCCCGAATCGATCGGCCTCTGCCGGGCTACCGTCCGGGCCATCCGCCGCAATATCGCTTTTGCGGCTTGCTACAACATCGTTGGCATCTCCCTCGCCGCCGCGGGAATCCTCCACCCGATTGCCGCCGCCTTGATCATGCTTGTCTCCAGCATGACGGTGACCTGGCGGGTGCTGAGAGAAACATCCGAGGCCGCCCTGCTCAAATCTACGACCCACCCCAAGATCAGCCCAGCTTCCCCTTGGGTTCTCCCCAAGTTTGACCGGCTCGCTTTCGCCCTCACCCTCGCGGCCCAAGGACCCGTCATCGTTTGGCTCGGCGGCTTTTCCGGAACCACCGCGGCCGGCTTCATTGCCTCATTCCTTGCCGCCGGGGCAGCCCTCCTCCTTTGGTCCCGTGAGCGGAAGTGGTCTCCCGCGGCCCACATGACCGTAGCCATGTTTTCCCTCGGCGGTCTCGCCCTCCTCGTCGGATGGTGGGCTGATGCTGGCTTTGCTGCGGTGGTGCGGGAGGGTGTCTGCCTCTGCGGCTGCGCCAAATCCAATATGGGCCTGGGACTGCTAGCCTCGCTCACCTGGATGGACGCCAGCATGCTCGTGGCAGCCCTCCCTTCACTCTTTCTCGATCGGGCGACGTCCCAAACCTACACCCGCCGCTTTTGGTGCTGGATGGCCGGGCTGGCGGGGATGTTTCTCGGCATGGAGATCGGCGCCATTGCCTTAGCAGGCCTCCCCATCACCGATGCCTCGGCCCAATTTTTTCTTACCTTTGCCGCCATGGTTTTGGGCATGTGTCTGGGGATGCTGGTTGGGTGCGAGATTGCCCAGCGTCTTGTGCGGAGAACCCAGTGAAGTCATAGTAGCGTCCCTTTACGCCCCCGTAGTTCAACGGATAGAACGGAGGTTTCCTAAACCTTAAATCCGGGTTCGATTCCCGGCGGAGGCATACTTTTAAGGACCCTATCCCCACCGATGTCCCACCCCCAGTGCTTTGCTGGCAGGCGTGAACACCTTCATCGACATCCTCTTCATTATCTTGGCCACCACCGCCATCGTCTCCACCTTTCTCCTCTTCTCCGATTTGCTCCAGATAAGCCGGCCACTTTCCCCGCGTCCCCGGAGGCTGACCAAAGAAATCGGCCTTACGGTGCTTCCGAAGTGAGGGGCTCCGCCCTCTCGGGATTTTCCTCAACTGGCAGCAGTTCAAGGCTGGCAAGAAAGCCGAGAACTTCCTCGCGGATGAGGGCTTGAGCCCGGTTTCCTGCCTCGCCCGAGCGAAAATCCCAAAAAACATCGTGCCCGGCATCTTCGAGGATGAGCAACTGGCATCGGTTTCCATTGGCTAACATGCGCTGGGTGAACTCCTCGGACTGATCCAAGGGAATCACCCGATCCTCCGCCCCATGAACAACCAGGGTGGGAGGCATCTTCTGGGGCATCCGCTCCGCCACAGAAAGAGCGGGAAACCAAGGGGTGGCGGTAACCGGGGCAAAAAGAATCAGGGCCGCCGGAGGCCATTTCGGCACCGGGTCCTCGGCGCGCTCGGGCGAGAATGGCTCGGCAATCGCCGTCCAAGCACCGACATGGCCTCCGGCCGAGTAGCCTTGGACGATGATCTTGGCCGGGTCGATCCCATACTCGGCAGCGTGGTCTTGCATCCACCGTACCGCGGCACGACTGTCCGCGACCGCATCCGCCGGAGTCGTGCCGAAACGACCCGCCGTACGGTAATCGGGAGCGACTCCGACCATGCCTTGGCGTGCCGCCGCCTTGGCCCAAGGGATGCTGCCCCTCGGAGTGCCTATTTTCCAACCCCCACCAAAAAAGGTAATGAAACAGGGACGCCGATCACTGGCCTTCCATCCCTTCGGCCGGACCAGATGAAGGAGAATTTTATCCTCTCCGATTTCTTTGAAGACCACCGATTCTGCCCCGGGCAAGGAAAGAGGAGTGATCTCCTTGGCTCGAGCCCCTTGAGCGGGGGCAAAAGACAGGAGGACCAAAAAAATCAGGAAGAAAAGATGAGGGGGATAGAATTTCGACATAAAGAAATAAGCATGCCAAAGCTTCTCCAAGGAGGGCAATAAACCTCTATTTTTTTCCTCTGGCTTGCGGCAGACCGACTCGGAGTGTTTAATTGCCGCGAAGACTACTTCCGGATGGGTGGCAGAGTGGTCGAATGCGCTCGCTTGGAAAGCGTGTGTGCAGCAATGCACCGAGGGTTCGAATCCCTCCCCATCCGCCAGTCTCCCTAGGGAGGCGGCCCCCTTCTGCCGGAAAATTTGAACAAGGCAGCGGCGGAAAAATCGTCCCCGAGGCTCTCCACTGACTCCTTGGCTCAGGCCCCTTAAGCGAGAGCTAGCTTCTCGAGTAACCGGGTGTGGATGTTCTCGAACCCGCCATTACTGAAAACAACAATAACATCATCCGGATTGGCCAGGTCAGTGACCCGACTAACGATGGACTCTGTGTCAGGCTCGTAAAATGCTTTCTTGCCGGCGCGCTGGAGGTCGGCCACCACTTTTTGCGGATTGAGGCGCTCTTTTTCCGGCAGTTGCTCCATCCGAGCCACCTCAGCCAAAACAACCCCGTCAGCTTGGGCAAAAGCTTGGGGCAAAACCTCTTGGAAGACGGCCCGGCGGGTCGTGTTGGAGCGTGGCTCAAAAACAGCCCAGAGTTTCGCGGCGGGGTATTTCAGCCGAAGCCCCGCGAGGGTCTGGGCAATCGCGGTGGGATGGTGACCAAAATCGTCGATCACGGTCACGCCCCCAGCTTCTCCTCGCACTTCCTGGCGACGGCGAATTCCGCTGAAGCTTTTCAGGGCCTGGCGAATCTCCGAGAAGGGAAGGTTATAAAAATGTGCCGCCGAGACCGCCATGGCAGCATTACGGACATTGAACTCACCGATCATGGAGGTCTCAAAGCGCTCGCCCAGAAGGGTGAAAGAAGCGCCCTTCGGTCCAAGTTGCACGTCCTTGATCTGGTGTTTCGCTTGGGGTGAGAAACCAACCTCGATCATGGGAGCCGGGCAGTTCTCCGCCAAAGCACGGCAGTTCGGGTCATCGCCGTTGAGAAGCACCATTCCCTCGCTCGGCACAATTTGGAGGAGCCGGCGAAAGCTGATCATAATGTCCTCGAGGTCGCGAAAAATATCGGCGTGATCAAACTCGATATTGTTGACGATGAGCAACTCGGGCAGGTAGTGGACGAACTTGGAACGTTTGTCAAAAAATGCGGTGTCGTATTCGTCGCCCTCGAGAATGAAATGCTGAGAATCTCCCAAGCGGCAGCCCTGGCCGAGATTGTTGGGGATGCCGCCAATAAGCCAGGAAGGAGAACGTCCGGCGGACTCAAAGATCCAGGCCAGCAATGAAGTGGTGGTGGTTTTTCCGTGGGTGCCACTGACCACCATGTTGTGCCGTCCTCGGAGGAAGAAGACCTTCAGCGCCTCGGGGAGCGAATAGTAGAGCAGCTTGCGGTTGAGAATGGCTTCTACCTCTGGGTTGCCCCGGCTCATGGCATTGCCGATAACCACAAAATCGGCATCGGCCGGGAGATTCTCTGGCTTATAGCCATGGCAGATGCTGATGCCCTTGGCTTCGAGGAAGGTCGACATCGGCGGGTAGACATTGTCGTCTGAGCCGGTCACCTCGACCCCACTCTGACGGAGCGCCGCGGCCAAGGACCCCATGGCGGTGCCACAAATACCAGTGAAATGAACTTTACTCAGGCCGCTGGAGCCTTGGGGTTTCATCAGTAGACATCCTTTCGGTAGCGTTTGGACTTTTTCAGATTCTCCACATAGGCAGCGGCCTCCTCGGGAGGTTTTCCTCCCGCCGCCTCAACGATGCGATGCAGGGCCGCATCGACATCCTTGGCCATGCGTGAGGCATCACCACAGACGTAGAAGTAAGCGCCTGCCTCAAGCCACTGCCAAAGCTCTTCGGAATTTTCCAGCATACGTTGCTGCACGTAAATCTTCTCCGGTTGATCGCGCGAGAAGGCGGTGTTAAGACGATGAAGCACTCTCTTTTCACGCCAAAGATTGATCTCATCCTCGTAGAGGAAATCCGTCGCCTGTTTTCGGTCACCGAAAAAGAGCCAGGTCTTGCCTGAGGCACCGGTGACTTCACGCTCCTGCAACATGGCACGAAAAGGGGCAATCCCCGTTCCAGGCCCGACCATAATGATCGGCGCCGCCAGATCTTCAGGCTGGCGGAAGTGCTTAGCCGAGTGGATAAACACCGGAAAACTTCTATCCTTGACCCGGTCGCTGAGGAAGGTCGAACAGACACCTTGGCGATCACGGCCGTGCAACTCATAGCGGACAACCGCGACCGTCAAGTGCACCTCCTCCGGATGAGCCTGAGGTGACGAGGCAATGGAGTAGAGGCGAGGCTGGAGCTTGCGCAGGACCTTGACCAACTCATCCGCGGTAAACTTTGCCTGCGGATAGGCCAGCAGAATGTCCACCACCTCACGCCCATCAACCCAGCTCTCCATCACCGTCTTTGCCTCGGGATCGATCAACTCGCTTAGCTCCGCCGCCGCCGGCAACTTGGCCAGAATAGCGGCAAGGAGCTGCCTCGAGGGCTCGCGCAGGGTAAGATGATGGGTAAGTGCCTCCCGTAAGCTTTTTTCCTCAGCTGCCACTTGGACGAGCTCCTCACCGGTCAAGCCGGCTGAGGACAAGACGGCCTCGACCTCGCTAGGGCTATTGGTGGCAAAGACGCCAAGTGAATCGCCGACTTCATAACCTAGACCGGACCCCGCCAAGGACACTTCAAAGTGCAAGGTCTCTTTGTCCGAAGCGGCACCGGTCAATGAGCGGGTCGTGCGAAGACTGGCGGGGAACGGATTTTTACGAGAATAGAGACTTTTTACAGCAGACATTCTGAGAATTGTAGGCTTGGAAGTGGGGATTGCCTACCTCAAACCGCTGGTCCGAGCAGACGTGCTACCACGGTTTGTTCGGTGACGATTCCACGCAAAACTCCCGTTTCAACATCGTAGACTTCTGCCACTGGTGTGGGGGAGCGGCGGAGCTGAGCCAGAGCTTTCCACCCGGGTAAATCGGAGGCAAAAGAAAGCAAGGGACGGGCAAAGGATTGGGCCCGCGCCGTTAGAGCCCCCGAGAGCGCCGCCGTCCCGCAGGACATTGCCCCCAAGGGCATTCCATCTGCTCCGACGACCAATAGTTGGGTCGCTTCAGCTAGCTTCCGCTCGGCCAATAGCTCAGCGAGGGTCCGATCGGCCCCAGCCTGATCAAAATACTCGACGGGCAAGGCGAGCGCTCCCGCCGTCAACTGCCGAAAATTTAGGACACTCTGGAGCATGGAATCTTCCAGCGGGGAAGTACCACCGGCCTCTCCCACCAGCGCAAGCAACTCCTCCGAGGCCGGCGGATGGGGCAAAGGGTCTGGACGAACGGCCCCGAGTAGATGGGCAAAGACGTGGGCCAGCGGCGACCAGAGGGAACCGGCTAGGGTGACCAGCCACCAGAGACGACTGAGGACGGCAAAGGGCAGCCGTCGGAAAACCTGTCCCGCTCCGAGTCGGACCACAAGCGCGTAAACCAAGATGAAGAGAGCCGGTGCCATCCACCAAAAGAAACCTCCGGAAGGCGCGCCGAAACTGGAGGAAAATGCGATGAGGGATGCGGTAGCCAAAGTTCGCGAGGTCCAGGCTAAAACTAAGTCGGCCCGTGGGGAGGCTCGCTGCCAAGTCATCATCTGCTGGGCTCGGCGATCTCCCCGCAACGCCCGGTGACGTAAACGCACGGGGTCGAGGGAGCGCCAGGCGGCTTCCAAGCCGCTAAAGACCATGGCCAAGAACAAAAAAATAGTCGCCGCCAGCACCATCATTTCCAGACCTCCCATTCATTCTTGGTGTGGACACGCTGCAAGGACACCTCCCGCACCCGGCGCTGGCTCACAGCTCGGACCGTCACCTTCCACGGACCAAGGCGCACCGAGGTGCCGTAGCGAGGAAGCTTTCCCAATTCTTGGATAATGTGACCACCGATCGTTTCGATTCCCTCGCGGGTAGCCTCAAAGCCAAGGTATTCACTCAAATCAGCCAGCCGAGCCGCCCCCGAGGCAAGCAGGCGGCCATCACCAAGCTCCTCAATATAAAGATCAGATTCCACCCGAGGGGCCGCTCCGCTGAGAATCTCGTCAAGAAAATCATCTAAGGTCACCACTCCCTCGACCCCGCCAAATTCATCAAGAACCACCGCCAAGGGCTGCCGATGCTTCAAGAATCCCCGCAGCAGTTCGCTCGCCTCCATGGTTTCGGGAATGAAAGAGGGGGGAAGCAGAGCCTCGGTGAAGTGCATCCCCGGTGGCATTCGGCTCATCACCCGGGCATCAAGCAGTCCGAGGACCTCATCGGGTGTCTCGCCGATCACTGGGGTGCGAACGAAGCGCTTCTTTTGTAAAAGCGAACGGACCTGCTCGTTGCTCATGGAATCTTCGACAAAGATAACATCCACTCGCGGCGTCATGTAGTTCCGCACATTGGCCAGACTCAACTTGAGGGTCTGGGCCAGTACCTCCGCCTCCGCCATGGTAAACTTGCCCTCTTCCTCGCGCATCCAGATGAGGGTCTCGGCCTCCTCCAGTCTGCGGGGGGAACGCCTCCTAAGAGACCAGGGAAAAACATTTTCAGCAGCCCTTGCCGCCAGAGGCTGAAATCGGTCGAAAAATGGACCAAAAATACCAAGGATAGTCCCTCCAACCCACAAGAACAGACTCCCCCAGACCCTAGGGCGCCGAACCGCAATCAATTCTGGGACCACCCCAAGCAGAATGACCGAGCCGAGAAAAAGAAGAACCCAAGCCCACCCGGGTCCGGGCAAAACACGCGAGGCTGCCATGCCCGCGACCCAGAGCAACCACCAACTTCCAGCCTGGAGGAGGCCACCGAAAAACATCAGAAAAGAGAGAAGACAATCTCGAGGATGGACCAAATTTGCCGCCTCGCTAGGCCGGCGGGACGACCGCGGCCACTGGGCCGTCTGCTTGCGGGGAGTCTTCCACAGCATCGCCTCGAGGGCTCCCAATCCGGCAACCACCGAGGAGAGAGAAAGACCGGCGAGAAGCCATATGAACCAAAACCTATCCATGCAGAAAATGAATTTTAGGTACTTCTGGTCAGAGGGCGAGAACGATGGGAGAGGCCTGACCCCAGTGGTGCATAATTTGTTAGAGAGATTCCTCGCCTCCCGCTCGCCTGCTCCATCCAAAGGCATCTTGGGTGTCCTTCAGCGCAGGGAAACCTCGCCGGTTGGCCCCGGTCAATTGACCCGAGAACGTTTTCCTTGCTCCCACCTTGCCCCCACAGGACCAAAGTCGGAAGCGAGACCTCACGGGACAAATTCTCCATCCCTCTGTCCGTGCTTCGGCTCTCTTTCATTTCGACTGCCTTGGCAGAGGAGAGCGCGCCGCCAAAGCGAGGAAGGCCCCTGCTAAAAGTACAGCCCCAGCAGCAATCTGCCCCCAGCCGAAGGTCTCGTCGAAAAAGAGAGTGGAGAGCAGGATGGTCCCCAAAGGACAAAGCAGGAGAGCGGACTGCGACGGCGCCACCCCCAGATCGCGGATACCGACATAGTAGAGCCAGTGCCCTAAGCCGATGGAGACAATGCCTGATCCGAAAAGGATGCCATTGGTCCAGGCATCGACACGAAAAATGGTGGAGGCATCCCCAAACAAAAGCATGAGGGGCAAAAGCAGCGCCGCGGTGGAGAAGCCAATCATGCCAAACCCAAGGGCTGGGCCGGTACGCACCGTGAACTTTTTTACCATGATCCCATAAAAAGACCATCCGAGAGCTGCCGTGACCGCGAGCCAAAAGCCGGTCCAAGGGAACGACCCAGCCATAGAATCGTTGGGCACCCAAACGAGGCCGATGACACCGGCCAGAGCCAAAACCGTACCGGCTTGGAATTTTAAGCTGCGCCCAATCCAACGCTCATCCGCAAAAAAGACAACCGCCAGCAAAGCGGTAAAGATCACCGACATGCGTCCAAGCAGGGCGTAGATACCTGGCCAAAGCAAAACAACAGCGATGGTCTGAGCCACTTGATGGATAACATTGGGTACTGCGGCAGCGGCACAGCCAAGCCAGTCCTTGCTACCCAGCCGCCTGAGGGACCACCGGGAGCGCCAGAGCAAAAATGGGAGGACCGCGAGAAAACCGGCGGCATAACGGTAGAAGTTCTGCGACCAAGGATCAAAATCACGGGCCAGCCAGAATTGAAAAATCGGCGGAGTCGACCAGATAATAATGGTTGCGGCTAAGGCAAGGCGACCGCGCCAAATCTGAGAGCGACCGCTCACCCCTGCGCCGCCCTACCCCGGCCAGCGGGACAAGGAAATCGCCGGTGATTATGATCGAGGAATGGGCCGAGATAAGCAGAAACGACTTTTATCTGCGTCCGCTGCTGGTCATGAAATATTTTTTCGATTCGCCCAAGAGAACAGATGAGGACCCCTTGACTTGTTTTGAAGTGGGGCAGCAATTCTTGGCTCATTGGGATCATGCTGCCGCCCGCCCCCGACAAAGTCCATCGCCATGCGGTCAACCACGAGCCATGATGAGCGGTCCATGAAACTTGGTACGGAACTCGAACTCATCATCACAGACGTGGCCTACGGAGGCGCCGGCATCGCTCGTCACGAAGGCCGGGTAGTTTTTGTCCCCTTCACCATCGCGGGTGAGAAGGTGCGGGCACGCCTGACCAAGGTCCACCGCAACTGGCTGCGGGCGGATCCTCTAGAGATTCTCTCTCCTTCCCCCCACCGGGTAGAGGCACCCTGCCCTTGGTTCACCAAGTGCGGCGGTTGTGCCTACCAGCATGTGGCTTACCCACACCAGCTGGAGATCAAAACCCATCAGGTCACTCAGGCCCTGCAAAGGATCGGAAAATTTTCCGAACCACCAGTCGAGCCGGCCCTCCCCTCCCCTCTGGATTACGGTTACCGCAACCGCATTACCGTCCATGTCGAACCTCCCAGTATCGGCTTCCGCGGCACCGACCCACGGCGCCTCATTGACATCCGAGCCTGCCTCCTTGCCGACGAGATCGTTAATTCTGAGCTGGTGAGATTGCGCAGGAAAAAACACCCGCATTCCGGGCCGGCCACCCTGCGTAGTTTGCAGGAGCACGGCGGCTTTCGCCAGGTCAATGATGGGGCCGCCGATGTCCTAGCCGACCTCGTTCTTGAGTTGGCCGGAAAAGGTGAGCTGCTCATCGACGCCTACTGCGGAGCAGGATTTTTTGCCCGCAAGCTGCGGCAAAGTTTCACCCGCATCATCGGCATTGACTGGGATGCCCGGTCCATGGCCTCGGCCCAGAATGGGGCCCTCCCCACCGAAGAATACCGTACCGGAGATACGGCCGAGTTACTCCCGATTGCCCTGGCAGAAACTTCTGATCCGGTGGTTCTCCTCGATCCGCCCGCTCAAGGACTAGCCCCGGCGGTGATCGGCGCCCTTCTTTCGGCACAGCCTCCCCGGATCGTCTATGTCTCCTGCGACCCAGCCACCTTGGCGCGGGATCTAAGCAAGCTAGGGAAAGTTTACCAGCTACGGCGGGCCGCTCCGGTCGACATGTTTCCCCAGACCGCCTCGATCGAAACAGCCTGCCTCCTCGAACTTTAGACCCGCCTCAGCCCGGGATACTTTTCAGCATCTCGTCATTGGTGGGATACTTGCGGACAAAGTGGAGCAGGCGCTCGATCGCTTCGATCGGCTTGTGGCCAGAGAGACCCCGACGGATGACGTTGATCTTGTGCAGCTGGTCTTCCGGCAGGAGCAGTTCCTCTCGTCGGGTACCGGAAAGGAAAATATCGACCGCGGGGTAGACCCGCTGGTCGCTCACCTTACGATCGAGGACGAGCTCCATGTTGCCAGTGCCTTTGAACTCCTGGAAAATCAGTTCGTCCATCCGGCTGCCGGTATCGATGAGGGCTGTGGCCATGATGGTGAGCGAGCCGGCTTCCTCAGAATTACGGGCCGCAGCAAACAATTTTCGGGGAATTTCCAGAGCACGGGAATCAACTCCGCCGCTCATGGTACGGCCGCCGCCACTGGTGGCGTTATTGAAAGCTCGGCCGATCCGAGTGAGGGAGTCCATCAGGACAAACACGTCCTTGCCCATCTCCACGAGACGCTTGGCCCTTTCGACGGCGAGGATGGCGATACGGGTGTGACTTTTAACATCACTGTCGTTCGAGCTGGCCATCAATTCGGCCTCCGGCACGGTGCGACGGATTTCCGTGACTTCCTCCGGACGCTCGTCGACCAAGAGAATAATCAACTTTATCTCAGGGTGGTTTTTTACCACGGCCTCAGCAATGTGGAGCAAGAGGGTCGTCTTGCCCGTGCGGGGAGGCGCCACAATCAGTCCACGCTGTCCCTTGCCTATCGGAGTCATGATGTCCATGACACGGGTGGTGTAGCGGGCTGGATCGGTCTCAAGAGCAACCCGCGAGTTGGGATTGATCGTGGTTAATTCCTCGAAGAGCGGGATGTTGGCATACTTCTCCGGATCCTCCCCCTCGATCTCGGTACAACGGAAAAGCTGAGGGCCTCGACTACCTTTGCGAATTTCACCCTTGATCCAAACACCGTCGCGCAAATTGTAAGCGCGAACGACTTCGGGAGTGACAAAGACATCATTGTTTGACTGGGTA
>Ga0307488_10004113_pt1 | contig 12143 bp, 8 predicted proteins | sample SB02metaG_FD_202248 | JGI IMG/M metagenome (GOLD analysis project Ga0307488, IMG submission 202248) | Sea-ice brine microbial communities from Beaufort Sea near Barrow, Alaska, United States - SB 0.2 | ecosystem: Environmental > Aquatic > Marine > Coastal | place: USA: Alaska | collected 2017-05-06
AATAATAACTATATTGTCGACAATCCATTCATTTAGACGAATTTAATGATCGCATTTACTGAACAGGCCATCACCGGAGCCGATAAGACTTTTTTTCAATTAAGAAGTGACATTGTCGAGGGCGAGATTAAAGCGGGAAGTAAATTAAGTGAAATGGAATTATCCACAAAATACGGTGTGAGTCGTGCGGTCGTGCGAGAAGCAATTAATCGTTTAGAAAGTTGCCATTTGGTCGAACGCAAACCGAACATCGGAGCCCGGGTCGTAGCATTGACACTCGAAGGTCTTATTCAACTGTATCAAGTAAGAGAGTCACTCGAGGGCATGGCGGCAAGATTAGCGGCCAAAAATATGACAGATGCCGAAATTGAAGATTTAAAGGGGTTGCTAAACACTCACTTTCAAGAAGTGAAAGGCGGCAAAACATACTATCAGGAGGCAGGAGATGTCGATTTTCACTACCGTATTATTGTTGGTAGTAAAAATGACCATCTCATTTCGATGCTGGTTAATGGTCTTTATCATCTCATTCGCATGTATCGCGTGCAATTAGGTATGGCTGGCCCTCGCGTTAGTACTGCATTTGATGAACATAAGCATATCGTGCAAGCCATTAGCAATCGCGATGAAGAACTCGCTGAAATGCTTATGCGTAGGCACATTCTCTATTCAAAACAAAATATTGAGGCTCGGTTGAGATAAACCGGTTTGTGGTTTTCCACTTTACTCCCACTACAAAGAACGAGGTAAATTATGAGCGCAGGTAAAAGATTTAGGCAAGCACTAACTGAAAATACCCCCCTTCAAATTGTTGGTACCATCAATGCTTATTCAGCAATGATGGCGAAAAAAATTGGCCATCAAGCTATTTACCTCTCCGGCGGCGGCGTGGCGAACGCGTCTTACGGACTCCCTGATTTAGGAATGACTTCACTGAATGATGTATTAGTTGATGTTAACCGCATTACATCGGCTTGTGACTTACCTCTACTCGTTGATATTGATACCGGCTGGGGCGGCGCTTTTAACATTGCCAAAACCATTCGTGACATGGAAAAAGCGGGTGCGGCAGCGGTGCATATGGAAGACCAAGTTGCACAAAAACGTTGTGGTCACCGCCCAAATAAAGCAATCGTAACAACAGCTGAAATGGTCGATAGAATCAAAGCAGCGGTTGACGCTCGTATCGACCCAGACTTTTTCATTATGGCTCGCACCGATTCTTTCGCTCAAGAAGGCTTAGAAGCCGCAATTGCAAGAGCAAAAGCGTATGTTGCTGCTGGTGCTGACGGTATTTTCGCTGAAGCAGTAAAAACGGAAGAACATTATCGGGCATTTGCCGACGCTTTGGACGTTCCTATTCTGGCAAATATTACTGAATTTGGTCAAACTGAGTTGTGGAATAAAGAACAGCTTGGAGAATGGGGAGCCGCTATGGTGCTCTACCCGCTTAGTGCTTTTAGAGCCATGAACAAGGCGGCAGAAATGGTGTATGAGTCTATTTTAGCAAACGGCGACCAAAAAGCTGTCGTTGACTCAATGCAAACACGAATGGATTTATATGATTATTTAGGCTATCACGATTATGAGCAAAAGCTAGATGCTTTGTTTGCAGATAATAAGAACCTATAACTTAGACCGACAAAATTTACGGAGAAGAAAATGGCAAAAGTATTAAGTGGAGCTGGATTACGTGGCCAAGTGGCTGGGAAAACAGCGTTATCGACAGTAGGTCAATCCGGTTCAGGCCTCACTTATCGTGGTTATGATGTAAAAGATCTAGCTGCGACATGCCAATTTGAGGAAGTTGCTTATCTTATTCTTAAAGGTAACTTACCAACACAAACAGAACTTGACGCATATAAAACGAAACTAAGGGGTCTACGCTCACTGCCATCAGCTCTAAAAGAAGTATTGGAGCGTATTCCTGCGAACGCACATCCAATGGACGTTTTACGAACAGGTTGTTCGATGCTTGGAAACCTTGAAACAGAGAGCAATTTTTCGCAGCAAGGCCAAGTCACTGATCGCATGTTAGCGTGCTTCCCAAGTATCATTTGTTATTGGTATCGCTTTTCACATGGCGGCACTCGTATTGACGTTGAAACTGATGATGATTCAATCGGCGCACATTTCTTACATATGTTGCATGGTGAGAAACCCAAAGAACTGCATGAGCGAGTTATGCACGTATCATTAATTCTTTATGCCGAGCATGAATTTAACGCATCGACTTTTGCTGCTCGCGTTTGTGCCTCTACTCTTTCTGATATGCATTCGTGCGTAACGGGTGCGATAGGTACGCTTCGTGGACCATTGCATGGTGGTGCAAATGAAGCGGCGATGGAAATGATTGAAGGCTTTACTTCAGCTGATCATGCCGAAAAGGAAATGATGGGAAAACTTGAGCGTAAAGAAAAAATAATGGGCTTTGGCCATGCGATTTATTCTGAATCAGACCCACGTAATGACATCATTAAAGGTTGGTCTGAAAAACTAGCTGCAGATATTGGCGACACAGTGCTATATCCGGTATCAGTTCGTTGTGAAGAAGTAATGAAGCGTGAAAAAGGCTTATTCTGTAATGCTGATTTCTTTCATGCCTCAGCTTATAACTTCATGAAAATACCGACTAAATTATTCACCCCCATATTTGTAATGTCCCGTCTAACAGGCTGGGCTGCGCATGTAATGGAGCAACGTGCTGATAACCGTATTATTCGTCCGTCAGCTGATTATACAGGTGAAGAATTGCGTCCAGTTGTGGCTATCGAAAACAGATAGTTATTGCGCTCATTAATAGTATAAAAGGCGCTTAGAACAGTGCCTTTAACGTAAGAACTTAGTTGTTTCTGATGCATTTTATATATGCCCTCGGTATCGAGATAGTCATAAAAGTGCAGTCATTAGCAACAGATAACCTAAAGAACCATAGGATTTGTCATGAACTACGATTACAGAAAGCCCTTACCAAATAGTCAGCTAGACTACTTCGATACAAGAGAAGCCGTAAATAATATTAAAGCCGGTGCTTATGCAACCTTGCCTTATACTTCACGAGTGTTAGCTGAAAACTTGGTTAGAAAATGCGATCCGGCAATCTTAACTGACTGCCTAAAGCAAATTATAGAGCGTAAACGTGATCTAGACTTTCCTTGGTTTCCAGCCAGAGTTGTGTGCCATGACATTCTTGGCCAAACGGCACTGGTAGACTTAGCCGGTTTAAGAGATGCAATTGCAGCCAAAGGCGGGGACCCTGCTAAAGTTAATCCAGTGGTACCTACTCAATTAGTCGTTGACCATTCATTAGCAGTCGAGCATGGCGGCTTCGAAAAGGACGCTTTTGCAAAAAATAGAGCCATTGAAGATCGTCGTAATGAAGATCGTTTTCATTTCATCAATTGGACAAAAACAGCATTTAAAAATGTCGACGTTATCCCTCAAGGTAACGGCATTCTTCATCAAATCAACTTAGAGCGCATGTCACCTGTAATTCAAGCAAGAGACGGAGTGGCTTTCCCCGATACCTTAGTCGGCACTGACAGCCACACACCAATGGTCGATGCCCTTGGCGTCATTGCGGTTGGCGTTGGTGGATTAGAAGCTGAGAGCGTTATGTTGGGCAGAGCTTCATATATGCGCTTACCCGATATTATTGGCGTTGAATTAACCGGTAAGCCGCAACCAGGTATTACAGCAACCGATCTTGTTCTCGCACTCACTGAATACTTGCGTGCTCAAAAAGTCGTTTCTTCGTATTTGGAGTTTTATGGTGAAGGCACTAAACACTTAACGTTAGGGGACCGGGCAACCATTTCCAATATGACACCAGAATACGGCGCAACAGCGGCTATGTTCTATATCGATAAACAAACTATCGACTACCTAACGCTGACTGGCCGTGAAGATGATCAGGTTAAACTAGTTGAACAATATGCCAAACATACTGGCTTGTGGGCCGACGATTTAGTCACCGCAGAATACGAGCGAGTATTGAGCTTTGATTTGTCATCAGTTGGACGCAATATAGCAGGCCCTTCCAATCCACATAGCCGCGTAGCTACTGCTGATTTAGCGGCAAAAGGCATCAGTGGTGTAGTAGAAAATGAAGAAGGTAAAATGCCAGATGGCGCCGTGATTATCGCCGCTATTACTAGTTGCACTAACACCAGTAACCCACGCAACATGATTGCGGCAGGACTGATTGCTCGCAACGCCAATAAGTTGGGTTTGTTGAGAAAACCTTGGGTGAAAAGTTCCTTAGCGCCGGGCTCTAAAGCTGTGCAGTTATATTTAGAAGAAGCGGGCTTGTTACCTGAGCTGGAAACCTTAGGCTTTGGTATTGTAGGCTTTGCCTGCACATCATGTAATGGCATGAGTGGCGCACTTGACCCTAAAATTGAAGAAGAAATTAAGCAACGCAATTTATATGCTACGGCGGTATTGTCCGGTAATCGTAATTTTGATGGGCGCATTCACCCGCATGCTGATCAAGCCTTTTTAGCCAGCCCCCCCCTCGTTGTGGCTTATGCTATTGCTGGTACTATTCGCTTCGATATTGAAAAAGATGTGCTCGGTAAAGATGCACAAGGCAATGATATTCGCTTGATGGATATTTGGCCAACTGATGAAGAAATTGATGCCGTAGTAAAATCAAGCGTCAAACCAGAGCAATTCCGCAAAGTTTATAATCCGATGTTCGACTTAAGTGTCGATTATGGAGAAGACAACGATCCATTGTATGCATGGCGTCCACAAAGCACTTATATTCGTAGACCACCATACTGGGAAGGCGCCTTAGCAGGCGAACGCAGCATGCAAGGAATGCGAGCATTGGCTGTGCTAGGTGACAATATCACCACGGATCACTTATCACCGTCTAATGCGATACAAATGGATAGTGCTGCCGGCGAGTATTTACATAAGATGGGCTTGCCAGAAGTTGACTTTAACTCATACGCAACTCATCGCGGCGATCATTTAACAGCGCAACGAGCTACTTTCGCTAACCCAAGATTAAAAAATGAAATGGCAATCGTCGACGGTAAACTGCAAGAAGGTTCGTTCGCTAGAATTGAACCCGAAGGCGCTGTTACGCGAATGTGGGAAGCCATTGAAACTTATATGGAGCGCAAACAACCTCTTATCATAATAGCCGGCGCTGATTACGGTCAGGGTTCGTCGCGCGATTGGGCTGCAAAAGGTGTTCGCTTAGCGGGTGTTGAAGTAATTGCGGCTGAAGGTTTTGAGCGCATCCACCGCACCAATTTGATTGGCATGGGTGTATTACCACTCGAATTTGAAGTTGGCACAACACGCAAAACCTTATCTATAGACGGCACTGAAAGCTTTGATGTGCAGGGTAAACCGACTCCTGGATCAATGCTCACCTTAGTGATAAACCGCAAAAATGGTGAGACCATCAAGGTTCCGATGAAATGTCGTCTCGATACGGCTGAAGAAGTGTCTATTTATGAAGCTGGCGGTGTTTTGCAGCGCTTTGCACAAGACTTTATTGAAGCTACCGTATAATTTGGAGCTAGGTTATGAACTTTACATCACAGATAAAAGTGCCTGCTACCTATATGCGTGGCGGCACCAGTAAAGGCGTATTTTTCAAGATAGATGATTTGCCGGAAAAAGCCCAAGTAGCAGGCGAGTTTCGCGATCAGTTATTACTGCGTGTTATAGGCAGCCCCGATCCATATGGTAAGCATACCGACGGCATGGGCGGGGCCACTTCAAGCACCAGTAAAACGGTATTACTTAGTAAAAGTGATACATTGGATCACGACGTTAACTATCTCTTTGGCCAAGTCGCAATCGACAAACCTTTTGTCGATTGGAGTGGAAATTGCGGAAACCTGACTGCTGCAGTAGGTTCATTTGCTATCAGCAATGGTCTTGTAGACGCCGCTCGTATTCCTGAGAATGGCGTTGCCGTCGTAAGAATTTGGCAAGCTAATATCAATAAAACCATCATTGCAAATGTACCCATAACGAATGGGGAAGTGCAAGAAACTGGTGACTTTGAATTAGATGGCGTCACTTTTCCCGCTGCAGAAGTAAAAATAGAGTTTGTCGACCCTGCTGATGGTGAAGGCAATATATTTCCATCCGGTAACTTGGTTGACCAATTAGATGTCCCGGGCATAGGCTCATTTAAAGTAACCATGATCAACGCCGGTATTCCAACGTTATTTTTGAATGCCAATGAACTAGGCTATTCTGGTGCTGAATTGCAAGATGCGATCAACAATGATGAAGCCGCATTGGTAAAATTTGAAACTATCAGAGCTTATGGCGCGGTTAAAATGGGCCTTATCTCTGCCATTGATGATGCTGTTGCTAGACAACACACCCCGAAAATTGCCTTTGTCTCCGCCCCCCAAAACTATATTTCATCAAGCGGTAAACAAATTAATTGTGCAGATATCGATTTGAACGTTCGCGCGTTGTCTATGGGTAAATTACATCACGCTATGATGGGCACAGCAGCTGTTGCAATTGCCACTGCTGCTGCTATCCCTGGCACGTTAGTTAACTTAGCTGCAGGCGGCGGTGAACGTCAGACAATTACGTTCGGCCATCCGTCCGGCATTTTAAAAGTAGGCGCTAAAGCGCAATATAAGCGAGGCCAATGGCAAATTGATCGGGTTATTATGAGTCGCAGCGCGAGGATTCTGATGGAAGGAAATGTTCGGGTTCCCCCCCCACAAACCTGATTTAGGTTATCGACGTCACGATAACGTATTAAGCTATAAAAAAGCATAAACAGTCATACGCGCTAAACGCATGACTTTTATTTTATTGAAATATTTATGGCTATATTAATTCCTAATAATCATATATTTTAGAGCGAGTACATGACATCTTATGTTGATAACGTCTCAAATTAATAATATCGTCGTTTAAAGTGCATGCATCTTCAACACAACAAGGAAGCAATATGGCAGATCCAACTTATACGCCCCCAAAGATTTGGACTTGGGATTCAGAAAGTGGAGGCCGGTTTGCCAATATAAATCGCCCTATTGCAGGACCAACATCTGACAAAGATTTGCCCGTTGGGAAGCATCCTTTGCAGCTATATTCACTTGCAACACCTAATGGTGTAAAAGTAACGATGATGCTGGAAGAGCTGTTAGTAAAAGGTTTTAAAGAAGCAGAATACGATGCCTATCTAGTTAACATTATGGAGGGGGATCAATTTACCAGCGGCTTCGTTGGTGCAAACCCTAACTCTAAAATACCAGCATTAGTTGACCACAGTACATCACCGCCGACTCGCATATTTGAGTCGGGCTCAATCCTGCTATATTTAGCAGATAAATTCGATGCATTTTTATCAAAAGATCCAGTTCAACGAGCAGAAACAATGTCATGGCTTTTTTGGCAGATGGGCAGTACTCCAATGCTTGGTGGAGGTTTTGGTCACTTCTACGCATACGCGCCTGAAAAGTATGAGTACCCAATTGACCGCTATGCAATGGAAGTAAAGCGGCAAATGGACGTCTTAGATCGTCAATTAGCTGAAAACGAGTTTATCAGTGGCAGCGAATACACAATTGCTGATATGGCCATTTGGCCATGGTATGGCGGTCTAGCGTTGGGTAAATTGTATGAAGCAGGTGAGTTTTTGCAAGTTGAAGAGTATAAAAACGTACAACGCTGGACTAAAGCTATTGATGCGCGCCCACAAGTTAAGCGTGCAAAAATGGTTAATCGAACTTGGGGCGACCCTGCCGGTCAGCTGCATGAGCGCCATGACGCAAGCGACTTTGAAAACAAGACTCAAGATAAGCTTGCTTAACTATTTACGCTAAAAACCACTGCCGGTTGTTAACACTTAATGAATCAGGCTGATCATACAGCCTGATTCTTGGGGTTATATTTTATCAAAAAGCGCTTTATTTAACGGTTGTTGCATTACCGTTGTGATTTGTTCGGCTGGCATCGGTTTACTAAAATAGTACCCTTGAATAATGTCGCAGTGAAAACGATTTAATGTTTCAAGCTGCTCCGAGGTTTCAACTCCTTCAGCAATAACAGTTAGTTTTAGTTTGCTTGCCAGCGCGATAATTGCTTCAACAATTGCGGCATCATCTGGGTCTGAATCAATGGTAGTGATAAATGAGCGGTCAATTTTGAGCGTATTTATTGGAAATCTTTTCAAATAACTAAGTGATGAATAACCCGTACCAAAGTCGTCGACAGCAATGCCCACACCCATATCGCGGAGCTGATTTAAACGAGTAATATTTTGATCGACATCATTCATAATTGCGCCCTCGGTCAATTCAACTTCCAACAATGACGCGGGTAATCCACTGTCATCAAGCGCTCGTTTTATCATATTCAGCAGCGAAGCACGCTTAAACTGAATACTCGATAAATTTACCGACATTTTAAAATCTTGCATACCAGCCTCCATCCAAGCTTTTGCTTGAATACAGGCTTTACGCATGACCCACTCACCTAAATCGTTTATCATCCCCGAATCTTCTGCAACGGGAATAAATTCAGTAGGCGTTACATCACCGAGTTCGGGACTATTCCAACGCAATAACGCTTCCACGCCAATAATTTCCCTCTTCTTCAAGCAAACCTGAGGTTGATATTGCAATGAAAACTCATCATTATTTAAGGCTTCGCGCAGACAACCTTCTATTCTTAAAAACTTCATCGCGTTTTCATTCATCGATTCCGCATAGAAACGGTAGCCATTGCGACCCATGTCCTTTGCATAATACATCGCAATATCAGCGTGCTTTTTGAGTTCACTCAAATTTTCGCCATCTCTCGGATACATGGCAATACCGATACTTGGTGTTAATGCAACTTCGTAGTCATCAATTGAAAGTAATTCAGATATACAATTTACTAATGATTCAGCAACTATCTTCACGTCATTATCGTTTGGGTTATTGTTCACCAGGATCATAAACTCATCACCACCTAATCGAGAAACCTCAATTTCAGTAATATTATGCAGAGCTTTAGGTATACATTCATTATCTTTCGCACACTGCAGAATTTTCTCGCTTATTTTTTTAAGTAACTTGTCCCCAAACTCATGACCGAGGGTATCGTTAATGCGCTTAAAGTTATCTAAGTCTATGTACATGATACAAAGATTTTGTTGCTCTTTAGCAGCAAGCTGAATTGCGTTTTCTAACCGTTCGTCGAGGCTTTGCCTATTTGGTAGCCCGGTTAAGGAATCGAAATAAGCTAAACGGCGCATCTTTTCTTCGCTTTGCTTTAAACTATTGAAAGTTTCACTACCTTTAAGCATGTAACGAACTCTGTGCGCAACCATCGGCCATCTTATTGGCTTAGGAAGGAAATCCGTTGCGCCATGCTTATAAGCGTTCTCAATAGATAATATATCATCGGCTCCAGTCACCATTAAAATAGGTATATCTTTCCCTCGAGGGTGTTTTCTGATTTCAGCACAAACCTCGAATCCACTGAGCATTGGCATATGCACATCCAGCAGCACAATATGAGGTTCATGCTTTAGATATAGTTTTAACGCATCGGCGCCATTGGCCGCGGTCAATACATTGAGATTATCACTACTTAACGTTTCTTCCATTAGTAACAAGTAGGTTGGGTCATCATCACAGACCAATACAGTCACTTCCGTGTCACTATTAAGCGAGCGTTTAGTCATACATCTTCTCAATTAATATTTGTAAACTTTGTAGTGACTTCTCGTAAACATCTTGAAGTTCATCTAATGTTTCGGCGTCATCTATAGATTCGTTAGTTTTAGCCGCTATTTCAATAGCTAACAAAAGCTGAGTAAATACTATTGTCCCCACGTTCCCAGAAAGTGATTTCATTGCGTGGGCTAGTTCCATTGCAGTTTTTCTGTCGCTGCTTTTACAAGCTTCAACTAACGCAGGCATCTGTTCGACCATGACCGTTTTAAAAGAATCTGCCACCCTTAAGTAGAGTTTCTTGCCCGTTCGCGCTTCAATTTCGCGAATACTTTGAACCGCATCAGCGTCAATCAAATGATCAAGTTCAATGCTTAACTTGGGCGGAGAGGCTGATGGTGAGCCCAACGACCTAATTTCCATTTGTTTTTCTGGAATATTTTCAGCAATCATACTGAATAATTTCGACGCTGTGAATGGCTTCAGCATAAAATCATTCATACCTATCTCTAGGCATAATCCTTTTTCTTCATCGAATACGCCAGCAGTTAAGGCAATAATAGGCGTTGGCTCGGACTGTCCGGTAGACTTTTCATTTTCACGAATAATACAGGTTGCCGTTAATCCATCCATGATCGGCATATGTAAATCCATAAAAATAAGGTCATAGCGGTTCTTTCGAGTTAAGTCGACCGCAATTTGACCATTACTCGCAATATCAACTTCACAACCAAACATCTCCAGCATAGTAACAGCGACATCTTGGTTGGCTACAACATCTTCAACTAAGAGTATTTTAGCGCTGAAACGGGAATTATTCTCGGTTAACTGACTTATTTCAGCCGATGATTCAGGTCCGTCATTTTCAAGGTTGCTTGCATATAATATTTCAGCGCGCACAGCATCTAGTCTGATTGGCTTTTCTATGCGGCGTAATCCGAACTCATTAACGGCATCAGCCTTTTCGGTAGTTCGTAAAAGTACACAGTAGTCTGTATTTTCAAGCGTTGTTGAAATAAATGCACGATTTAACAAAAAGTCACCATGATCGATGAATACAAGCGCATGGTCTGCCGGAGCGATATTATCGCGCAAAGCCTCAATTGTTGTTTGTAAGGCCTCGACGTTTAGACGCTCGAACGTGTTCAGCATCATTTTTGCAGCCGTATTATTTGTGCAAACCAATAAAATTGGTCGCATGTTTAAATTTTCGACTTTGGAAACAGCAAAAGGCTTCTTTTTGGGTAAAGTAATTGGGATGCGGACTGTAAACGTAGTACCCACACCGAGGATAGATTCAACCTCAATTTTCGCCAGCATTTGCTCAACTATTTTACGCGTAATCGATAATCCTAAGCCAGTACCACCAAAGTTTCTGGTCGTTGTCGAATCAGCCTGCTGAAACTCATTAAATATTTTATCAAAATGCTCTTTTTCTATACCTATGCCTGTATCGGTAACCGCAATTTGAATCTCATTGTCCACAAAGTTAACATCCAAATTGATACTTCCCTTGGATGTAAACTTGATGGCATTATTTAGCAAATTAGACACAACTTGGCGCAATCTGTGAACATCGCCCATAATATAATTGGGGCAGCCTTTGGAAATAGTATAGCCTAGTTCCAATTCTTTCTCAGACGCTCTCACTGAAAACAAAAACAACAGTTCTTCAATCAAAGCATGAAAATCGAATTCATGATTTTCGAGTTCTATCTTATCGGCCTCGATTTTTGACAAATCGAGAATATCGTTAATGAGCTGCAAAAGGCTTCCGCCCGCTCGACTAACTGCATTCGCGTAACGCTTTTGGTTTTCATTTAGCGGAGATGATAAAAGGAGTTCACTCATACCAATGATGCTATTCATTGGCGTCCTAATTTCATGACTCACTATTGCCAGGAAGTTCGATTTAGCTTGAGCAGCTTTAATGGCTAGATCTTTCGCTTTACTCGTTTCGTCTACAGCATCTGCTAATTGATTATTTGCTAACTCAAGTTCAGAAGTCCTTAAATTGACCTCTTTTTCAAGTTGTAAGCTGTATGCGATTTGCTTTAGTTTTTTACGCTGCGCCATCGTAAATAGACGATAGGCAATAAAAACAACAATCCAAAAGTAAGTTAAATAGGCAATAGCAGAGCGATAAAAAGGTGGATTTACCAATACAGGAATTTCTAAAATATCGTCAGACCAAATTCCATCGTTATTGCTACCTCTCACTTGAACAACATAAGACCCATCTGTTAAATTAAGACTGACTTGATTTGAATTATCCAAGTCAATCCAGTCACTCTCGTCAGCACTTAAACGATACTGATAAAGGTTATAATCAGGACGAGTAAAATCGAGAGCTGCAAAACTAAAACCAAAGTTAGCTTCGTCATAATCAAGCTCTATAACACCCTCACTATTGAATGCACGTTCGATGGGTATTGATTCGTTTAATCGACGGTAAGCTGTGAGAACGACTGGCGGTTT
>Ga0307488_10004115_pt1 | contig 12142 bp, 18 predicted proteins | sample SB02metaG_FD_202248 | JGI IMG/M metagenome (GOLD analysis project Ga0307488, IMG submission 202248) | Sea-ice brine microbial communities from Beaufort Sea near Barrow, Alaska, United States - SB 0.2 | ecosystem: Environmental > Aquatic > Marine > Coastal | place: USA: Alaska | collected...
TTTTCACCATCATTCCCATGATAGTGGCCAATACATCGGCTGGTCTTTTTTCCGTCTCACTTCTAACGATGAAATGTGTTAATGAGTTTAAAGATAAGGATGTTATTATTGGTAGACCGAGTGAGGAAGTTGTCACTCCAGCTCTCATGGTGCACTGTGGACTTTGAATCCACCACCCCAAGTTCAAGTCTTGGTGGGAGCTCCCTCTCTTAGCTCAGTTGGTAGAGCAATGGACTGTAGTTCCATTTGTCACCTGTTCGATTCAGGTAGAGAGGACCTTTTCTCCCATAGCTCAGTTGGTAGAGCGTGCGACTGTTAATCGCAAGGTCATCGGTTCGAACCCGGTTGGGAGAGTCACATAAAACATACTTAAAAATACAAAACCTAACAATAGTAATGACAACTCTTGTTAAGTTTCTGTTTACCCCACTTATTTCCAGTAAGAGGAAGTCTAAAGGGCCGAAGTCTTCACTGCTAGATCACCCCCCACCCCCCACCGTTGTAAATTCAGAATGGAGCTTCGGTCCATACTCGTGGAAAGTTACGGTTGAAGCGGTAGATGATGACGGTGTCCCTGACCGAACATTTATCGGTTACAGTCAGAATATGAATATCACAGACAGGACTGAGAGTGCATGTGATAGGCATAAAAGGGATGGAACTACATGTGGAGAACCCCAGATGGCCATGAAAGGTGGTGAATGTGATGAAGTCATTTTCATGAAGTCGAAGGATGATTCGAAATTGGTTCCAGTCTTTTGAGTTACATCTTACAGCATCTATATTTCCATCTTATCCAGTCTTTGGGGGCGTCGAGGCCTTTAGAGACTTCGAAGTCTACACGAGTTAACACTTCGGTGGGATGACATTTCACTCTCCCTAGACCAACAACAGGATCTACGTTGTCATTTGACAACGCTTTTAGACTAGCGTTCGGTTCAAAGTTCGCTTCATCAGTTGCCTTAAAATTGGGTAGCGTAAATCCACTGTGCATCGATTGCTTCAATTCTCGTATACCTTCACCTTGTGAAGCTAAAAATGGAACCCAATCCGTGTATTTCATTTCTTTACATGGACCAATCACGGGCTTCTTTAAACACCGATATTTGAAGCCCACACCTTGCGGGGCTGGTTTATAATCATTTGTTTTGGGGTTTAGGGTATCCCCTGCTTTTCCATTTATCGAAAATTCCTTAAAAGTTAGAGAATTATCCCATATAGGCTCGATCATGGATATAGGAAATTCCTTACCAGCACTATTCTCATCAAACACCATCTCCCCACCAGATTCGAAGTCACAAGACATACTTTGAGTATGACTATCCTTATTCAAATCTACGGCGTCGAGAACTTCCGTCTTTTCACTGGTTATAGACTCTGAAAAGGTCCCAGGCACTCGGACTCTATTCCCCGATTCTGGATCCCAATCCCACCCCTTAGAACCTGTGAGACATTTGTACAACTGTTTGTAATTATCATGATATGATTTATACTGGCTTCTAACGTTCCTCGTTGTTCCAGTTTGTTCATCTACCTTTTCTGTTACGATGTTGCGGGTTAATGAAGATTTTTCACTTCTCACCTGAAATGAGTTTATAGCGTCATCACCACAATCGACCTTCAACGTATCTTTATCGAACAGGTCTGTCCATGCACCTTCCTTATTTTGCTGCCATTTAATTGTATCGGGGTTTTCATTTATATTATCAACAGCTTTGACTGGGCTTCCCATTAAAGTATAGCTATCCCCACCCTTGTCCGGTAAAGTAGAACCTCTATAGGGCCATGTTAAAGATGATTCAATCGGTCGTCGTCTAAAGTACGCACCGCTTGGAAAGTACGGAAGTTGGCCAAAACCTGGTGAGCTTTCCTTCCGTGTAGCGAAACTTCTACTTCTTGGGTCTGAAAATAGAGACAGTTCTTCCTCCAATTCAACGTCTAACCCACGCGTATATTCGTCTAACATTTCTTGTTCTAATTCTCTTGTCTTCTCCCCCGTTCCTACCAAATATAGACCCGTCCCAGCAGTCCCCGTAACAGAGAGTGACAAAAGGGAGGATACACAACAAACCAACACAACGTTTAGGAGTGCTCCCATTGATATTTGTACATATTAAAATTATCAAGTAACTCGAGACGTGCTGTGGAATATTACACTTCTTCTATCCCACCGACGTAGTAGATACGCCGATTAATTTTTCTCAAAAGATTCTTATTTTCGAGATACGCGACACGTGGTCCGCGCACAAATACCCCCCCATGTTCTATACGTATAGACATATACTGTGTGCTATTTTCCTGGCAATAACTTGAACGACTGTTGGTGTACTCGTCGGATTCAAGTATGCAATCTAGCACGACGTCGAGTGGGCCCATGTGTTCGACGATAGATTCAAACGCCTGAGTAGAATCTTCCACACACGCGGGTAAAAATGTGATCATCACACGAGGTTTTTCCATTCGTGATACCATCTTCTGCGCATCCTTATAGTTCTGTGAAATGTGGAGACGATGTTCCTCTCTCAGTCTCCACCCCAACCTTGTTCCGATCCCCTGGAGTGAACAAGGTGTGACAATCCCCAACGACATACTATTAATTGCGATTTATATTTTAAGTTCTTCGAACCCGTGAATACTTATGTCACTCTCTTCACACCATGGATATATTTCGTCTTCACCCCCTACGAAGTTGAGGGCACGTACGCCGTTTTCGATACACCTATCACATATGGACTTATTATCATCTATGAGGAGACCTATATTGAGAGCACGGCATATATCCACCTTATGTATTTCGTTTGGTGTGTAACTATTTGTGAGTATGACATCATCGAATATACCTGGAAAGTATGTATCTATCCACGCTTCAGTTTCTTCTCGAGCCATGTCTTGACGTCCGGTGAGGATATACATTTTGTTGTAGCGCTGTTTCAGGTTAAACATCGCCATTTGGGATCCAGGTATAGGTGTAAGATCCACAAAGTCTTGGGATTTATAAAAATCTCGGACCATTTTTTGAGAAGCTGTTTCGTCTACTTGAAATATCTCACGATACACGTAATTATATTTGGGTTTCCTCCCCAATTTATGAACTTGGTGGTGATGTTTCGCCATGGGGAAGAGAAATTTAACCAAGACTTCATCGACATCAATGGCTACCCTGTTCATTTATTTATTACCATAAATAAATTCTCAACTTTAAATAGATGTCAGGGATTCCAGTTGTGAATTATGGCAGGATGGAGCGACTTAGACCAGCAGAAAGTAAAACGTTGCCTATGAATTTGAACACTTTTTGTGTACTATTTATTACCGTATGTATTCTATGTCTATATAAGAGATCGTCGAATATTAGTCAAGGAAGGAAGAAGTATAAAACATTTTGATAACAAAACAGACTAGTCTATCGCGTCTACGATTTTGTATTTGAGACAGTCGCCTGGGGATAAATAGATATCCTTCCTCATCAACTTTTTGAATTTACGCTCGGGTATCTTAGTCTTGGAGAGATACATATCTTTCAACATCTTCATAAACTTGGTGCTCGACTTGACTTCGTGTTTGAGTTCTTGAAAGTTGCCCCACAATTCTGTAGAAATTTGGTGAATGAGGACATATGCGTTCCTACCCATTCGCCTTTCAGAACCCCCGAGCAACATGAAAGTTGCGGCACTGCAGCAGGAACCGTGGGCAATCGTGATAACCTTCACACGAGAAGACTCTAGAATATTCATCATGGCCATACCTGCAAATATACAACCTCCATCACTCATGATGTTGACCCTAATACTTGGTTCGTATCCAACGAGTTCAGCTTTTCTTTTAAGAAGTTCAATCTCCAACTTCTTAAATTTCTCAACGAAGTCAAGAGCGTTGTCACGATCCACATCTGCGTAAAAAAGAATTTCGTTACCGACAACCTTCACACACTCAGAAACTTCCTCAACTTCTTCGTCCTTCGTAGACATTCTTCAATGCCTTCTTTACTTTAGTTACTTCTCTCGACTTTAAGTTGTTACCGACCGCGAGATGGTTGATCACGTCAAAATCTTGAGGTGATATTCCATAATGTATGAGTTTACTTAGGTCCCCCTTCTCCGCATAATTCTTTAGAAGACACAATTCCTCCGTGCCGAGACCCAATCTCGACTTTTTCTTTATCTCCTCGAATTTTTGTTTTCTCATCTTGTAGTTTCCCAATTTGGTCCAGCAGCTTCCAGGTCGTATCTTATCCCTATCTAGGGGTTTACCCAGGGCATGTTTTGGGATAGTCAACGCGTGTAGGACGAAATAAGGCATTAGATTCCACATTCCTTGGGAATATATATGAGTATCGTAATAGTCTGCATCTGAAAACGCCATAGTTATTTTTTCGACATCGACACCTATCGAGTCTATGTAGTTTTCCTGGAAAATGTCCCAGATGTGACCATGCTCCGATATACTGTCATGTATCTGTATAGGATTTGGATCACAGAGAACGTCGGCTATGAACTCCTTGGGTGTTTTGAAATCGTCCATCATGTCATATCCTTCTGAATACGATAAGAAGTTTCTTATATTTCCATCACATTTACTGGCAGAAGCCTCTCTCAGGGGGGTTATCTCGTCCACGAGGGTTAACAACACTTCTGGTTTATGTTTGGGAATGAAGACAGTTTCAAAATTGGGATACATACACATGTTGGTCGTAGTTATCAACAATGAACCCCGTGAAATCCTATCACCATCAGAAACCCTTTCAACTATGGGTTTAAACGTGGGGTCATAGTCGTCTATGTATACGTGTTTCGTAGATGGTCGTATGAAGGGTAAAAACAAAGACTTGGTTTTCATGTGCTCACTTAAAAGTTCAACAGAGTTGAAACCCTCCAACACTTCTCTCAAGATGAACGATTTACCCACACCGTGAGCTCCACATATGAAAACATTCCTACCCTCCCCAATTAATTTCCGAATCAACTCTATTTTTTTTGTGTGAATCGTATAAACTTTTTCAACTTTTTTTTGTCTGATAACTTTAATGAAAGAGTCCATCGATGATCTTACTAATCAAGCTATAGATTTAGTGCTCGCGAATGACGCACTACATAAACGTATCGTAGAACCTTTAAAAAGGAAAATTTTACCATACGTCGCATGCACTATTGTTACCAATTTACTTATGTTTACTCTTTTGATATACCTTGTTCGGCGTCCCCCAGTTCTTCAGCGGATTGTGTAGAATCTTCTTCCTCTTCCTCAGATTCTTCGTTGTCAGAGGGTGCCAGCATTTTACCAATCCTTTCGAAGGGGGTGTTTACGGTGATGGCCCGAATCGGTTCAATCGTTTTTGGTGTCTTTAAGAATGGGATCGGCCTCACAATAAGAATTTCAGGCTTCGTAAACTTACCATCACCGTAATACTCTTCGTCGAAGCTGACTAATATATGTTTTGGAATAGAGGGGGACTGCTCGAGAAGACTGTCGTACACAGTTTTACACTCATCGACATATTTCAAACCCTCCTTACTACGCTCCTCCCTAGGAAGTGCTAATTGTAAACGAATATTTCTCGAAAGGTTACCATGCCCTAACGCAGCAGTCCTGTGATTCTCCATGAGTTCATTAATTTTAAGGAACTGCATTATCGTAGCGATGAGACCCGCGATGAGATTCATACCACCGATGACAGCTGGTGCACCCCCCCTGATACTCTCGGGTAAAGTGCTTTGAGCAAAGTTCGCCGTTCCTGTGATAGTCGACAAAACGATGACCGGTAGATTAAATCGCAAACTCATTCTCTTGAACATCAAGAATGCGTGGTGATGCATGTATCTGTAACAGGCTGACTGCTCACCCCACTGGCGCAGTATATTTTCATGGTGTTCGTTCCACATTTTGGCCATTTCGTCCGGATTAATATCTGCGCTCATCTTATATTAGATGAATATAATTTTCATAATTCATTTCATATTTCTTGTCTGGATATTGGTAACACCTTTCCTAAATGACAAGAGAAATCTAGAATTCTACTCCATGGTTATTCCATTCATATTCTACCACTGGTCAGTAAACGATGACACCTGTGCACTGACTCAGGCTGAAATGGCCATAACCGGTAAACATAAGGATGAAACCTTCATGGGTCGTGTGGTTGGACCCATATACAAAATGGAAGAGAATGATGTTAACAAGATGACCAAGACTATGTTTTTCACACTTTGGGCCCTCGTCCAATATAGATTGGGACACTTCAACCTGTTTGTAGATGATCTCCAAAAGATCTTCAAGGGTAAGAAGATTTCGTAGATAAAGAATACGAAGTATATAAAACCAAGATGGATAGACTTACACACGAGAGACGAGACCTGTATTTCATGTACATGAACATGACCCAATTATATAAATGCTTGTCTGAATGCGCGCAGAACAATAGTGAAATGTTACATAGGATCGAGAACGAGTGTGCTATCATGAGGGAGGACTATGACGAGAAGATTTGTCGAGTTACAACAAGAATCGATTCACTGACGGAAGCGCAGGTTTCAAAACACTGAAACTGAAAACGAGAAACGAAAGAATAAAAATAAATCAAAAAAACGAAAAAAGAATTCAAAGCTCGTTCTTGATTTTGAACACCTCTCCGCAGTTTGGGAAGAGGTGCACAAGTCGTTTTGAATCTTTCCCATTTACATTCAAAATGACCAGGGAAAATTTGAATAAATTGTCAGTATAGAATAGACCATGAGTGTTAATCAAGACGAACAGGGTGAATGGAATGAAAAACAAGAAAAGTTACTCATAAAATGGGCAGACAAGGCAGCTGGATATCGTTGGTTGCATAATCATGCGCGTCTATTCTACAAGAAACGGAATGACTGGTTAGCCTACCCGAGTATAATTATAGCGAGTTTAACAGGTGTTGGTGGTTTTGCAGTGTTAAATCCAAGTGGGAGTGAGGATGTTTCCATTGAAACAAAAAACAATATCATGATAATCCAATACTTTTTTGCATTTCTCAATGTTTTGGGTGGTATTCTCACGTCTATCAGTAAATTTAGTCAAAGTTTAAGTCTTTCAGAAGCACACTCCACGCAGTGTGTGCAATGGTCTAAATTCTATAGAAGTATTGACATGGAACTTTCTCTCGATACCAAGCATCGGGATAATGTGGTTGAGTTCATTATGAAATGTAGGGAGGATTACGATAAACTGCTTGATGACTCACCTGATATACCATCTATTACTATCCAGGCTTGGTTGGTCCAGTTCCCAGATAAAGAGAATAAACCTGATGTATGCAATGGTCTAAGTATCGTCGTAAATGACGAAGCTGCATCTATCACTGGCTCTGGGCGGGCGGTATCTAGGTGGGTCTCGACTTTGCAGAATAGTAGGAGAAGAAGTAGAGATGTTGATCCTGTTTAATTTTCTCAGTACATTATAAATGTCTATGAAAATTGTAGCCTTCTTGGTGACGACCATCGTATATGGTTTCATTTACATGATTATGGACAAGGCTGACAAGAACGCATTCGGTTTCACTAGTTGGATCGATCCGTTCTATTTTTCTTTTACAACTATGAGCACCGTAGGATATGGTGACTACGGTCCGGGGACTGATCTCGCAAAGATGACTGTGATGTCTCATCAATTCTTCCTCATCGCGGAACTATTGAGTTTGTTATTTGACAAAGACTCTAGTAACACGATGCCTCAGATGATGCCCAAGATGCCTCAGATGGGTATGATGAAAAAAATGCGTCAATGATACTTTGATTTAAAAATATACTTAGAAAAATAGTTCGTAAGAGAATCATGTATGAGGTTTACACTGATGGAAGTTGTTTGGGAAATCCTGGACGTGGTGGTTGGGGTGTGGTCAGTGATAACTTTAAACTCACTGCTGGACAACCTAATACCACAAATAACCAGATGGAGATGACCGCAATTCTCAAAGCCCTCGAGGAATGTTCGAGGAGGGATATCCAAGAGGTTTGTATATTTACAGATAGCAACTACGTGAAGAACGGTATTACTGCGTGGATCATCAAGTGGAAGAAGAACGGGTGGAAGACTTCCACCGGTGCACCTGTCAAAAACAAGGAGTTGTGGATTGCTATTGATGAAGCACGTAATAAACTGAAACTCGTCGAATGGAGGTGGGTCAAGGCACATAACGGAAATCCAAAAAATGAGGAGGTTGATAAATTAGCTAGGGAAAGTGCGAACATGATATAAAGTTTTGGATAGTATACGATGTATGCACAAACCTGTATGTATAGGTATCGTAGTCCTGACAGTTGTATTGTATTCAGTTCGTATCTATGAACAGTATCTACGATATCAATATAAGATTACACAACTCTATTTCATACATTCTGAGAAATATGCGCAACTATTCGCTAATCACGACCGTGTTATGAAACTGATCAGCGCGAGACGCGAAATCAATAAATGTTTGTTTCAAATTATTTTCACGCCGTTCGTTGTCGTGGGAACGGTATTTGGAGTTGTGGAAAGAAGTGTCACGACCGCTGAACGCATCATAATTACTTTCGAAGCGATTTTACAATACCTCGTTCCATGTTTGTTAGCACTCACACTTATAGTGATTCTGAACGATGTTCGGGTGAGGGTAAAGCGTTGAACCTAAATCTATCTAAGGTGTGCACAGTAGATTTGAAGTTGTCGTAGATTATCATACACAACGCATCAGCTATATCATGTTTCCTCTCATATGGGATCTCAAATTTTAAATGTCTCTCAGCTATAGACGTGGTTCTTTCCTTGCGTTCTTCATAATCTAGATGCCTTATACCGAAATGAGTATGCATACTCGTTGGGTGAACGAGAAGAACTTTATCCTTAAACATGTAATGTAACAGTATTTCTATATTTGTAAATCCACCCGGGGGTTGTCTCTCTATAAGTATTTTATCAGCTGAGTCGAAAATACCTATGTGATCTTCTACAAATAAAGGAACTAAATCTACCATGTCATTACTTTTCAAGTACTTGTAGTCTGCTAGACTAATCTTCTTCATATACTCAACCTTTATCGTTGGACCCGCTGTGGATTCGGCGAGAACGATACCCAAGTTGTGATATCCAATGTCTATAGCCAATACCCTCATCTTTAAATATAGGAATTGTAGTCTTTAATTTAAATCTCAGTAATTGTAATGAAGAATAAAACCAAAACACAGGTCACGTGGATCATACTTTTCGTTTTGACGGTAGCAGTCGCTTATATGTGGTATAATCCCAACGTTGTCACGATAAACGTGCCGACCCAAAGTCTACTTCCCGTGCCACCGAGGCTACCAACGATGGTGCCAAGACGAGAACCAGAATTTAGAGGCCCCCCCGTAAAGTTATATAAACCAGGATTTATGCAGCAGATGGGGCTCTTAACCAACGATGAGGGTGAGACCCGACCTCTTTACGGAAAAGAGGTTCGTGGTCGTCGCGATCGATACCATTACTACACAACAACTGGGGGTGAAAATATATACCCCATACCTTTAAATCACGAATCAAAGGACTGTATGGACGACGTTGGATGTCGTGAGCTATATGGAAATGAAGCAGTTTCAATAACGGGTAAAACTGATCCATTTACGGTTAATATGTACAAGACTGATAATTTCTTCTAAGCCGCAGTAGCAGTGCCCTCACCCATACTACTCTGTAAAATCCTGTAACTCTGTGCATTAGCCTTACAATACGTAACGTATCTCGAATTGACTAATTCGCGGTCTCCCATTTTTTCAAATAAGACTTCTTCTTTCCCTTTCATTCCTCCTAATGTAAATACCTTATCAGGTCCCTTATAAGTATCACCTTCCCCCAGTGTACGTTCCCACTCTGTAAGCACTTTCAAATCACTACAATACTTGTCAACTTTATCCTTTTCTTTCTCATACAGCTTAAACCCTGGAGTAAGTCTGGTTGGGTCACTTAAATTTTCGTCAAAGAAATCTAAATTTTCTTTCGATAACAATTGGGTTGCACCTGATACTTTCAGAAAATGAGGTCCTGTGTTTGGAATCAGTCCACCAAAGTATCCACCAGCGGCAGAAGCTGACAAAGAACTACAACAACAAGCTAGCATTAGCATAACACCAGCCATTTTATATTAGCTGACAATATTTTATTCATCCTTCGTCTCCTCTGGGGTTCCACTAACTCGACGCTGGACATCCCTCGCTATGCGGGATGAGCTCGTGCTACACGAGGAAAGGGAGCAACAACACGCAGCCATAATAGGTGGTGTTTTGAATGGCATCTTTATGATCATGAAGATACATAACGTGAGGCACAGGACTGTTACGACATACCCCCCGAGTCCCTTATCACTCAACGGATCGTCAGAAGTTGGGAGTAGATTTTTGAATGGTAACATAGCTGAAACACTACCACACATTGTTGTCAATAAAGTAATCGGTAAAGTGAGAAGTTCGGCCATATCTATACGTGAGATTTTATAATATCGTACTCTCTCCCGTGTGAACCAGTGATTAACGCTAGTCTCGATTTTCTACACAACAAATCACAGATGATCTCATCCTCCAAGTTTTTCATGAATTCGATTTTGGATTTCATATCATCTAGTTGACTCGTCTCCTTATTCGCTTGGACATATGGCCATGTATGCTTTCTAAGAGTACTGACTTCATCTTCTAATTTACGCAACCTTGGAAGAAGAACCCTATTAATTAATATTCTCAGTTCCATCACGTCATTCATATTATGTTTAGACGTTTACTATCTTTAATTGCACGCCACGAGTTTTTCGGAAATCATCTCACGAAGATCACCGCTAATAGCAGTCCGGGTGCTGCTTCGTTCCTTGGCAATACGGAGGTTCACGACCCCTAGGGCCTTTGCGATATGGACGAGGTGTGCTTTGGGTACACGCTTTAACGCCTTCATGGTCTTGTCAAGTTGAACTTTTGTAGTCTTTTTAGTGTACTTTCTGACAGCCTTTTTGTTAAACACCCCAGTTACCCTGATGTGATTGTCGTCGTGAAGGCTACGCAAGAAATTTTGTGTAACATTGTACGCCTCTCCAAGTCTTGAAGGGTCGGCGGCACTAAGTATTTGAATGTTCCCAGCCTTTGTGATGGATAATTTTACACCTCCGAGGTGTACAAACATCTGAGGATTCAATTCTGGCTCGTATACCAAACTTGTGACGCCGTGTTCACCAATACTGCATACGTGCGCGGTTTTAATCATACTGTTGAAAACACCGTTAATTTGGAACTGACATGATGCATTCATCAGCTCGATTGTCTTGTTGAAGAATTCCTCTTTGTCATCCTGTTTGTCAGTGTATGAATCGATAACGAAACGACGAATCGCACCCGGTTGAGGGTCAACGTCGGATCCGATGTAGCCACCCGAGAACCTGATGTTCCCATTTGCATAGATATTGAATGAAACGTTTTTGCTTGCACCGTGATCATCAGAGACAACTAAAATAATCTGCACTGTAAAGAACTTCATATCGATATCACCATTTTTGCCGTATTCAAGAGTATGTGAAAAGCCCTTTTGCATTCTACCATACCTTCCAATGATCTCAGTGGTTTCTAGATACAGTCCGTTACCTATCGGAGACCTCGGGAGTAGTTCTTTCTCGAGTGTCTTTTTCAGGTCAACCACGCGGGCCTTTTGGTCGTAGCCACTCATGACTACCCCGTTGAACATCGAGTGGGAGGGCTCGCTCATTTTGAGCTTGGGTGGAGCGAGAAGTTCCTCTAGTTCTTCAGCCAATATGTCTAACGAATCCGAGCTTTCGAAGCCTCCCGCGACTAACCCATCGAGCATCGAGTGGGGGGGCTCACCCATTTTGGGTGGACTGAGAATTTCCTCTACTTCTTCAGTCGTCATGTTTGACCAATCCCAGCCTTCTGGTGTTGAACTCATTTTCCTGAAAATACAAATAAAAATCGGTCAGTTAGACCATCATTCTCGAGTTAATGCGTGAGAACCAATAGAAACGTCTAAACGGGATATTTTTTCTGAAAGGTCACATCTGGAAGGTCACATCTGACAGGTCATCCGTCGCTGCGAAGACAATATCCGATCGAAACGAAATGCCGACATGGCACTGTCTCGTCGACTCAGGGTGGTCTCGTCGACTCAGGGT
>Ga0307488_10004116_pt1 | contig 12142 bp, 21 predicted proteins | sample SB02metaG_FD_202248 | JGI IMG/M metagenome (GOLD analysis project Ga0307488, IMG submission 202248) | Sea-ice brine microbial communities from Beaufort Sea near Barrow, Alaska, United States - SB 0.2 | ecosystem: Environmental > Aquatic > Marine > Coastal | place: USA: Alaska | collected...
GGGTGTTTTGGGGGTGTTTAGGGGGTGTTTAGGGGGTGTTTGGGGGGGATTTTAGGGGGTAGTAGGGGATGTTACGGGGTGTTTAGGGTTTATTATGCGTTAGAAACGGCTTAGGTTGAGCTGAAAAGTAGACGAGTGTAAGCCCCTGCCCGATGGCCTCGGTGCCCGCGGGCCCCAGCGCGCACTTCTCGAGGTCCACGCTGATGAGGCTGGGGTGGCACGCGATGGCCGTGGCGATGTAGTGCGCGCCCTTCTCGCCCAGCTGTAGCGGCGCAAGTTGAATTTGAAAGCAAAGCTTGAAAGCAGTCCATCACATTTCAGTTTCAAGTGCTGAGGTTCCAGCCGGTTTCAACATGGGTTTGATAGGGTCAACCTGCACCGCCCTACCCAGCCGGTTCCACGACAGGCTCAGGTGCTCCAGGTGCGAGTTGTTCTGAAGCGCCAGGCAGCAGGGCCATTCACAACGAGCACTAGAACCGAGATCGGAACACAAATCACACTCAGGGCGGATGAATGGTTATTTCGTGGATTCGACATCGGTTGAGTGCTTGTTCTGAACAACCCCCGTGCCAGGCCGAGAGTGGCGGCGCCTCGCTCCTCGATGTAGCGGCGCAAGTTGGATTTGAAAGCAACGTTTGAAAGCAATTCGTCATATTCCAGTTTCAAGCGCTTAGTTGCAGGCGCTTTCAACATGGGTTTGATAGGGTCAACCTGCACCATCCTACCTCGATCTTACAGTCGGACAGCACCAGCCAGTGCAGGGTGTCGTTGGCCTTGATGTAGCGGCGCAAGTTGAATTTGAATGCAAAACTTGAAAGCGGCTTGCCAATATTTCAGTCTCAAGAGCTATATTCCAGGCGCTTTCAACGTGGGTTTGATAGGGTTAACCTGCACCACCCTACCTTGATGCCCAGCGCCAGCGCGTCCATGCCTGTGTCGCCGATGGGGTTACCGCGCATGCTGACGTGGCGCAGGCCCGTGCCGTCGCCCCGCGTGCGCTCCTGCCGCATCAGCTCCATCAGGCACGCGCACGCCGCCGCAGACCAGGGTCCCAGGGTTTGGGGTTTGTAGGGTTCAGGGTTTAGGGGTTTGCCGGATAATGCTGAAACCATCAGGCAGGTGGCATCTGACTGAAGAGATGATGGTTATCGAGTGATTTGAAGGACAGTTCCAGCAATTGAAAGCAACGCTGTAGACACAACCAGACGGGTATGGAAGACATTTACCTCCATCGAGCATTGGAATTGGAAAGAACGAAGAAATATACAATTTGTGGCAGGCCCTACCGGCGTGCCGGACGCCCCGAGACCGCACCGCTCCAGCTCCAGCGAGGTCACCGTCATCATCGACCGGAGTGCGGTGCATAACAGCGCCATCATCGATTCCGACAGAAAGTTATCCGAGAGAATGAGGCGCGTGAGGTTGTAGCCGGCGGCGGCACGAGAAAAGCGGGGGAAGCAAGCGATGGCCGCCGCGGTAACGGGGGTCCCGCCCCACTTGCTCTGATCCCCACTCTCGCCCGCCCCCTCCCCCTCACCACCCGCCCCGCCCACCTCGCCCCCTTCAACGTCACCAATCCTATCCTGGGTTCTTGAAACACGTGAGCTACGCGAGCTATCCTGGGTTCGTGAAATACGTGAGCTACGCGAGCCGCCCTGTGACACGCGCTCGACCGCTTTGGCTTGCCTCTCCTCGTCGCCTTCTCCAAAGGTGAGGTTCTTTCCCGCCACCAGGGCCGTACACTCGCTCACTTTCCAGCTCATCTTGAGCCGTTACTGACACACAAAAATACCATATACACCCTAAACATCCGCTAACACCCCCATGACACGGGCTACACCATCCCTACGCGCACCCCCTATCCCATAAAAAGCGCTCAAGTTGAGCTGAGAAGTGAGCGAGTGTAAGCCCCTACCCGCCACCAGATCCGCCACGATCTCATCGAAGTCGTCATCGGCGTTGTCGTCCACGTCGTCGTCACCTTTCGCAGCGCCCCGGTGTAGCGGCGCAAGCTGAAGTTGAAGGCAAAAGTTGGGAGCGGATTATTGTATAATAGTTTCAAGCGAATAGTTCCAGGCGCTTTCAACGTGGGTTTCATCGCGTCAACCTGCACCGCCCTACCCCGGTGCCTTCCCGGGGATAGGGCGTGGCAGATATTGCTCGCCATGTCATAGGAAGTCATTGAACTCAATACTCGAGGGTTCAAATGAGTCACAAATGACGGGACTTCTCAGGACGACGGCCCCGCGGATTATGCTCGCCACGTCATCACAGGGTGGCGTTACACTCAAGACATGAGGGTGTGGGTGTCGGCGGATTATGCTGGCAGGTTTAGGGTTGAGGGTTTAGGGTTTAGGATTTGGGGTTTAGGGTTTAGGGTTTAGGGTTTAGGGTTCTCTTCACAGGCCCCACCCAGGGTGAGCGTGGAGCCGTCGGTTGAAAGGTGGCGGTGGAGCACCTCAATGGTCCGCCGGGTGTCCTCCTCTTTCAACCGCGTCGCTTCCGTGGTCGGAAAGTTGGCTTGTACGTCGAGCCTCAGTGACACGCCGTCCACCGGGTTTCCGGACCCGCCCCTCTCCATCGCCCTCATCTCTTTGTCCCACTTGGCCCCCCAATGATCGGATTTTGTTTTTTTCCTGAGCTTGACCACCCGAGCCACCGAGTTCAATTTAGATGTCGCAGCGTGCTGCCTCCTGCCCCACATCCCGCCGTCGTTGGTACCGGCCAGCCCGTAGACGTCCTCCGCGCTTGGACCCCCGGACTCGGACTCCTCAGACGCGGGCGCGTGGTGGTGCCTGCCTCCCGCTTTCCCCGCCTTCGCCTTCGCCTTCGCCGCCGCCTCTCGCTGGGTCGCTTTTGTCGCCGCCTTTTGCATCCGCACTTCCGTCATCGACCGCGCGCGGGACACCATGACGGAAGGTCGTTGAAAACAAGCAATTGCTGTCGGAGCATGAATGAACTTCAGGGTTAATGCTCATACAACCGCGACTCGGTTGGTGGATTCAACGTCGGTCGAGTGCTTGTTCTCAAGACCCCCCCTTGCCATGTCCACGCTCTCCGGCGCGGCGCGAAGGTTTTGCTGGTCGCTTTGCTTGAAACTCAAACTGCTCTCCAGGAACCGGTCGCTGCTGCGGTACGCTCCCATGGGTCCGCGGCGATTGGTATCCAGCCACTCCTGATTGGTACCCACCTTCCCATTCCCTGTCTTGTCTCGCATGGGCGTTGCGGACAAGGGCCGCAGCTGCTTGGTGTAGCGGCGCAAGTTGGATTTGAAAGCAAATTTTGAAAGCACTTCATCATATCCAGGCTTCAAGCGCTGAAACCATAGGCGCTTTCAACACGGGTTTTGATATTGACAACCTGCACCACCCTACCTTGGCGTGACCACCGGCGGCACCGGCGGAGGCGGCGGAGGTCGATGGAAGCGCCGAGGACGGGCGGATACCCCCGCGCCCGGCTCCTCGCCACATCGGAGACGACATCGGTACCGCGGACGACGGTCGGGCGGACGACGGTCGGGCGCTCCCCGCCCGGTCTCTGCCAGCAGGGCCCTACAAAAATGCTTTTCCCTGCATAACGCAGCTCCCTCATACCACTTGAATTATCCCTCGTAATAGCTCATAGCGCTCGTAAGTGCCAGCTGTCAGGAAGACCGCCTTGTGGGCCCTACCCGCGACCGCCGCCAATGAGCGGGCGGCGGGGAGTGCTGTACACGGAGGGGGGTCGGCTCAACGCGCGCGACGGCGTTCCGAGTTCAGACTCGCCGTAATCGTCATAAACATCGTCATAAACATCATCATCGGAGGCGCCGGCGGCCGCGGCAGCGGCAGTGGTGGCAGCGGCGGCGGTGGCGGTGGCTGGGTGAGGACGGTACTGAGTGTAACTCGGCAGGCCATCTGACAGAGTAGTTGCTTGCAGCGCCCCGGCGCAGGGCCTTACCTATAAGTACTTGTGTCGTTGAGGATTAATGAATTAAGTGGCTTCAGGGACAAGCTGCCTAAAAGATGATTAGTTGAGCTGAGACATGCTCACGCCGAGCGAGCCCTGCCGCGGCGCTGGCGTGGGTCCGCGCGGCGGCGGCGGCGGCGGCGAGGACGGTGACGGAGGTGGAGGCGGTGCGCGCGGAGGACGGCCGCGACCATGCCGTCGGAACCGCGGCGCTATGTCCATGTACGTACCCTTGGCGCCGCGTGTGCTGCAGCGCCTCCGCGGACGCGAACGAGTGCGCCACCTCATCCGCGTCGAGCGAGGGGAGCATGGTGATGTCGCCCGTCAGTTGGCAGCGCGCAGGGTCCAACCGCGGCACCGCACGACGGACGTTACTACAGCGGCTGCGGGGTTCGGGTCGGGGGGTATATAAACTATCCGGAGGCAGGCGGGCCTGCAACTAGGCACTCTACGAGGAAGAGAGACCACACAAAGTCGAGTCAGCGCGCGTGCTGCTGACACGTCCGTGCCACGTCCGTGCCACGTCCATCTTCCGCTATGAGCAGTCTCGGGGAGTCTCGGCTCTCGGCTGCGGCGCTAGGTATGACCGGAGTGCGTCGGGCGCCCTGGACCGAGACGCGTTGATGCGGCGAGGGGCCGTCGCATCGTCCCATAAAAACGGAAATGGATGTATCTCGGCTCACCTCTTATAGGGGTGCTGTAGCTGAAGGGGCCGACGGGAATGGGGACATGCGCCGGAGAGGGGCTGGTTACTCTCGCCACTCAGCACCTGGCGCAAGTGTGGGAGCGAGCAGCTTCGCTGGAGAGAGAGCAGAGACGGGCACCCCACCCAGCGCGGAGGCACAAAAAAGAGTCGTGTAATACATTTGGCCTTGCCTCTTGAGCTTGAGCTTGACGGCGGAGTGAATGTCGTCGTCGTCGCTGCTGCTGCTGGAGGAGGACAGCGGCGCGTCGCGCCAGTCGGCGTTGCCGCCCCGCCGCGGCATGGCGGGTGACGGCGGTACCCCCGTCCTGGGGCGCGTCGTCGCAGCGCGGACCAAAATGCAGCACGAGTATTGAACCGAGCATTGATGATGATGACCTGGAACAGGCAGCAGTTTCAACTCTATAGCTTCACGCTTCAAGTTGATAGGATGTTCGGCTCAAGTTGATAGGGACATATTTTTACGTCTTTATTCCTTTTCGCCGTCAGTGTCCAAATTTGCAAAGTTGGCCCGACGACTGCGCCCCGCCCCCGTGCCCAACGACAGTGTCTGCAGCGTCGCGCGCTGGTGCTTCAGTTTGAACCGTCCGGCGCGGCGGTGGTCGTCTATGGCGCCGGTCATGACCAACATGCCCGGCGCCTCCGAGCACGAGCGCGCCGTGGACTCTGAGCTCGCGCTACTGGTCTCCGAGTACCTCCAGTTCCACCACTGCACTGGCGCGCACGAGGTGAGCAAATGGTTACAACACCTGAACGCGCTGTTGCCGTTCACTCCAAGCGATTGGTCAGCTGCTCGACTCACCCATGACACTAAAGTCGCGCGGCGCTAGCCTGCGTAGTAGGGGTGGCACACACGCACGCGTGCTCAATGGTCAAAAGCATTTCTCATTTTCATATGTATCGAGTTCTTACCCCTCCCCCCCGGGGCTCCGAGACACGAACCCGTGACCGTGAGCCGTCGGCACCCCGAGATGAATTCAAGAGCACACAGAGGGAGACGCGGTGTATCGGGTGGCGCGACTCCCGCCGGTGTCACAGTCGCACGGCGCTGCCTGGCGGAGGCGTTCGTGCCGCCCGGGACACCGCGCGTGCCCACTCTGTTGGTTAATTCATTTGAGGGTGCCGGCTCGTGGGTCGACTGGGGGGAAGGGAACCTGTGTGAGGCAGTGGTGGACTGGTGGTGACCCTCGTCCTCCCCGCGGAGCTCCCCCCCGTCCGTCCAGGCGTTCCAGTACGAGCGCAACAATGTCAACGCCCACGGCCGCCCGGGCCTGTCCGGAGAGAAGGAGTCGCGCGGCTCCCTGTTCATCGGGCTGGTGAGCCACCCCGAGTATGAAGCAGCGAATTGCACGTTGAATGAGTTGATAGATGCTTCCTGCCACGCACAACCCCCTGTGACCCGGGGCGCATTAGACCACTGCCCGCAAGACATGGGCAGTGGTCAAAGGCTCCCCCCCCGCAGATGCATCGGAGAGACGGGATTTCCGGAGACTGGTGCAAAGCATCGCCCGGGTCATGTACTCCTCAGCGCCTGCCTCACTCAAACACACGCCAGACAACACCCTCCCACACACTCACCCTAACCCCCCGCCGCCGCCGTCGCATCCCCTCTGACTGCCCTACGCACTAACCCTGCCCCATCCCTGCCCCCTACCTCCCACCTCCGCCGCGCGCCTCAGATGCGTTGCTTCGAGGAGGCAGGGCCCAGAGCTATCCTCGTATTTATTTTATTCATCTGGCATTTGAAGCCGTTTGTCCCTGAAACCACATGAGCTGTCCCACTGGCATAGAGCTACCTCAAAGATGCTCCAAGTTGAGCTGGGAAAGAGTGCTTGTGATTGGAGGCCTTGCGAGGAGGGCCTCCGCGACGAGTTCTTCCGCCTGTACGAGCGCTACATGCCCGAGGAATTCCGAGTGGTGGATTCCGACGCGCAGAAGGTGGAGTTCTGGCTTCAGATTTATTTCGCCGTGTTCCCTTCGCTGCCATCCAGCGTGGGCAGGAAGGGAGCGGCACCCGCCAACGGTGAGGCGGTGCAGCTTGACCCTATCGAACCCAAGTTGAAAGCGCCTGGAACCAACCGCGTGAAACTGTGATGTGATAAACTGCTTTCAAATTTTGCTTTCAAAATTAACTTGCGGTGCTACACAACGGGCCGCGAGCCCCCGGCGCCGCGCTCGCCGCGGGGATGGCCCACCTGCGCACGTTCCTCGAGACGCGCGGCCGCGACCTAGCCAGCACCGAGGAATTCCTCCCGTTCTACGCGCTGATTTACGTGCCGCAGCCCCAGTTCCACCCGGCGTTCAAGTCCCTCTTCGAGCCCCGCTGGTGAGGCTCGGTATCATCTGACTGTTTGCTCACAGCATGCCTGTACACACCCACCGCCTGCTCCTCCTCCTTTTAACTTCATCATCCTCCTCCTCCTCCTCCTCATCTTCCTCCTCCTCCTCCTCCTCATCCGCATCCTCCTCATCTTCCTGAGGCCCGGTATCGTCCAACTGTTTGCCATTTTAAACCCTCATGTACTGGGTTAAATATCATGATTTGATGTGGCAAGCATCACCCTGTGGGGCCCTGGCCTCTGGACCATTCAGCTGCGCGCGATGGTGGAGGCGTTCCTAGCCAACGCCCCCGACGAGATGCCTCCCCCGCGCCTGCTCACCATACTGCGGCACTACTACGGCCTGTACGACGCCGCCACCACCGAGTCAGCGGCGGCGGACAAGCTGATGGACGGCAGGGGCTTACATTCGTCCACTTTTCAGCTCAACCTTAGCCGTTTCTGACACCAAATACACCCTAAACACCCCCTGACGCCCCTCAACACCCGCTACCACCTCCTATTCATTTACCAAACAACCCTTAAATGCACCCCCTATCCCGCCGAAAGCGCTTACGTTGAGCCGAAAAGTGGACGAGTGTAAGCCCCTGATGGACGGCCGTCGCAACGCGGCGATGGGCGTGGGAGCCAGCTGGGGGGAGTACGATAGCGGCGCCGGGCACAGCGCCCACTCCCCTCAGGTGCTGCCGCGACCCAACAGCGGCAACTCGGGGTAGGTCCTCCACTATGCCACTATACTGCCCGCCACGTCATCGACACGCTTTGTGAATTCTCGCGTCTTAAATTAGATAATATCCTATGACGTGGCGAGCAATATCTGGCCGGCCCTGGCTCGGGGGGTGGGTATTTCAATATGCTGGGTGCGGCCGGTGGGCACGGTGTGAGGGGCGTCACGCCGCTGTTGGAGGTCGGGCCTGGCAGAAATTGATCAAAGCATCACAGGGTGGCATGTAACTCCAGAAACCAGCCTAAACCCTAAACCCAGAAACGAGGGTTAACATGTGTCGATGTTCGTTTTGAGCGAATTCTGCCAGACCCTAAGTGGCGGGCCTGGCCTCTCTGCGCGACCTGATCCCCACCCCGGACATGGACGACGAGTTCGCCGACCTCGACACCCTCGCCGCTCAAATCGCGGCCACGGACTTTTCGCCCAAAAAGACACCCGCTGCTGCCGCCACGCCGCCCAAAGATAAGCACCGCAGCCGCCACGCCACCCAAACGCCAACCGAATCACCCTCCAAACCGCCTGGAACCGGGAACGAATCGCCCGGGAAGCACCACAAATCCTCTCGCAAAGACAAACATAAGTCCAAGACGGGCACCGCTGCGGCTGACGCGCCTGCCGCTCCAGAGGATGAAATGTTTGTTACGGCTCCGGAGGTGCCGCAACCAACGGGTAGGACCTGGCAGACATTGCTCGCCACGTCATAGGAAGCCATTCAACTCAAAACATGAAGGTCCGAAGCGCCTTCGATGACGTGGCTGATAATGATCATGGCGGGCAATGTTTGATTGTCGCTACCTCCAGGAGCGGCCTGCCCCCAGTCCGTCCCGCCCGTGGACGTTGCGGTGATGTCGCGCGCCATGTCCGCGGAGGTCAAGCAGCACACCGGCGCGCCCCACGCCGACTTCACCTTCGACGATCTGCTCGCGTCCAACGCCGCGCAAGGGCCAGTCATTGCGGCGCCCACCGTGCATTACATGTCCGGCGGGGGCTTGGTAAGGCGGTGCAGGTTGACCCTTTCAAACCCACGTTGAAACCGCTTGGAATTAAGCGCTTGGAACAGTTATGATAGACTGCTTTCAAATGTTGCTTCGAAATTCAACTTGCGCCTCTCTAGCTTGGAGACCCACCGGGGCGGGCGTGACAAGCTCCCCGTGCGGCGGGTCATGACTCCGTACCAGGACGTCGTGTTCGCGCCTCTGGACTACGGCAAGATCCGTGAAGGCCTGGCCGCGGACTGCGGCGGCGCGGCGGCGGCGGGGGCGGGGGCGGTTGCGGGCGTGAGCGGCGGCGGCACCATGGTGGGGCGGTGCAGGTTGTCAGTATCAAAACCCGTGTTGAAAGCGCGCCTGGTTTCAGCGCGCGCCTGGTTTCAGCGCTTGAAACGAAATTGTGATGAACAGCTTTCAAAGGTTGCTTTCAATTTCAAGGTGCGCCGCTACACCATGGCGGCGGGGCGGGTGCGGCGGGTGGTGCAGGCGCTGCGGTGGCGGGTGACCCGCTCCGCCCCCGGTCACCCGCGCCGCGACGCCGTGCAGACCCTGGTGGACGGCGATGTCCTCGCGCTGCGGGTTTGGCCGCACCGTCCTTCCCTTTCCTGCTCCTCCGAAGCAACCTGCGGCACCTTCGAGGAATACTTTGCGGGATGCTTTAGGGATACTTTAGGGATACTTCAGGGATACTTAGGGATACTTTGGAGATAATCTAGGGATATTTTAGGGATCATTCAGGCGGGGTCAGGGACACAACGGCCGAAGTTGAGTTGAACAGCGGAACGATTGTTAGGCCCTGGTAGCAGGACACCGCCGCGAGTCGGGCGGGCACCCCCCAGAGCCGGTCGGTCGACGCCCCGGGCCTGGTGGACACGATGCTGCAGTGCGGCGGTCCAGCCCGGCAGGAGAGCCTGCGCCTTCTGAACGCGCTGGCCTCGGACGGCGCCGGGCGCCGCTACCTGCTGGCGCCGGGGAGCCGCGTCGTGTCGGCGTTATCCGCCGCTGTCATCCATGGTAGGGCGGTGCAGGTTGACAGTTTCAAAACCCATGTTGAAAGCGCCTGAATCTATAGTATCATGAACTGTTTTCAAGCTTTGCTTTCAATTTCGGCTTGCGCCTCTACACCACGGAGAGGGGGACACGCCCGCGCGCAGGCACCTCCTGGTAGGACCTGGCAGATGTTGCCTGTGTCCGCCACTTCATCGACACGCATTTTGGACCCTCGTTTCGTCAGTCACTTGGCATCACACGACGTGGGGAGCGATGTCCGCCAGGCCTTACCTCCTGGGCGCTTTACAGAAACTGAGCTTGCACCGGCGCGCGGCGCGGCGCATGGTGGCGCTGGGTGGGGCTCCGCCGGGGAATTTTAGCGAGACAATGGCTCGAGAGCTCCTAATTTAATTTCAACCGACCGCTAGCTCCAATTTGAATACCCCGAATTTTCATGAAATATACCCCCCCTTTCCGCCTAGCTTCGCCACGTCATTCATCTCAGGTGAAAGCACCCTCGTTTATAATGTCAAGTGCCACCCTGTGACGTGGCAAGCGTCATAATCCATAAACCCGAAACCCTAAACCCTAAACCCGAAACCCTATCGGGCCCTGGCTGCAGGGCTCATGCCGTGGGTTGCAAATGTGTTGTTGGGGGCGTCCACGTCCGGGCAGTCGCGGCGGGGCGTGGTGGGGTGGTGCTAGTTGACAGCTTGAAACCCGCGTTGAAAGCGTCTGGTTCCAGCGCTTGAAAGTAGAATACGATCAACTGCTTTCGAACGTTGCTTAAATCCTAAACCCTGAACCACAAACCCTAAACCCTGAAACCCTAATCCCCTGGGAGTTCAACTTGCGCCCCTGCAGCTCGGCGGGGCTGGAGGCGCTGTCGGAGTACGACGCCGAGTGCGGCGCCGCGCTTCTCATGAACCTGTCTCTGCTGCCGCAGGGTAAAAGCGTAGCCGAGCGGATGCTCAAGCCCGAGGGGGTCTTGGGAGACTCGGGCGACTCAGAGGCTGGGCCTTACATGCTGCACTCTATGACAAAGTGCGTCAAAGTGTTACGAGCTAAAGCAAAAGCAGAAAGCATGGACCAATCACAGGCTCGCACAGGCTCGAAACGGTTTTTCTCCGAGCCTGTGATTGGTCCATGCATTTTGCTTCTGCTTTCGCTCGTAACTCTTTGACGCACGTCATACAGCTGGCACTCAAGTATCTTTGAGGTATGCCAGTGGGCCGGTTCCGATGCGGCGAGTGTGTACGGATACAGTGGTACACAGTGAGCTAACAGTGAGGGAGCGGGTGCAAGGCCCTGGTCGGAGGAGGGCATTCTGGAGGTGATGACGCTGCTGCTGCAGAGCCCCAGTCAGCAGGTCCGCACCTACGCCAACGGGACGCTGTACAGCCTGCTGCAGCGCGAAACGATCCGCGAGTCAGCCCGGGCGCTGGGCAGGGCCTTGCTCAAGACACCCTAAGTACTCTTATTTCACTTCAGTCCACAACGAACGGAGAGCCTACTTTTGAGAATCCGAACCAATAAGGGGGGGATACGAACAGATAGGATCCCGGCCGCGACCCCCCCTCTGCAGCGCTCGATAGTTGATTGGCCAATATAAGCAGCCCTGCCACCTGACAGGCCAATAAAAGCAACCCGGTCATGTGATTGGCCAATAGGAATATAAGCTGCTTATATTGGCCAATCAGGTGACCGGGAAACTTCACCGTGACCTGAATTCAGCTGGCGGGTACATTGGTACTGGTACAACACTATGACGAAGTGCATCAAAGTGTTACAGAGCAAAATCAAAAGCAGAAAGCATGGACCAATCACAAGCTCGGATCAAACTGTTCCGACCCAAATCCGAGCCTGTGATTGGTCCATGCTTTTTGCTTTTGCTTTTGCTCGTAACACTTTGACGCACTTTGTCATACGAGCAAGCATATAGGTTGAGCTGGGAATGGAGAAAGGGATGGCTCTGGCGATGGGGTTTGAGGAGCTCCTCGCCGATCTCGCCGCGCACTCCGACCCCGTCTTCGTGCGCCAGCTCGGTGAGGCCCTCACTGTTTGCTCATAGTGCACCAGTACACCTCCATTTCTTCCTCCGCATCATCATCATCATGCTGACTGATTGCTCATAGTGCACCGCCGCCTCCTCCTCCTCACCAACGGCCTCTCCCTAAACCCTACACCCTAAACCCCAGACCCTCAATCCATAACCCTAAACCCCACTCTGACACCGGGCCTTGTTCACGGGGTACATCATCGCCCTGCTGTCGTCGCAGGGACCCGGCACCGCCACGGAACCCTCGGGCGGCGCGCCGGACGATGACATTACAAAACCCTTCCCGGGCTATTCGCAGTTCGACCCGGAGGTGTTCAAGGATATAGACGACGGCGCCGAGGAGCTGCAGGTGGAGGATCCGGCGGAGGAGGAGGGAGAGGAGGCGGG